>Ga0209541_10000517_pt1 | contig 75958 bp, 94 predicted proteins | sample RifCSPlowO2_01_FD_184027 | JGI IMG/M metagenome (GOLD analysis project Ga0209541, IMG submission 184027) | Groundwater microbial communities from Rifle, Colorado - Rifle CSP2_plank lowO2_0.1 (SPAdes) (version 2) | ecosystem: Environmental > Aquatic > Deep subsurface > Groundwater | place...
TTTTCCTCATTCTTTAAAGAGAGAAAAGAGAGAAACAGAAATATAGACATATTTAACTTTAAAAATCTGCCGATAGCTATTTTGAATAAAAATTAGATAATGTTAAGTTTGATTATTGACTTAACATTATAGGAAATATTATAAATACAATTTTTATATGTGTTTTATGATTAAGAGAAAAATTCTGAAAAATGGGATGACTGTTGTCTTCAAGGAAAGAAAGAATGAAGTTGTTGCTATTTCTTTTGCAGTCCGTTATGGTGGGATAAATGAAAAGGCAGAACATAAAGGAATAGCTCATTTTATTGAGCATATGTTATATAAAGGGACTCCAAAAAGAAGTGCACAGCAAATTTCTATGGATATTGAAAGGAATGGTGGAGAGCTTAATGGCTTTACAAGTGAGCAATGCACTGCATTTTGGTGTAAGATTCCATCTAAACACCTTAATGTTGCACTTGATGTTTTAAGTGATATGGTTAAAAACCCTTTATTTGATGAAAGTGAAATTAATAAAGAACGTCAGGTAATTTTTGAAGAGATGAAAATGTATCAAGATAATCCCCAGATGCATGTTTTTGACAAGATAAAAGAATTAATGTATAGGGGTGATTTTTCTATACCCCTTATAGGAACTAGAGAGTCTATGAATTCTAATACTCAAGATAGACTTAAAGAATTTTTTTCAAAGATTTACGTCCCCCAGAATATGATTTTATGTGTGGTTGGGGAAGCAGATTTTGATTATATTTGTGAATTTGCAGAGAAGAATTTCATAAAAGAAGGCGTTAAAATAAATTACCCTGATGTTGAAATTTCTAAAGGTGAGGAAACTAAAAAAAGAAAAGGTGTTGATCAAGCTAATTTGATTTTAGCCTATCATATCCCTTTAAATGACAGCATGGAATTTGCAGCTCAAGTGCTTAGTGTGCTTATGGCTGGAGGGATGTCTTCACGTTTATTTTCAGAAATAAGAGAAAAAAGAAATTTAGCTTATGCAGTTAAAGCTTTTTATGATTCTGGAGGAAAATATGCTTATTCCGGAGTATATGTTGGAACAACTCCTGAGAATGTTGGTAAAGTTAAAGAGCTGATAATTAAAGAATTTGAACAGGTTAGTAAGGAACTTAAAGAAGAAGAATTGAAATCTGTAAAAGACCAAATAGTTGGAAATTACTTTATATCCCAAGAAGATTCTTTTTCTTTAATGTATGATTTACTTAGGTCTGAAATTAAGGGAGATGCTCAAGAGGTTGAAAAATTTGTTGAAAAGATAAAGAATGTTAAATTAGAAGATGTTAAGAAGCTTGCTAGTGTAAAAGACTGGAGTTTTTTTGCATTAGTTCCTGAGTAAAATTAAAATGAGTATAATTTTTCAACAAAAAGATAATCTTGTCTTGAAAGAATTAGAAAAGGTCAGAGATCTTTCAACTATAAACTTAAAATATAATTTAGAAAGCAATGACTTTGATCATGATAAACTATTTTTTGTAGGAGATGATGAAACTAAATTTTTAAAATTGTTTAGGGGGAGATTTACAAATAATTTGGTCATTATCTTTGATTCAAGGGCTTTATCTATTAAGAACTTTTTATCTTCAGGTTTTTCTCACGACTCAATTATAGCATTTGGTTTAAGAAACCTAACTCTTAGTGATAGACAATTTTTGGATTCTAATAAAATTAAGTATCATGAAATAAAAAATGTTGAAGATATAGAGTTTGCTTGTGATAGTTTAATGGAATTTATAAACAAACCAGGAAGTAATGCTGTAATTTCTTTTGATATGTCTGTAGTTGATCCCTCATTTGCACCGTCTTTAACTGAGTTGGTACCTGGTGGTTTATCAAGCAGAGAAATTATTTATTTTTCTAAAAGACTTTCTTTAGTTAAAAATGTGAAAGCTGTAATACTAAAAGGCATAGATTATGAAAATGATAAAAATAATAAAATGATAACTTCTAAACTTGGGGCTATGGTTATTGGAGAATTTCTAAAATAATCACTGACTAGAAATATAAAATAATAAGACTTTTTTTATTTATAAGGTTATTGTTGTCTAAAGTATATATTGCATAATGATTTTGTTTTTAAGATAATTTTTATTTTATAGATTTTGATGGATATTGTCAAAAAACAAAATAAAGAAAATTTTTCTCTTTATGACACATTACTTTGGGAAAGTTACTTGCCATATTTTTTAGAAGTTTATTTTCATAATTTTTTGAATCAAGCTTTGCATGAATCTGTTAGTGGCGGAGACATATTAAGACCAAATTTTAGGCCTTCTTTATCCCACTTTTATGAAATGAAATTAGCTTTAGATAAAGTTAAATTAATCTTACATAACCTTATTAATGTGGGTGAAGTACAAAAGTATAAATTAAGTTCTTCTTTAACTCATTTAGATAAGGTGGTTCTTGGCCAAGATTTTTCAAGTAGTCCCAGCCTACATATTTATTTTGATGATTTTAATTCTAGCTTTAATTCCCGCTATAATTATGGTATTGGTTTTCCTAAGTCTTTAGAAAAAGCATTATGGTGGACTTTGTTTAACAACCTAAATTCCCCATTAGAAGCTATAGCTTGTTCTTCCCCAAAAAAAGGTTTTTGTGACATGTATTTATCAGCTAAAGATTTGCATTTTGGAGAAATTCCAAAACTTGCTGAAGAGTTAGGTGAATATTGCTATAAGAATTATGGAGATTTTATACTATCTAATTTCTGAATTTGTAGTCTAAATCAACTATCTTGAAAATTTCAGCTTTTTTACCTATAACCTTTTTTATTTCTTCCTCATCTGCATTTATTATATTTTTAATAGTTTTAAAATGGTTAAGCAGTTTCCTCGCTGTTTTTAAGCCTATTCCTGGAAAGCCTTCGATAATATATTGAATCTGTTCATTAACATCCTGAGATTTCTTTTTCAGTTTTAGAGAAACTTCTTTTGTTTGCTTCTTAGCCAGAACTGATAAAAATTTAGCTGTGTCTTCCGAGTTTTTTGTAAGAATTATTGGAATATTATGGCTTAGAATTATTGAAAGCATAAATCCTCGAATCGCATTTTCATTTATTCCTGATCTTTCATGATAAAGTTCATTATCTTCTACGCCTTCTATTATGAGAATTTTTTTATCTGTTTTTTGAAGATGTTGTAACTGGTTTAATAGCCTTTTATTTACCATTGAACTTAGGAAATCAGAAACTGTTTTTCTTTCTATTGCAGTATTTTCAACAACATAATCACCAACGCTTAAATTTTGAAATTCTATTTCACATCCATTACTAATTAACTCAGCCGGTATCATCGAATTTTTTTCACGATAATCAACTATTATCTTTGGTTTTTCTTTAACTTTTACTTGTTTTTTACTAAAAATATCTAATAATGGCATTTTATAAAATTATTATTTTATTTTTTAATGAATTGACATATTTTCTAAATTCCGAATTTTTTAATTCAATTGTTTCTGTGTTTATGTTTGGATGAAAATTAAGAATTTCTGATCCCAATACCTTCTTACTAAAAACTAAGGTTATTTTAGATTCTTTATCTCTTATTATTGCAAATGGTGATACAGATCCTGGTTTTATTTTTAGTAAATTTTCCAAGTCTTCTGCACTTGCAAATGTTATTTCTTCCATAATTTTATCTTTTAATTCCTTTCTATCTATTTTTTCATTACATGGAATTATTACCATATAAAAATTTTTAGTTATTTTTCCTTTAACTAAAAGTGATTTGGCATGCATACCGTTAATAGTAACTTTGAGTTTGTCTGATTCTTCACAAGTATAAACTGGAAGATGTTTATGAACTTTGTATTTTACCTTCAAATTATCTAAATAACTTTTTATTTCCATTTAAAACAGTTTTTTTTGTTTATTTTCTTCATTTATATTTGTGTTAAATTTACCAGTGTTTAAATCGTTTTTTATTTCATCTATTGCTTTATGCATCTTTTTCTCTTTTCTTATTGAAGCCCAGTAAAATATTTCATCTCTTGTATTTTGTGTTACTAGCATAATTATCTCTCCAGGCATCATTCTGGCAGTACGGCCTGCTCTTTGAATTCTTCTTATTGCACTTGGGACAGGCTCATAAAATATAACTGTATTAACTTCAGGTATATCAAGACCTTCTTCTCCAATTGATGTTGCGCATAAAACATTAAATTTACCTTCTGAAAAATCCCTAATTACTTCTTGTTGTTCTTTTTGGCTTAAACCACTAGCATTTTCATTGCCCCTGGATTTTTTTGTTTGACCAACAAATACTTTTGCTGACACATTGTTTATTGAATTAAGTTCTTTAGATATTTTTACTATGCTGTCCCTATACTGGCAGAAAACAATTGTTTTGTTTTTTTTATTTACTTTTAATTTATCTTCTATTATCGTTTTTAGTTCTAGCAATTTAGGATGCTCTAAATTTTCTTTTACAAGTTGGTTTAAGAGATTATATGCCTGAGTAAACTCTATACTTGATACTATTTTCTTAACTGCTTTGCTTTTGTTTTTTTCAGCTTGATCCTTCATATCATTTAGGTAATTATTACAAGATTGTAATGTTTGTGTTTCCAATAATTCTACCGCGTGCTGCATTTTTAATGCTTGAGCGCATGATGAAGCTCCATGGAAGAGATTTGGGTTTTTACCTCCTGTAGCTAGAGACTTCATTATTTTTTTCTGGCATTCTATGAGTGTTATTTTGTTTATTGGACCAAAAATTAAATTTCGACCTTTTAAGTCTTGTGCACTTTTAGTATAAATTTTATTCATAAGTTCCCTAATTTCATTGAATCTATCTGGAAAAGGAATTTTTATTACTTTTATTTCCAAATCTTTTAAATATGGTTTAACATCTTCACTTTCTCTTGTACGCAATTCAACTTCTTCTATTAGTAAGTTTTCACATATTTTTTTTATTGTCGCTTTATCTGTTCCTGGAGAAGCAGTCACCCCAAGAATTCTTATGTTGTTTGCCTGTTCTGTATATTTTTTTGCAACATATGTATATGAATAATTCTTAACACATCTATGGGCTTCATCTTCTACTAATAATGATACATTTTCTAAATTATACAGTTTATTTTTTACATCATTTCCTATACATTGAGGTGTTGAAAATACTATGTCTGATCTTTCCCATGTTTTTTTTCGTGTTTCAGCAGGTATTTTTCCTGTAAATAAATCCATCTGTCCAAATAATTCTGGAAGATGTTTTTTGAAATAATTGAAGTGTTGTTCGGCTAAAGGTCTTGTTGGAGCTAAAAAAAGAATCTTTTCCATAGGATATTTATGCATTCTTTCTATGGCCAACATTAATGCTATGAGTGTTTTACCAATCCCTGTAGGAAGGACTACAAGACAATTTTTATCCTTACATTTTTCAAGTATTTTTTTTTGATATTCTCTTGGAGAAATGCCGATTAGAAATTTTTCGTACATAAAAACTCAAAATATAATAAGTATATAAGTTTTTATTTAAGGGAGGAATAAAGCATATAAGACAAAAATCATTACTATTGCTCCTAAAACTGCCCAGATATTCTTGTTCGCAAAAAATATTTTTGTTCCATCTAGGTTCCATAATGGAAGCATGCAATAAAATGCATAGTATATATTTAATTTTGCGAATAAACTAAATCCTAATAAGTAACCTATAACTGCAAATATTAAATTTAATATAACTCCAGAAGCTGCAATAATTCCTAAATGAAAATCAGTTATGTCTGTGAATTTATACCATTCGTGCCTTTTACTGACTCTTGTTGATAAAGTTTTTACATCAAATTCCAAAGCTGCTAAGAATAAAAAGTTCCCTAATGAAGCAAGTGCTGCAAGAAATGGTATAATGATTCCGAAAGGAATTTTGTTTTTGAATGTATCTTTTCTTCTTATCCAGTATCTGTCTATTAGCCATATTTTATGTTCAATACTTGTTTCAAAGTAGTATGCAACTAACTTTTTAGTAAATATATTAATTAAAACGACTAAGATTATTGATAATGCAGCAATTAACATTATGTTGTAATTTTCTTTTATTATAAATGGTTTAAGAATAACTGCAAAAATTAATACTATTAATACAAGTAGAATGTGTGATATTTCTTGAGCTTTCATAAATAATAATGGTGGGCTGTTCTTATAAATTCTTTGTTTTATTTTTTTAATTTTTAATTAAGGTAGTATAATCTATAGATTTTCAAAAGAGTTTTTCTGCTATAGAAAAGTATATAAAGAAAAAATTTCCATAATTAGTATGTTAAAGATAAAAAAGATAAGTGATGTAATGGGAAAGAAAGTTTACACAGATGAAGGAAATTATTTCGGTGAAATTGAAGAAGTTAACTTACTTAACAACAAGATAGACAGTTGGAGAATAAGACTTTCTTCTACAACTGCTAGAAACTTTAATGGAGCTAGAGGAGTTATAATTCCCCACAATTATGTAAGATCTGTCGGAGATGTTTTTGTTATCAGTCAGGTGGGTATGCCAGACCAGGAAGAAGGAGTGTCGGAGATTTTAGAATAAATCCCCATATATTAATTTGAATGGTTTTAGAGACTATTTTATCTAGTGAACTAGCAATTAGAATAGTTTATCCTTTTTTACTTATCTTTGTTTTAGTGTTTGCTATTCTTGAGAAGAGTAAGATTCTTGGAGAAGAAAAACATCAGATTAATTCTATTATCGCTTTAGTTATTGGTTTGATAACTATTGCATTTTCATGGGCTACAAATATTATAATAAATTTAATGCCATTTTTAGCTATTAGTGCTGTTGTTTTATTGGTTTTCCTTATATTGTATGGTTTTGTTGCAAGTACAAATAAAGATGGATTACAATTAGATAAAAATCTCCAGGTAGCTTTAGGTGTTCTTGCCGGCATTGTTGTTATTATTGCTTTAATTGTAGCAACAGGTCAGTGGGATAGAGTTTATAATTGGATGTTTGTGGATTATGGTTCTGGTCCAATATGGGGAAATATTTTATTATTTGCAATTGTTATTGGAGCTTTAGTTCTTGTTTGGACTTCTGGAAGAGGTAAAAAGTCTGGAGAGTAATTTTTTGTTTCTTAATAAAATAGATTATTAAATAGAGATTATTAGAAAGGTATTTAAATAATATTTATCTTTTACATGTATGGCACAGCCACTTGGGGCAGTATTACAACAGTTAGCAGATATGGACATCTTTTTTTATGTTCTACCATTTTTATTAATATTTGCTTTAGTCTTCGGAATTTTAGAAAAAGCTAATATTCTTGGAGCTAAGAAAGCTGACGGTACGAGTGATAATAGAAATGTTAACGCTGTTATTGCTTTAGCTGTGGGATTACTTGCTATACAATTTGATCAGGTACCAATATTTTTTTCAGTTATATTTCCTAAATTAGGAATTGCACTTTCAATATTATTAGCTGCTTTAATTCTGGTTGGATTGTTTGTTGATCTTAACAGGCCAGGCGGACCAGCATTAATATTTTTTGGCCTTGGAGCAATTGCTTTTATAATACTTGTGCTTTATAGTTTTCAGGATTATTCTTGGTGGCAGGGAGGATGGTGGCAGGAGAACCTATCAGCGCTAATTGCTGCAGGAGTTGTTGTTGCATTTGTATTTTTAGTTGTTACATCTGGACACCATAATCCAGCTCATCCACCATATCCGCAGAGATATTGGGATGCAGAAGGTGTCAAGTTGCTAGGAGGCGGCGGGCACTAAGGGTCTAAATGGCAATTGATTTTTCCTGGTTAGGTTATTATGTACCAATATTTGGTTTTTTATTTGTTTTTGTTGTAATGTATGCTGTTCTTTCTAAAACTAAAGTTTTAGGAGAGAGTGGTTTTGTTAACTCTATAATTAGTTTTGTTTTTGCTATTATTTTTGTTACTTTTTTACCAGCTGTAAATTATGTCCAGACAATTATTCCTTGGTTTGTAATACTTATAATTTGTTTATTTTTCTTTCTAGTTATAGTTGGTTTTTCTCAGAAAGATATTGATAAGTTTATGAAGCCATGGATTGCATGGGTTTTCATAGGATTTTTAGCTTTAGTATTTTTAATATCAGCCATATATGTATTTAATCCTGTTTTTGTAAAAGGGATTGCAGATTTGACTGGAAGCAGTCAGGACCAGGTTTTTGAAAACTTTAGGAAGTTTGTCATTTCTGAAAAGTTTTTTGGAGGAATATTTCTTTTAGTTATTGCTGCAGTTACTTCATGGGTTTTAACTAAGAAGAGTAAATAATTACTTTTTCTTTGACTTCTTTTTAGAAGCTACTTTATTGTGGACATGATGTTCTCTTGTTCTGTCAACCATTGGATTTATCATTTTACTAAATCCTGTCTGCATGCCATGCAGTTCTGTTTTTATATCAGAAATATTTTGTTCTTGTTCCGAGGTTTTTCTTATTAATGAGGTTTGCAAAGAATCTATAATTGATTCAATTCTTGTTAATCTTTCATCCATTTTTCTAACTTGGACATCTAAAATTGATTTCATATCTGTTAGGTCTTTTAAAGCACTTGTAATTTTCATTATTTTTTCATCCATTAATTGAGAGGCAATTTCAGTCATTGTTTCTGTATTTACAGCATTATATTGTTGATATTCTTGTCCCTGATTTTGATAACCCTGCCCTTGATTTTCATAATCCTGATAATTTGAATATGCTTCAGGTATTGTTTGCCCAGAATCTATACTACTTGCTTCCCCAGGCATTTCTTGAGTTTGTTTTTTATAGCTCCTTTGAGAATTTTGGTTTTCATAGCCAGGATATTGTTCTTGGTATTGATTTTGTTGGACCTGTGAATTCGGATTCATTATTGATGATTGCATTCCTGCTCCAAAATCCTCAGAAAATTCTTCAGTTTGTTGTTGACCATTAAAAACAGCATCTTTCACTTTTGACCTTGATAAAACATCATTTATTTCTCTAGGATTTAATCCTTGTTCTTGTAAATCAGCAATTATTTCCCCATCTGTTTTCCCTGACATTCTAAGCTGACGAACTTGATCTATAGTTGACATTTTAAGTTTTACCTACCCAGAAGTGCTTTTCATTTTTTGCTTCTTCAGATTCTTTATGACGATGATTTTTAATTTTTTCATCTAATAACTTATCTAAATCTTGAATTCTTATATATTCTAATGGCTCAAACATTTTATACTGTCTATTTAAGATAGCTAATTCTTCTTTTCTTGCAGATTTTGATATTTCTTCTGATAGTGACTCAATAACTGATTTTATTCTTTTAGCATCTGATTCAAGTATATATAGTGTTTTTTTGATATCAAGAATTTCTTTCCTATTATGTTCTTGAAATTCTATAAGATTTTGCCCAATAAGTAGAATTCTTTCTTTCATAAGCCTATTATTTTCTTCTAAGTCTCTTAATTTAAGGGCTAATTCATATGAAATATCTTCATTAGGTTGTTGTTGGGCCATATTACTCTCTTTTTTATTATTTATTGAAGCGAATTGGGTTTAAAATTGTTTTCTTTAAAATAAAACTTATCTAACTAACATAGAAAACTATTTTAATCATTTTTTACTTTTTTTCTCATGATATTAAAAGAGGTGACTTATGATCTTCGAAAAGAATACTAAACTTTACTCTTATGAAGTTAGAAGAGAGGGTGGCGAAAATGTTGCGTATGTTAATTACCTTGGTTCTAATGAAATTCCTAATATAGCATATTCACCACTTGTTATGGCTAGAGTTATTGACCTTTTAATAGAATCTTCTAATGTTTCAAGGATAGTTTTAGTTCAACAAAGGAATTATAATTACTCTTCTGATAAGATTATGGCTTTAGCTGAAATTGCAAATCTTTATGTTTTTTTAGTTAGACAGGAAAGAGTTCTATCACCTGATAAAATTTCTTCCAGACCTGAGATTGCTTCAAGGAAATATGAATTCATGCAGTATTTTCTTAACTTATTAAAACGAGATCCATTACAATCATATAATAAAATTAAGACCGCTCTTTTTGAAGAAAAATCAAAAAGTGAAAATGAACATGATTTGATTTATCAAAGAGTTTTAACTAAAATTGTTGGTTTATTGGAAAATACTAAAGTAATAAGGGATCTTCAGCAAGATTATACTCTCGGAAGAGATGCCTATTCTAGACTTTTTCTTCCAGATATTGTTCCGAATTTTGCATTTGCAAGACTTGTAGCACATATTCCAAGTGATTCAACTATAGTTGATCAGTATGAAATTGGAGAAGATTTAGATAAAAGTACTGTGACTGTTTTAAAAAAGTCAGATGAACTAAAGTATTTTTATCATTTAATGCCGCCTGAATATTTTTTAAATGAAGATTTTCAAATTTTGTTAAATTTAGCAAGAAATGTTTTAATTGAACATCAACCTAAGGCTGAGGAATTTATAGATCCTCAAAGAACAAGGCAGGTTTTTTTTAATGTAGCTAGAGATTTATTAAATGATCTTGCTGAGACTAAACAGATAAAAGTATCTTATCAAGATTTGAATAAATTAGCAAGAATTTTAGTTAGACATACAATTGGTTTCGGTTTAATGGAAGTTTTACTACAGGATGAAAATATCCAAGATATAGTACTTAATGCTCCTGTTAGCCAAAATCCTATTTTTTTAAGGCATAGTAAGTATGATGAGTGTTTTACAAATATTGTTCTTAGTCCTGAAGATGGGGAGTCTTGGGCAGCTAAGTTTCGTATGATAAGTGGTAGGCCTTTAGATGAAGCAAATCCTATTTTAGATACTGATTTATCTCTTGAAAATATTAGAGCAAGAATTGCTGTTGTTCAAAGACCACTTTCACCTAATGGTTTATCTTATGCTATAAGGAGGCATAGAGACTATCCTTGGACACTTCCATTATTTATTAAAAATAGAATGTTGAATTCTTTTTCTGCAGGTTTAATGAGTTTTTTAATAGACGGTTCTAGAACTATGTTGGTTGCAGGAACTAGAAGCAGTGGAAAAACCTCTTTACTTGGAAGTTTAATGTTAGAGATTAAACCATTATATAGGGTTATTTTAATTGAAGATACTTTGGAACTTCCTGCCGATTATTTTAGAAAGTTAGGATATGATATTTTAAGCATGAAAGTACGTTCATCTCTTTTAGAAAAAAGCAATGAAGTTTCTGCAGAAGATGGAATAAGAACAAGTTTAAGACTTGGAGATTCTAGTTTAATCATTGGTGAAATTAGAAGTAATGAGGCTAAAGCGTTATATGAAGCGATGAGAGTTGGAGCTTTAGCAAATGTTGTTGCAGGAACTGTTCATGGAGCAAGTCCTTACGCAGTTTTTGATAGAATTGTAAATGATTTGCAAGTGCCTGTAACTAGTTTTAAGGCGACAGACATAGTTGTTGTTGCAAATCCTGTTAAAACGCCTGATGGTTTACATAGTAACAGAAGAGTTGTACAATTAACTGAAGTAAGAAAGCACTGGACAAAAGATCCTTTAGAGGAAAAGGGTTTTGTTGATTTATTAAAATATAATGTTGAGAAAGATGAATTAGAGCCAAGCGATGAATTAATAAATGGAAACTCTGAAATTATAAAAGATATTGCTTCTGGAGTGAAAGGCTGGGCTGGAAATTGGGACGCTGTTTATGATAATATTTTGCTCAGAGGAATGGTAAAAGAAGAAATTGTTAAACTTGCTGAGAAACATAAAAGATCAGAGTTATTAGAAGCAAAGTTTGTTAGTTTAGCTAGCTCTCATTTTCATAAGATTTCTGATGAAGTAACTCAAGAAGTTGGTATTCCACAAAGTGAAAAGGTATTCCCTAAATGGGTTAAGAAAATGGATGAAGAAATAAAAAAGTTCCAAGGTTAGGTTTATTAATTGCAGTTATTTTTGCCAAATATGATTTCATAACAAAGTAACTTCTTTTAAGCCCCTGAAATCATTATCTAAAGTTATTAATTTAGATTTGTTTAATATAGCACTTGAATAAATTAGAGAATCAATTGCAGGAAGATTTTTCTCGACTGAAATTTCAGCTGCTTTCTCAGATATTTTATCGTTTATAGGAATAATTAAACTTCTTTTTTTAACAAATTCGATCATTTTAATTATTTTGTTTTTTTCAATTTTATACTTTAAAATTTTTCTTTTTATTTCAAATAAAGATAAAACTGACAAAAGAAAAATCTCATTTGTTTCTATTATATTTATATGATTTCCATTAATTAAGTATGACAACCATATAGAAGAATCTAATAGTTTAGAGTCTGTCATTTTTATCTCTTAAATCATGAAGAATTTCCTTGCGTGATTTTTTCCCAATATATTTTCCTAAAAATCCAGCCAAAGATTCTTTTTGAGATTCATTAATAACCATTTTTGTAATTGCTTCATCATAGGAAGAAGCTTCTAATTCTTTCTTTATCTTTTTTAATAATTCTAATGTTGATTCATTTATTTGTATTGTTGTCGGCATATAATTATATAATTATATAATTATATACTATATAAATATTTCGGTTGTTTTAGGGTTTATTTTGAAAAGGTAATATCTTTTCCTGATTTTTATATTAAATAAGATTAATTTGGAATATTAATTCTTCTTTGCTTTATTTTACCCATTTATTAACGTTTTTTTAGTTTGATTTATTAAAACTTAATTTAAGCTGATAATTTTTCTTTCCAATAACCTTTATTAATTCTCTTTTATTTCTTTTGGGTATAAAAAGGAAGTGAAATATGGGAAATATAGATGATCTTTTGAAAAAATATTCTGGAAAATTATCAAAAGAAATTGATACTAATTATACTCCTGGAGATATAAGTAAGGAGTACTTAACTTTTAAAAAAGAAATGATGCCTCAGCTTTCTAGATATGAAAAGCTTGCTAAAGCATTTGGTTCTTTTATGAAGGTTAGGATTTCTGAAAAAGACAGTTTGAAAGTTCAGAAAAAACTTGATATGGCTCATTTAGATATAACTCCTAGCCAGGTAGCTGTTTTTTCTTTTGTATCAATGTTCTTTGTTTTTTTCTTAGGACTTCTTGTTTTTTTATTAGCTTATTTTTGGCAAGGAGCAAGTTTTGATTTTTCAAAAGGATTATTATTTTTATTTTTAGTTTTAATTGCAAGTTTCTTTGTTTTTTATTATTCTTATACTAGTCCTTCTAGACTTGCAAATAATCTTAGACTTAAAGCTAGTAGCCAGATGGTTCCTTGTGTGCTTTACGTCGTTGTTTATATGAAACATACTTCTAACTTGGAGAGAGCCATTGCTTTTGCTTCGCAACATTTGCAGGCGCCTCTTTCTTTAGATTTGAAAAAAATATTCTGGGATGTAGAAACTGGGAAATATAGTACTATTAAAGAGAGTTTAGATAACTATCTTAAAACATGGGAAAAAGATGCTATAGAATTTGTAGAAGCATTTCACTTAATTGAATCAAGTTTATATGAACCATCTAATAATAGAAGAATTCAGACCCTTGAGAAATCTTTACAGGTTATTTTGGAAGGAGTTTATGAAAAAATGCTTGCTTATTCTAGAGATGTTAGGAGTCCTTTAACTAATGTTTACATGCTTGGAGTTGTATTACCTACCTTAGGGTTAGCATTATTACCTTTAGCTTCTGCTCTTCTTGGAGGATTAATAAAGTGGTACCATGTTTTTATCTTGTTTAATATTATTGTTCCATTTCTTGTGTTTTATATGACAAATAATATTATGATGAAACGTCCAGGTGGTTATGGCGAAAATAATATTTTAGAATTAAATCCTAAATACCCTAAATATATTTCTAAAAAACCTTATTTTATTGCAGCAGCTATTTGCTTTCCTTTCTTTTTATTAAGTTTAGTTCCATTTTTATTTCAATGGCCATTTTTTCTTGAATCATTTGGAATAAGTCCTGATATTAATCTAGGAGCTTTTGGCCTTAGCTTTTTACAAGATGTAAGACTTTTTGATTTTAAGGATGCGTCTACAGGAGCTGCAGTTACTAGTATCAGTGGTTTAAAATCTGGAGTTGTTGGTCCTTTTGGTATTGGGGCATTACTTTTAGGATTGTTTTTGCCGTTATCTATAGCAATGTTTTTTGCAATTGCATTTAAAATGAAAACTAAAGAATTGATAAAAGATAGAAATAACACAAAAGAACTTGAGATGGAATTTACAAATTCATTATTTCAACTAGGGAATAGATTAGGTGATGGAATTCCTGCTGAAATTGCCTTTGCAAGAGTTGCTGAGTCTACTAGGGGACAAAGAACAGAGGATTTTTTCAGAAAAGTAAATCTTAATTTACATCAAGCAGGAATGTCTCTGGATGAAGCAATATTTAATCCTAAAAGAGGAGCAATAATAGATTATCCTTCTAATTTAATTAGTACAAGTATGAGGATTCTTTTAGAATCTAGTAAAAAAGGTCTTAAAGTTGCTGCTGAGAGTTTAATGAGTATTTCAGAGTATATAAAAAATATTCATAAAGTAGAATCTAGGCTTAGAGATTTATTAGCTGAAGTTATTAGTGATATGAAAAGTAATATGACCTTCCTTGCTCCCCTATTAGCAGGAATTGTTGTAGGTTTGGCTGGTATGATTGCCTTTATACTTAATAAATTGTCAAGTATTTTTACAGATGTTCAGGCAAGTGGAACACAAAATGTTGGTTTTGATCTAGGAACTTTTTTAAATATTTTTAGAATTGAACAAATTATACCTCCATATTATATTCAGGTAGCTGTTGGTCTTTACCTTATACAAATTATATTTATTTTAACTAATGTTTTAGTTACAATTGATTCTGGATCTGATAAATTAAAAAGAACTGCTGATATTGGCAAGTATTTGAAAATAGGAATTATTGTTTATACTGCTGTTTCATTTATTTCAATAATAATCCTTTCTGTACTTGCAGGATTTTCTCTCGGAGGACTTGCCTAATAAAAAGAACCAAGGTTCTTCTTATGACATCTCCTTTAAATGCAAGGTTTTCTTTATGAGTTTTCCTTTTAATAGCCAAGCTTATTTACAATCTTCCTTTTGAAAGCCAATGGTTTCCTTATGAACTTTCTTTTATTAAAACAATATCTTTATTAATTATATTCTTCTGTTTTGTTTAGGATGTTAAATAAAAAAGGTATTACAAGACAGGAACTACTTGTTGGAATTATTGTTCTTTTAGTGCTTATGGGAATTGTATTAATTTCTTATTTTTTATTAGGTGACAGATTAACAGGGTATTTACAAACAGCTAAAGATTTTTTAAGATTTGGAAGATGAAAAATAAACTTTTGAAAAGTTTAACAAACCACAACATGGATAAAAGAGGAGATATTATTATAGAGGAACACCTTAATTGGATAATCGCAGCAGTTTTACTTTTTGTTCTGCTTGGTTTTTTAATAAGCATTCCATTTTCAAAATGGATTAGTTTTTTCCCAGATTATAGTTATAATCAGAATGATACTTATATTGGAGATATTTCTCCTGATTATAAACTTCCTGATGGACAGGTAAGGTATTGCCCTGGAAAAATTGGAGATATTTCAAATAGTAAGATAAATCCTTTTGCAAGTCCGACACAGTATGTCTCATTTTGGAATTCTAATACTAAAGAACACAGTATAGGGACAAGTCTTTATTTGAAAGGAAGCTCTGAAGAAGGAACTATTTATTTTAAAGAAGTACGGGATATTGCTATTGCTGATGTTGTTAATGGAGCTGTTTTATTAAGACCTGAGATATTTGATTCTACATCTAAAGAAAGATATATGATATGGTTTTATTTTCTTTCAAATAAACCTAGATCATCTAGAATAGAATTTTTAGCAAGGTTAACAAGTTTAGATAAGTCTATTATTTATTCTGGAAATTATATCTGTCATCCAGACAATTGGAGAATACCTATTTACAATGATTTGTGGCCTGGACAAGATGTTATTTTTATAAGTAGTGGTGAAAAAAATGCTAAAGGAAAGTATGTAATTGATTTAAGTCCTTATTTTGATGTAAAAAAAGAAGGTTTTGAATACTTTTATTTACAGAATGACCAAGGAATATTAGATTTTAATGATAATAAAATTTCTTTTCAAGGATATTACTTGACTATTTATAGTAAAAAATTAGGTTGGTTTGGAGTTGATATTTTTGGAGATGATAAACCTGTAGGAATTATTTTAAGAGATGGAAGTGTTTTGATTAACCCACAAATTTTTAGTGATGTAGACAGCAATTTATTTGATCCTTATGCAAGTATAGGAAGAGATTCCATTGTTAATCAACTTTCATTAAATTATCCTAGAATTGAATCAAATTCTTACACTCTAAGGTATTTTTACAAAACTAATATTTTTATTAGTGAGTCAAAAGTTTCAGAGTTATTTGAAAACGTAAATTAAAATGAACAAAAAAGGTGATTGGTTTGTTGAAGAGGTTGCTAAAGTTATAGTTGCAATAATTCTTCTTTTTCTTTTAGGATATTTAGCATTTACACTTTATGAGTCAATTACTCAAAAATCACAATTAGAGCAGGCAAGAGTACATTTAGATAACATTGAAAATATAATTAAAGAGTTAAAAGATGGAGATTCTCAGAGTTATTTAGTTAGTTCTCCAAAAAATGGACTTTTAATACCCTTTTATAAAAATGGTCCACCTGATTCAGTTAATTCAAGACCAAGAGAGTGTCTTAGTTTTAATAATTGTATATGTATTTATGCCTCTTCTTCTGCAGTTTGTTTTAAATTAAAGGATGAAGATATTTTAGATGCAGGAGATTTGATTGGAGGTATTGGTTTTCCCTCTATAATCTATATGGCAAAAAGAGAGGGAGTTATTATGTTAACTAATAAAGATTATAATTATGATATTTATTTGCAAGATAAGGAAATTTTTAATAAATTATTATTTTTTAAAAAAAATGAAAATTCTCTTTCTGTGAAAGATTTAGCTATTAATTTGATTAACCAAGGAGGAAAAAATATTGAAAATGATTTAAAGGAATCTATAGTATTATTTGCTGATAACCAGAATTTAGACTTTTTGTTTTCAATTGATGATTTATCAACAAAAATATTTTTAACAAATATTGAAGAACTTACAGCTAAACAGATTTTTTTGTATAATACAGATGTTTCTTTTGAAAATACCCCTGCTTCACGCTTGTTAATTACAGGTAATGATGGACATGTTTATCAGATTAATTTTAGATCTAAAAATAAGGGTTAAAATGAATAAGAAAGCAAAACTTGAGTTGGAAGAAATTGCAAAAATAATACTTTTGTTAGTGATATTTGGTATACTTGTTTATGGAGTTTATTATTTTTTTAATAAATTTGTTTTTTCAGGCGTATAATGTCAAGAATAATACAATAAAGATTCTTGATCATGATTAAGATACTTATTTATACACCTAAGAGTATAGTTTTTGAAATATATCTTAACATATAAAAACTCACAATTCTTTATTTTTGTGTTATGGAAAAAGGAGGATTTTTAGCTGTTGAATGGGTTGTATCAATAATATTAATTTTAGTAGGTCTTGGAATACTTATTTTTGCAGTAACTAATTTATTTACTCAGAATGATGTTGATAAAAATACATGTCATTTTTCTGTTATTTCTCGAGGCAGCACTCCTTCATTAGCAAAAGGTTATGTGCCTTTAAGATGTAAAACTGAAAAGATTTGCATTACTGGAGAGCTTTTTGGAGGAGAGTGCGATGAATTTAAAGGAGAAAAAGGAGTTACTAAAATTAGAGTTTCTAATAGTGCTGTACAAGGTTTAGAACAAGTCCAGAAGATATATGCCCAGTCAATGTTAGAATGTTGGGAGCTTATGGGTGAGGGTAAAGTAAGTTTATTTTCTCAGGGAGCAGCTGAAAATTTTGGTGTTGGTTTAGTCTATCCTAGCTGTGTTGTCTGCTCAAGAATTGCAATAGATAAGAATTCTTTAGATGGTGTGGAGTTTGAAAATATGAATATAAATGAATATATGAAAAGTCATTTAGTTCCAAAAACTGAGAAAACTTATTTTGACTATATGCTTGGAGAGGATTATGCAGCAAGTTATACTATAGATAATAATTTGCTTAATTTACCAGATTTTAATTCAACAAAAGATGATGCTGGAAATGATGTTGATTTAATTAAAAAAGATCAGGATACTTCGGTTGAATTTGTCGACTCTTCTACAATAAGTAATACTAGAGATGATAATTTGAAAGAAACTGCAATTGTTTTTATGCAGATAACTTCTCCTAGCCATGGAGGAGTTATTGCTAATTCTGCAGGAGCAGTTGCAGGAATTGGAACTGCAGGATATTTTGCATTTGGACCAGCATTTTTAGCTGTTGGTGGAAAAGCCATACAAGGTATTTTTTCAGTACATGGTTTGGTAATTGCAGCAATTTTGGGAATTTACCAACAGGGAAGTGTTACATTGAGCAGAGGTGTTAGCGCAGGTTTTTGCGGAGATATTGAGATTTCAAGTGATGCAAGAAGCGGATGTTCAGCTGTGAGAACTATAAATTATGATTTAGAGTCTATTGCAGAATATTGTCGGGTTATAGAAGGACTTCCTTAAAATGATGAATAAAAGAGGTAATGTTCCATTAGAAGAGGTCATTTTTGTTTTAGTAAACTTAGTATTTTTTTCAATGTTATTTTTTTTTGTTTATAATACGAGCCATAGCATTTTTTTAACTGAAAGGCTTTATGCAAAAGAAATCGCACTAAGTATTGATAGTGCCAAACCTGGAACACAGATAAATATTGATATAAGTGACTTGTATAAAGTTGCAAGTAAAAATAACTTTGATATAAATAATGCTTTTTATTTTAAAGATAATTTAGTTAGTGTTAAAGTCTCTCAAGGAGAGGGGTATTCTTATTATTATTTTACAGATTATAATATAGATTCTGCTGTAAGCTTTCCTGAAGAGGGTAAAGCAGTACTTAATATAAGAGTTAGTGAAAATAATGGTGCTTAAAAAAATGGATAAAAAAGGAGAGAAACTTTTTTCTATTTGGTGGTTTATAATTATAATAATAATTGGTCTTGGTATTGTTGCAGGAGTTAGTTTATTTTATTCTTCAAATTTAGATATACGCTCTTTGGAAGCAGATGCTCTTTCAAGCAAGGTTGTAAAGTGTATTTCTAGTTCAGATGGAATAAATCCTACAATATTAGAAAGTAATTTTGATATTTTTAGTGAGTGTAGCTTATCTCAGAGTGTTTTTGATAATGGCAAATTTTTTATTAAAATAAGTGTTTCAGATTTTTTCACAGGGGAAAGTGTAATTGGGCATAGTTTTGGAAATAATGCCTTTGAAAAAAACTGCGATATAAAATCTAAAATAACTGCAGTTAAATATCCTGAATGTTCTAGTAAAAGTGTTTATGTAATATATAAAGATAATAAGAAATATCTTGTAAATGTTTTAGCTGCCTCTAATTATAAAGGAGGAAAAAATTAGATGCCTAATTTTAATAAATTAAATAAAAAGGCCCAGTTCGGAGATTTTTTAGGTTGGGTTTCTGTAACTATAATTATATTTTTTATTATGTTTCTATTTGGAGCGTTAATTCTTTTATTAAATTTTCAAATTAATAAAGAAGATATAAAAATTAGCGAGATAAATAATAATTTAGACTATGAAAAAACAATTAGTTTAATTAATTTTTATCAAACTCATTACAAATCTTTTTCAGACTGGGCTGATGATCCTAATTTTTTGACTGGATTTGATTTAGATAGAGTTAGTAGAGAAAATCAGCTTTTAGGAGATTATCCTATAACTCAAGAGCAAATTGATAAACTTATTCAGGAAAAAGATGTTTTAAATGGATTTTATGATGCTTATTTCAAGAAATTAAATATTGCTAATGCCCAAGTTTACATTTATACTGGTAAAGATTCAGATAAAAAAAGACTTTTGACAAGTTATGATTATGGTAATTATATTTCAAATCCCCAAAAACTTATGGAAGATAACGAGATATTTTTTCCTGCTGATAGGGAAAATCTAAAGGCAGAGTTTTTTATTTTATCTAAAAATGGAAATGTTGTAGGAGTAAAATACTATGAGAAGTAATAAATCACAGTCATTAGCAAATTTTTTATTAGTTTTTCTAACTTTAGTTATAGTTACAACAAGTTTATTTTATATTTCGATTAAAGAGAATAACTATGGGAAGAATTTTAACTCCCCCTATGCTTTAGATTCTGTTTATTCTAGAGAAGGAATTATTAATTTTTATTTGCAAGATATTTTGGACCATTCTGCCGTTAGTATTAAAGATAAACAGGATTTAATTAATAACATTAATTCAATTGCTTTAAAGTATGAAAAAAATGATGAAAATGTTGCAATTGTTTTGAGAAGTATCGAAAATCTTAAAGAAGAAGATATTGAACTTGTCGAAAATAATGGAAAAATAGAAAGTGCTAATGCAAAATTTAATGTAGAGATTTATTATGCTGATGATTCTTTGAATTCAATTAATTATGTTTATACTAAGAATTTTACTGCTAGTACTACTGAAATAAATTCCTTAGGAGAATAGGTTTTTAATAAATTCAAAAAGTGAAGAAAACTTTATAAAGAGGTTTTATGTTTATAATATAATGGTGATTATTAAAGGAAAAAGAGGACAAGAAAGGGAGTGGGTAATAAATTGGGTTATTGGTGGAGTTTTCTTATTAATTATTCTTGGAGGAGTTTTGTATGTTTCAAGTTCTGGAGGAAAAGTTTTAGCAGAAATTAACAGAGAAGATTTAGATACTAAGCTAAGTTTTGGATGTAATCCTGCATATAAAGAAGGAAGCTTTGAGGCAAAAGTAAGCTTTTGTCAGAAATTTGATCCTATTGGTGGTTCTTTATTATTTGGAAGTAATAATTTTATAAGCTGTCAGTATAGACCTGCTGTTGAAATTATGCTTCAAAATGGGGCTATTGGTGCAGCTGACTTAACTGCTGCTGTTAAATTAATAAACAATTTCTGTGCAACTGACTTAATTACTAATGCTAAAGATGGAGATGAATTAGCTTTTGCGACTAAATTTTGTACAACTGAAAAAGCTAGAGCTAATAACTTTAAAGATGGATTATGGGTAAATGGATTTATATTTGATAAAGAGTGTAAGATAACCACTTATCCTGACTGGTATCCAGCTCCTGCTGAAGACATAAATAGTAATGGTTCAACAACAAAAATAGTTACTCTTTTAGGATTTACTTATACTATTGATATTACTAATGGTAAAATGGCAGGATCTGATGGTATTAACTGGAATTGGAATCAAGCTGATAAAACATGGACACAGGATTTAGGTTCAAATTCAGGTCCACCACAAACAATTGATGCTAAAATAGATACTCAATTTGATATAAGTGGCCAGTTTGAATAAAATCTTAAAATTTAAAAATGCTTAGTTCTTCTTGTTATTATGGGTGATGATTATGCCTTTGGAGGAAAGAGAAAGAGTAAAAATGATAAAAGAGCTAAAGGAAGGTATAATACTTATAAAAAAGGCGGAAGTAATAGGACTAAAGTAAAAACTAAAAAGTAAAATTATTTTTTAGTTGTTTTAGTTGGAATGTTTTCTATTATTGTTATTAGTATGCTTAGTATTAAAGGACCAATTACAAATCCCATTATTCCAAAAAGTTTAATTCCTCCAAGTAAACCAAATAACAGTATTACTGGATGCATTTTTGTTTTCCTACCTAGTATTCTTATTCTTAACAGATAATCAATCCCAAGACTTAGTATTAATCCTAAGATAATTATTCCTGTAAATAATATATATTTTCCACCTATGAAGAAGATAATTGCCATAGGTATCCATATAAGAGCTGGTCCTAGTGCAGGAATTAGTGCAAGTATACCAATTATTAATCCAAGTATTAAGTACAATTTTATTCCTAATATCCAAAATCCTATCATTGCTATTATTGCCTCTAAAACTGCAACTATTAGTGTAGCTAGTAATATTTCCCTAGCAGTTTTTTCAATTTTTTCTACTATTAATTTTTTGTTTTCAAAAGGTATTATTTTTATTATTTTTTCTCTTAAGCTTTCCCATTCAATTAAAAGATAAAATGTTGTAAAAAATACAATAAATATGTTAAGAACTAATCCAGGTATGTACCAGGCTGTTGATGAAACTAAATTTAATAAATAACCTCCTAATTTTTCAGTTATTAAATTTATATTTTGTGTTATTATGTTACTATACTTTGTATGTGAGAAATAACTTACTATTTGAGATGTTGTGTCTTCGTTAGCTACTTTAACTAATTGACCTGTTAGAGAAGTTATAACTATTGCAAGAATAGTCACTATTATTATAATTGAGATAAGAACTGTAATAAATGATGCAAGTTTCTTTGGAATTTTTTTACTTAGCCTGTCATATATTGGTTTTATTAAATAAGCTAAAACAAACGCAGATAGTATTGCAGTTATAAAATCTTTAAGTAGAAAATATGAAACAAGTATTATAACAGCAAGTATTCCCCAAAATAAATACTTCTTCACATCATCTTTTTCCATTATAAAAACTTCCTGCGGTTTACTAGAGATTCAATGAATCTCTGTACCAAAGAACAAGTATGTTCTCTAGGTTTTATGAATCCAGCAACTATCATTTTATCATAATAGTTAGTTAAAAAGATTAATAAAGCTTTTTATGCATTTTATTGTTATGAAATTAGAGGTTGCAGATTTTCTTATTGTATTAACTCTAGTTTGGATTTTAATAGCTATGTATAAAGATTTTAAAAAAAGAGAGATACCTAATTGGCTTAACTTTAGCTTATTGATTTTTGCACTGGCATTTAGGTTGTTTTATAGTATTTTTTCAAATGATTATAATTATATATTATGGGGATTAATTGGATTTGGAGTTTTTTTTGTTATTGCTAATATTTTTTATTATGGAAGATTGTTTGCAGGAGGAGATGCTAAGCTAATGATGGCTATTGGGGCAGTAATTCCATTTACTAATTCTTGGTTTGATAATTTATTAATTGGGATTTTATTTGTAATTTGTTTGTTATCTTTTGGAGCTATATATAGCACATTTTACAGTGTTGGCCTTGCTTTTGGAAATATGACTGGCTTTTCAAATGATTTCAAAAAAAGAATAAACAAAAATAAGCTGTATATTTTATTAGACTTTTTAATATTTGGTTTATTCTTAATCTTTGGTTTTTTTACAGGAGAAAATATGTTATTTTTAGTTGGAGCAATTATTTTTGCTTTACCATTTGTTTATTATTATACTAAATCTGTTGAGCAATCCTGTCTTGTGAAATATACTTCTCCAAATGAAATTACAGTAGGGGATTGGTTAGCTAAAGAAATTAAGATTAAGGGCAAAACTATTTTGCCTAGTTGGGATGGTTTAAGTGAGAGTGAGATTGTATTAATTAAAAAACATTATAAGAAAAATGTGCTTATTAAGCAAGGTATTCCTTTTTCACCTGCATTTTTAATAGCTTTTATTGTTCTGGTATTATTAAAATACCTATGGGCGTCTGATTGGGGCCTTTGGCAATTTTTTTAATTTGACTTCCTTTTTAATTTCTTCCTTTGTAATGGGCTTTTCAATTTTTTCTACATAATTGCTCATTTTGTTCTGAATTTCCTTTAGCTCCTTTTCATCTGCTTTTCTTCTACTTGAATTAAGAGTTTCATTTGTATAAACTGGGAGTATTTGTATTACTTTCTCTCCTAAAATTTCTGTCGAAGCTATACTTACAGTATTTGGATTAAAAATACTTTTTATCTTGTCTGATATTTCATTTGCAAGATTAAGTATTTCATTAGGCATATCTCCTGATTTTAATGCTCTTATTGGTATAATTATTGTATGGGCTTTAGATATAGGGTTTATTTCTAGTACTGCAATTGCTTCTTTGTTTTCTCCCACTTTAAATGAAGGTATTTTGCCACTTACTATAAGACGAAAAGGACTCTGAGTTTCAAATTCTTTTGAATCCCCCATACTTTCCGAGGTTTTTATAAGATTATTTTTTTGTAAGAACCCTACTAATTCTTCATCATTTAATGAATTAATCTGTTCTTTAGCATTTTCTCTTTGTGATTCTGGCCAGGACTCTATTTGTTTTAGTAACTGCGCTTTTACTTCCTTAATTTGGGATTTTGATAGCATTACAATTTTTAGATTATGTTGTTTTTAATATTTTGTGTTATTAAAAAGTGGTTGTAAAGAATTAAATAATTATAACATTTTATTCTTCAAATGGAACGTGGAATTGATAATAAAACTATTTTGGACAGGTTTGCACTTAATTTTGTTAAAATTGTAGAGAAACATTGTAAATATATTATTGTTTCTGGATTTGTAGCTATTGCTCATGGCAGGAGCAGGGGTACAGAAGATATAGACATGATAATTGAGAGACTTTCAAGAGATAAATTTGCTAAATTGCATAATGATCTAGTAAAAAATGGTTTTGAGTGCATGCAGTCAGAAGATTCTGATGTTGTTTATGAGTACTTAATTAATAAAACTAGTGTTAGATATACATATAAAGAGGAATTTTTGCCAGAAATGGAGATTAAATTTGCAAAAGATGAAATTGATGATTTCCAGCTGAAGACTAGGAAAAAACTGCCACTTACAGGGCTTGATGTCTATTTTTCTTCAATTGAAATGAATATTGCATTTAAGGAAGAATATTTAAGGTCTGATAAAGATCTTGAAGATGCAAGACATCTTAGAATTGTTTATAAAGGTAAAATTAATGAAAACGAAATAAATGAAATAAAAAAAATGATAAAAAAAGTCAGAAAAAAATGAAATATTCTATTAGGAAAGAGCATCATGAGCAAATTGAAAGGTGGGCAAATTATGTTAGAGATAATCCCAAAGAGTGGAAAGCTAAATTAAAACCATTTATTGACGGTCAGATAATTATGGCCAGAAGATTTTACAATAAACTTGCTGAAACTCCGGAAGGCAGAGAAAAAATGAAACTAATAAAAAATAATGTTAAGCTTGATTAAGACATAAGCTTTATATATTTTAATTTCTTTGTAAAGAAATCATATAAGAAAAGAGGAACGAAATGCAAAAAATACCAAGTTATATTTTGATAGTTATTGGAATAGTTATTTTATTAGCTGGAGTTAAACCCACTAATACTTATTTTGCTTCTTTAATACCATTATTAGGTTCAATTAACTATATAATTATCATAGTTATTGGAGCTGTAGTACTTGCAGTAGGAGTATTTCTTTTGAGATCTTCTAATTCAGGTAAACAAGCACCTGAAGTTCCAATTTATCAAGGAAAAAATGTAGTTGGTTATAGAAGAGGTTAATTAAATTTAATCTAAAAATTTAATCTAATCTAGATATTGCTTTTTGAATTCTACCTTTTTCTTCCCTTAATTTATTTGCATCTGGCGAGCTTAGTCCAGGATTTGCTAAAGCTCTATCTATTGCAGTTAATTCTTTTTGTAAATCACTTTTTAATAAAATTCTTTGAGTGTCATCTCCTTTTTTTATTGCTGACACTATTAGTGCCCTGTGTATTTTTCTTTCAAATATTAATATTATTATTGAAACTACTGCTATTCCAACGTACATCATTGCAAGATTTTGCCACCATTCACCACCTATAGCAAAATCAGACCATCTAGAGTATGCAAGTCCAAAATATATGAATGTAAATGCTACCCATCCTACTTTTCTTAAGAAATCAGCCCCAAAGCTTTCTATTAAAAAGAAAAATATGATTAATGGTAAAAGTGAAGTAAGTAAAACACCTAATGTTCCATAAGGAAGCCAAACTAGATTTACTAAAGCATCTGTTGTTAGATATCTTGATGCAAGTAGAGCAATTATCAAAGCAATTACTCTATTAACTCTTTCATTTTCTCCAATTGTTGGAACTCTTTTTAATGCAGTAATTAGTATAACAAGTGTTAGTAGGAATATTAAAAATTTGATAAATAATAATTCTCCAGAATATATATCATTTCCACCAAGGATAAACATGAGAATTATTTGGATATTTTGCCACACACCCTCTACCATATAATCAAATGAACTTGGAAATCCAAATGGTTGGGCACTAATTAATTTTGTTAAAAGAATAATCAAGAAAACGGTTAACGATCCTAGTATTCCAAACAAAACTCTTTTTTTCATTATTTATAAATTGTTAAGAAACTTTATAAAGATTTATGCTAGGTCTTTTATTCTGTCTTCTAGCCTTTTTATTTCCCTTTTTAACTTATCAGCTTCATCACCACTAGCTTCACTAAGTAAACTTCTCTTCTCTTTTATTTGCCTTTTTATAGTTAGTATATCTGACAAACTTTCTTCACTTATTTTTTGCATAATTCTATTTGCAGTTACCATTTTCTTTATTCTATCATCAAATAAGAAAGCTAGTATTGATAATACAAATATTAATATGTATAACCAGCCTAAATTATATCCTTGGTCAATTGCTAAATCTGGCCATCTAACTATTGCTAGGCCTAAGTATATAACCCCAAAAGTAATCCAGCCTACCTTTCTTATCATTCCTTGGTCAAAACCTTGGATGAAAAAGAAGTAAATTATAAATGGAAGAATACTTGCTAAAGCTACTCCTAAAACTCCTGTTGGAAGCCAAATGAAAGTAACAATTGCTTCACTTGTCAAATATCTAACTGCTAGTATTGATGCTATAATTGCTATAAGCCATGATAGTGATTTATTTTCTCCAATTGTGGGAACATGTCTAACTGCTTGATATATTACTCCTAAAAGAAGTATTAAAAATAATAATTTAACTAAAAGGAATTCCCCATCTGGAGTACTTCCTAATATATATTTTAGAACTGGCTCAAATGTATTTGTTACTGAATCTAGCCCACCTGTTATGCTATCTGATAATGCAGCAGATACAAATGACATCATTGACATGAAAATTAATAACAAAATTGTAACACTAAAAAACAACACACTCTTTTTCATTTCATAATTAGTAATACAATGTTTTTAAACATTTCTTTCATTTATCATTATATAATAGAGAAATCTTTATAAATAACATTTAGGTATTCTAGATATGGATAAAAAGAGAAAAGGGATTTTTTATAGTTCTATTTTATTATTACTGATGTTATCATTTACTTTTAGTCTTGCATTGGTTAGTGCTCAAAATGGTGGTGTTAATATTAATACAGGTGGAGGGTCTTTTAATTATTTTGGAGATATTGGGCAGAATTTTCAAAGTGGGATTAAACCAGTTACTGATTTTTTTGCAACTTGGCAAAGTGGGGATATTAACACTGGTCTTGCGAAAGTTTTATTTCTTATCCTTCTTTCATTAGTTATCTATTCAGTTGTAGAAACTATTCCCTTTTTAGGCAAAAATAGAAATGTTGCTGTAAAAGTTATTGTTACAGCCATAGTTGCATTTTTTGCAACAGCTTATTTAACTCCCCAAGAAATTTATGCCATTATACTTTCTTATACCTCTTTAGGATTTGTTCTTGCAGCATTAATTCCATTTGTTATACTAGTATTTTTTTCAATAACCTTAGCTAAAGAGCATGGTGGCGGTGCAAAGGTATTTTTGAAAATTGTATGGGTTGCATTTATCTTTTTTTTGATATATAAATTAATTTTATTCTGGTTACAAGGAAACATTAGTACAACTTTGTTTGTAGGTTATCTTTTAATGATAATTTTATCAATACTTTATATTTTCTTTTTACAAGACACTCTTATCAAAAACTGGTTTGAAGAAGATGTTAAAATGGCTAAGCTTAGATATGAGCAGTTAAGCAAATGGAAAAGAGCAAAAAATAAAAAGGAAAGGGAAGAGTTTGAAGACTTTACTGGAGGGGGATATACTCCATAACTCCTAAATAAGTTTAAAATATTAACTTTCTTAAAGTATTTATGAAAAAGAGCATTTTAATTTTGTTTATTTTATACGTGTTTTTATTTGGCTTGTATTATTCTAATTTTGTGAGTGCTGTTGACAGTAATCCTTTATCTCCAGATAATGTTATTAAAGGAGTTATAGGTGTTGATCCTAATGAAATTTCTCCAAATAATATTCAGTCGAGTTCAGAAGCTAAGTGGCAGTACTTAAAAGAGGAATGGAAAAAAATAATTTTTAAAAATCAACTTGTATCGGGAGTTGATGGTTTTTTTAGTAAAATAAGTTTTTTGTTTAAAGTTTTATTCAATGAGGAATATAGCCTTATTTCGTTTAAGATGTGGATAGCTATAATTATTTGGTTTGTTATAGCAAGTATTTCATTTGATTTTATAAGGTTATACGGACATATTAAAATAGGATGGAGTATTCTTGCTTCTATTATTGTTAGCATAATTTTAGCTCATGTGTACTTTATCACCTTAATTTATATTTTACTAGTAAAAATAACAAGTACTTTAGATTATTGGATGGCTAGATTAATTTTATGGATTATTATTGTAGCTATTCTTTTTGTTATTTATTATTTTGAAAAATCATGGGTCCAGTACATTAAACTTTCAAGAAAAGCATATAAACAAAGGGAATTTGAAAAAAAGTATGATAATTTTATGAGAATTTTTATAGATAAAGATACTGGCTTAGGTATTTAGTTTTTATTTTATATATCTTCATATTTATCTGTTTCTTCAGCTATTTTTATTAATTTTGCAAGACTTCTACCTTTTTTCTTTGTTTCTTCTTTAATATAATTTTCTGATAATACTTTCACTACTAAAGTTGTTCCCCATATAATTATTACAATTACTATTAAAGTAATTATTAAAGCTATAATAGGATTACTTTCTTTTACCCCAAATACATCTGCGATACTTAAAAATAAACTAGCTACACTTACAAAAACACTTGATAACCCTATTATTAATGATATAACTATTGCCATGACTACTTTTGCAGGCCATTTTATTATAGGAAAAAATACCAAAACTTTGTATATTATAAATATAAATGATACAAAAAGAATTAAAGTTACTATGCCTTCAGATATACTTGTTTCTGTATTGATTTTTAAAAACATTTCGGCAAGTTTATCTATTGGATCAGGTATTTGTTCAAGAATATTTGAATTTAATTTTTCATTAACCATATTTAATCCATTTGTTAGGTCTTCGCTAGCATTCAATTGAGCAGATACTAGTGGGAAGAAAAATAATACTAAAATTATAGTTAGTGTGAGTAAACTGCTTTTTTTCATAGTTTAACATAGAATACAATATTTAAAATGCTTTCCTTATGTCCATAAATCTAAAACCACATTTCTTGATTTTAGAATCCTATTCTTCTGAAGTCTATTATTTCAGCAGAGCTTACTTTGCCTATTTTTCTAATAGCATCAAGTAAAGGATCTTGTTCAAAGTTTTCATCTATACTTAGAGTTATTATTATTGCTTTAAGACCAAAAGCTACTGGTTCTTGTTCTATAGAAGCTACTTTGCCCTCTTTATTAGTTATTATTTTTTTTGCCTTTGTCTCTATTTCTCCTAAATCTACATCTGGAGCATCAGGCATTATTCTAATTTTTACAGCTGCTAAACTCATGGGTTTGTTTGTGAACTAGCGTTTTTAAAAGTTGCTGTTTTTCTTTTATTGATGAAATTTCTTAGTTTAAACTAGAATTTAAATCAGCTTCTTGATTCTAATACAGAAACTATATTTACAAAAAGGGAAATAAATAATCCTATAAAACTTATAATTAAATCTGATGTTTTAAAACATGAAGTATTCACAGTGTTTACTAAAATATAAATTAATATTCCGAAATTGATAATATATGAAAGAATTGTTAGTGGATTAGAAACTTTCATACTAACTGAAATTAAAAAGTTTTATAATTATTCCATACAACAGTAATCCCAATGCGATAAAACCAAGTATCCAAGCAATTATTTGGAGTATTTTAAGTGTCTTTTTTTTCATTATATTACTAAACCTTTGCTGTTTATATATATTAACTTTTACCACTTAAGGTCTTATTTTGGTCAGCATATATGGTATTAATTTATGGTAATGCTTAAAAAGTCCACTCTTTATTTATGTCAATAAAAATAAGAGGTAAAGAGGTAAAGAGGTAAAGAGGTAAAGAGGTAAAATGACAAATTATAATCAACTTGTAGAAAAAATTGCTAAGTCTTCTGGACTTTCTGTAGAAGATATTAATAGGAGAGTTGAAGCTAAATGTGCTAAATTATCTGGATTGATAAGTAAAGAAGGTAGCGCACAGATTGTGGCATCTGAATTGGGGATTAGTTTTGATAAAGAGAAGCTAAAAATAAATGAATTAATGTCTGGTATGAAAAAGGTTAATCTTATTGGTAAGATACTAAGTACTGCACCAATAAGAAATTTTACTACAAAGAATGGAGTTGAAAGTAAGGTTATGGCAATGGCACTTGCTGATGAAACAGGAAATGTTAGAACAGTTTTATGGGATACTAATCATATATCTTTATTTGAAACAAGTAAGATAAAAGAAGGAGATGTGATTGAGGTAAGTAATGGAAGTATAAGAAACGACGAATTACATTTAGGTAGCTTTTCTGATATAAAAATAAGTAAAGAACAGATAACCAATGTTAAGACAGAGAGCTTTACTCCCGAAAGAAGTTTAGACTCTGTTAAACCTGGACAAAATATTAAAAATAGGGCGTTTATAGTACAAATTTTTGAACCTAGATTTTTTGAAGTATGCCCAAAATGCAATAAAAAGGCAGTTAATAACGAGTGTGGAGAACATGGCACAATTGTTCCTGTTAAAAGAGCTTTAATAACTTTAGTTTTAGATGATGGAAGTGAAAATATAAGGGGAGTGGTTTTTAGTGAAGGTATAAAGGCTTTAGGTATTGAGGATAATGAACTTGAAAATAAAGAGTTATTTGAGAAGAAGAAAAATGAGTTACTTGGAGAAGAGTTTATTTTTGAAGGAAGTATGAGAAGCAATAGTGTTTTTAATACAACTGAACTTATAGTTAATAAAGTGAATAAAATTGAAGTAGATTCTTTGATTGAAAGTTTAAGAGTATAGTATTAAATAGATTTAGGATTGAAACAATCTTTATATATACATGATTTTTTTAGTTAATATGGATGGCTTATGTTGTGAGAGTGTTTTAGATATAAAAATGTATGAGGATCTTTTTTGCCTTAAAGAAGGGCAGTTAATTAATTTTGAAGGGTATGAAGAAGTTGGAGAAGACATGCTTTTTGAGAGATATTGTGGTAGATTATCAGAGAGGTTTGATGGAAATAAAGTAAGGATTGTAGGTTATCAGGATGACAGGATGCATTTAGATGAATTTGGGGTAAGATGTTCAAATAACGGACATATTGTTATAGAAGAACATATCGGGCATACATTTTTTATTTATCGGGAACCTAAAATTTTTTTCAATATGTTATTTGCTTGGCGAAGTTTTATGAAAGGAGTAAAAAATTAAATATGGATAAAGAAGAGGTAAAAAAAGTTAAGGAAGCTGTGGAAGAGACTAAACTAGCTGATCTTCCTGGAATTGGGCCAGCAGCAGTTGCGAAGCTTGAAGCTGCAGGTGTTTTTGATATTATGGGAGTAGCTACAATGTCACCTCCTGTTTTGTCCGAAGTAACAGGTATTGGAGAAGCTGTTTGCCGAAAAGCTATTCAGGCAGCTAGAAAGATGTTAGATCTTGGTTTTATGGATGGGTCTGAATATGAAAAGAAAAGAGAAGATATTATTTATATTCCTACTGGTAGTAAAAACATAGATAATCTCTTAGGGGGAAAAGGAGTTGAAAGTAAATCTATTACTGAAGTTTTTGGAGCTTTTGGGTCTGGAAAAACACAATTAGCTTTATCTTTGGCTGTACATGTGCAGTTACCTAAAGAAAAAGGAGGACCTAATGGAAAAGCTGTTTATATTGATACAGAAGGAACTTTTAGGCCTGAAAGAATTAAACAGTTTGCTGCAGGTATAGGGGCTAACCCTGAAAAAGTATTAAAAAATATTTTTGTTGCAAGAGCTTTTAACAGTGACCATCAGATTTTACTTGTGGAAAAGATAAGTGAGATGATTAAAAATGGAGAACCAATAAAATTAGTTATAATTGATTCTTTAACAGCCCATTTCAGAGCTGAATTTGCAGGAAGAGGAATGTTAGCAGATAGACAGCAAAGATTGAATAAGTATTTACATGATTTAATGAAATTAGCAGAGCAGAGAAATTTAGCTGTTTTTGTTACAAATCAAGTAATGTCAAATCCTGCAATGATGTTTGGAGATCCAACAACTGCTATTGGTGGAAATATTGTTGGACATGCTTCTACATATAGAATGTATTTAAGGAGAAGTAAAAAAGATACAAGAGTTGCTAAGTTGATAGACAGTCCTAATTTACCTGATAATGAAACTGTTTTCCAGGTAACTCAAGATGGTTTGAAAGATGTTATTTTGAAAAGTGAGGATTAGCTAAATCTTTTTATATTATTGTTTTTTAGAATTTTCGTTAAGAGGTGAATTATGGAGATAATTGCAGACTTACAAATACATTCTAAGCATGCTAGAGCTACTTCTAAAGATCTGAGTTTTGAAAATTTGGAAAAATTTGGAAGAATAAAAGGAGTGAATTTATTTGGAGTTGGAGACTTTCAACATCCTGAACATAGAAAAGAAATTTCTAGGAAATTAAAAGAAGATGATAAAGGGATATTACGGACTAAAACAGGATTTCCATTTTTATGGCAGACAGAAGTTTCTTTAATGTATTCTGAGGATGGAAAAAGAAGAGCTGTTCATTTACTTATATTTGCTCCTAATGGAATTATTGCAGATAAAATAATTTCTTATTTAGGAAGTAAAGGAAGATTGGATTATGATGGGAGACCTATTTTTGGAATACAATGCAAAGATTTAGTTAGAGATCTTAAAGATATAGATGATAAAATTGAAATTATTCCAGCTCATGTATGTACTCCATGGTTTGGTTTATTTGGATCTAAAAGTGGATTTGATTCTTTAAAAGAGTGTTTTGGAGATCAAATGAAACATATTTATGCAATTGAATCAGGGATGAGCGCAGATCCTTCAATGTTGTGGAGGTTTGAAGAAATAGCTAGTGGAAAAGCAAGAGTTGTTAGTTTTTCAGATGCACATAGTTTTTGGCCATGGCGTATAGGAAGAGAGGCAACTATATTTGATATTCCTGAATTAAGTTATGATAATATTATAAAAGCAATTCGTACTGGTGAAGGTTTGAAAGGAACTATTGAAACTCCACCAGAATATGGAAGATATCATTGGGATGGGCATAGGAATTGTAATTTTTCATGCGGTTCTGAAGAAACAAAAAAATTAAATGGAAAATGCCCAAAATGTGGAGGTAATTTAATTATTGGTGTTGAATATAGGGTTGAAGAATTAGCTAAAAAACCTAAAGGCTTCAAACCTAAAAATGCTGCAGAATTTCATAAATTATTACCTTTACATGAGCTTATTGTTCTTTATAATAATACAGGAATAAATAGTAAGGGTAACTGGGAGATTTATAATAGTTTAATTGAAAAGTTTGAAAATGAGTTTAATATTTTGTTAAAAGTTAGCAAGGAAGAATTAGTTGAAAAAGAAATTAAACCAAAACTTATCGATTTAATTATGAGAAACAGAGAAGATAAAATAAAAATTAAACCAGGATATGATGGAGAGTATGGAGTTGCTTTATTAGAAGAACAGAAGAAGTTATTTTGATAAAAAGAACCAAGGTTCTTCTTATGACACCTCCTTTTATTTTCTCACAAATCTTTCTCTAAATTTATAATGAGCATCTTTTGTGTCTGAATTGCATTTTGGGCATTTGTCTTTGAAGGTGTAATTATTGCATGATTTTTTTTTGCATTTTTTTAATAACATTTTATCTTACTTATTTTTCAGAACAAAAGTACATTTTGATTTCTCAGCACTTTCTTCTATTATTTTAGTAATTTCTCTTATTTCTTGATCAGCCTTTTTCAAATCTGGAGATTTTTTTGTTATAACATAATTTGAATTTCCAAGATATTTTATCCCTTCATATTTTCCAAGTATATTTTTTATTATTTCTAGCCCATTAGGAGAAACACATGTCATTGAGAACTCTTTTTTTATTTCTTTATCTTTACCTTTTTTAGATGAGATTATTTTCCCTAATTTTTCAGCTTCTTCTTCTGTAAAAAATTCTAACAGTATTTTTGGATTTTCTTTTGAGTCGTCTAAAAATTCCCTTAATGAGTATTTTTTATTTATTTTTTTGATTATTCCTTCAGAGTTTTTTGAAATTGTTTTGATTATTCCTTCATAACTTTTTTCTTTTTTATAATACTCTAAAACTTCTTTTTGCTCACTTAATTTTACTCTTCTTAAACTCAAAAAAAGATGGTTATCTCTTATACTCATTACTTTACATGCAATAATTTTATTTGGAACAACATAATCTCTTATATTTCTTATTCTACCAGGAGCTATCTCACTCATTACTATACTTCCCTTTAAACCATCTAGAGTTTCTACAAAAACATTTGTTTTAACTATGTCAATTACTCTACAAAGTATTATGTCTCCTTCTTGATAATTTATTTCATTTACCATTATTATAGGATAAAATGGGTCTTTAAAAGTCTTTTTAATTAAAAAGAAATCCCACAGCTTGCTGTGGCTGGGTAAAAACTATAAACTGATACCATCTCTTTTTGATATGTATGAACATTTACAACATTCTTGTCATAAAGTATATGCAATAAATTCAGATATAATCAGAAATTATATTAGAAAACAAGGAAGAAACACAGAGCAGTTAAAATTAAGTGATTTTTAGTTCGTCGTTTGGAAGCCTCACAGCTTGCTGTGATTGGGAGCTTCACTTGATTAAACTTTAACAAGCTTAATTTCCAGTTTCTTTTTTAGTTCTTCAATGAATTCATTTTCTTTGTCTTTTTGAAGTAAAGCTCCTGCAGCAGCATGGTGTCCGCCTACTTCTCCACCTACTATGTCTATTACTGAATTTAACAACTCACGAACATTTCTTCCTGATTTGCCAACCATTCTTGCAGATACTTTTATTTTATCTTCATTATAAGCCATAGCAATTATAGCTTTTCCTTGAGTGTATTCTTTTGAATTTGAGATAATACTTGCTATTGTCCCTATCAAAGTATCTTTTATTTTATCTTCTGCGTTTATTATTACATAATTATCATTTTCTATTTTTTTTAATATTGGCAATGAATTTAGAGCTTTTACTATGTTTTGTTTGTGTTTTGTATAAATACTATCGGCTTTTTCTTTGGAGCTTCTTTTTTGTAAACAAAATGAAATAGCTACTGCACTTTCTCCTAACCTACTGCAAGCATTAACCATTGCACTTATTTGCCTTGCATCTTCTAAACGATTAAAAAAATTTATTAAAAATATATTTCCTATTAGATCTTCGGTAGATCCATTATCTGTCTTGTGAACTGTTATGGCTGTTATTAGTTTAGACGTCTCTTCTTCATTTAAATCAATTATACTTTTATATTGGCCATTTATTGTCCCTATACCAATGTCTCTTAGAAAGTTTGCAGAACCTTCTGAAGAACCTGTTACTTCTGGGATAAATATGTCTGAACTATATTCTAGTATTTTATTTAATGGTCTTGTGGCAGGATATAGTGTAACCCCCTTTTTTACTTCTATACTTGCATCTTTTAAAATTTGATTATATATTTTACCAATATTTTTATCCATCTGATCTCCGACCATCCCTATAATAGCTAAATATGCCAAATCTGTATTTTCTTCACTCATTTCCTTTGCAAATAAGTATGCAAGTCCAGCCCCACTTATTTCTTCTTCATTAAATAGATGCGGGTTTATTATAGAAACATTTTCAGGTATTTCAGAATTTATCTCATGATGGTCTAAAATAAAGACTTTATTTTTTATTTCTTTTATGTAATTAAAGCTATTTGATGCAAGGTCTACAAAAAGTATTACATGCCCTTCAGGAAGCTCCTTTATTACTGATTCTTCTAATTGCTTAACAATTGTCAAGGAAAATTCAAGGTCAAGTCTTTGCAAAGTTTTTGTAATTATTGATGCTGAGGTTATCCCATCAGTGTCATGGTGACTTATGACCTTTATTGGTGTGTTTTTAGTTTCCTTAAGGAATTGATAAGCAAATTCTTTTATTGCTTTTATCATCCTCTTTGTTTAGTTTATTTATTCTTTTTTGATTCGTAGATTTCAAGCTTTCTTCTTAATCCAACAAATTTGACAAGCTCTCTTTTAGCTCTTTTGTCTTGTTTGTTTTTGCTTATATGCCCTTCTAATTTTGATATTTTTTTACCTACTGTTTTTAAATCATTATCATGATTAACTTTATTTTTTTCAAGGATTTTAGTTATACTTGCCCCAAGAGTTTTAATTTTATCTACTCCGTAATTTTTTTTCAATTCAATTCCTATTTTAGACGGAGTCAACCCCTTTTTACCAAGATCTACAATTATTTTTTCAATGTCTTCTAATTTAGCTCTTTCAGTTGTTTTTTCTTTGTTTACTTTAGTTGAAGCTTTTTTTACCATTTTTACATTCTTCTTTCTTTTTCTTGGTTTTTAAAGATTTGGTTTTGGTTTATTTCTTGGAATTTTTGAGTAATTTGCATAATAGTAAGATTTTTTAATGCTCTAAATTTAGGTTTTAATATAGCCCTGTAGGATAGCGGTCAAGTCTACGAGCCTTTGGAGCTTGTGGACCCAGGTTCGAATCCTGGCAGGGCTATAAAACTCATTTATTCAATAACTTTTAAATACCATTTATTATTTAATTAAAAAGAAATCCCACAGCTTGCTGTAATTTGGAGCTTTACTTATTTTCTTGATTTTCCCTTTTTCTTTTTCATTGTGTGAGAATTATGTTAATTGGTAATATAGTAATTAATAATAAGTAATATTTCAATAACTTTTCCTAATTTAAGAATGATTAATTATATTATTATAAATTTATTTTTATATTATTAATTGTTCTAATTTAGACACTGAAGAAGATATAGAGTTAAATTAGTATTTTTCTTTATATCTCCCCCTGGATTCTACTTTTTTAAGTTTATCCAGAACTTTGTCCGAATTTTTATAAAATTTATATCCTGACTCTATAAACTTCCAGTAATTTTCCCAATTAGAAAAATGTTTTGCTTCCAAAGCTTGTTTTATTAAATGTAAATCAACTGCTTTGTCCTCTTCTCTCATAGAATTAAATCCCAAGCCAAAGTCAATAAACCAGACTTCTGATTTTTTATTTTCTACAGTTAAAATAATATTTGAAGTTGTTAAATCTCCATGAATTATATTGTTATCATGAAGTTTTGCTATGCTTTGTCCAATTTTTTTACATGTTTCTTTTGCTAATTCTTTTGGTAGTTTATCTAAATGTTCTGAAAGTTTTTTTCCTTTAATATAAGGCATTTTTATCTCAAATTTATTTTTATCAGGTAATGGTTTTGGAGAGTTTATTATTTTAGATGCTTTTTCTAATAAATTTATTTCTCTTTTAGTTCTTGTTTTTCTAAGCTTTTCATCTATTTCTTGAATCCTGTAAGATTTTTTTATTCTATCTTTTATTACATAATTTCCTTCTTTAATTATAATTGCTTCTGCACCTTGCTGAATTATTTGAGGTTTTTGAGTAACCATTTTAGAAATATTAGTTAAGAAAAAAGCTCTTCGGGAGTTAACTCTGCTGATTTAATTATTTGGTGTAAAGTTCCTAATTTAAGGATTGGATGGTTTGGAACTGTTATTTTTATTGTTTTATGTTCGAAATTTTTTTCTAATCTTATATGAGAACCTTTTTGTCTTGTAACAACAAAACCAAATTTCCTAAGTTTTTTAATCAATTCTTTACCAGAAATTTGAGGTAATTTCATATTTGAATGACTTTTTCCTTTATGTTATCTTTATAGATAACTATTTCATTTTCATCTGCTTCTAAATACAATTCTATTGCTTCTTTTATGTTAGCTACAGCTTCATCTATTGTTTCTCCCTGAGAAATGCATCCAGGAAGCGAAGGAACATATACTGTATACCCTCCATCTTCTTGTTCTTCTAATATAATTTTAATTTCCATTTTTCTTCTTAGTTTTTAATGTTTATAAATTTTGCTTCTGCTCCTTGCTGAATTATTTGAGGTTTTTTTAATTTCATTTTCATAATAAATTATTTTGGGGTTTCAACATAAGCATTGTATTTTTTAATATGCTCTATAATTTCTTGATTTAAACGAAATTCATCATAATACGAGACAATGCTTATTCCATGGCTTCTTATTATTTTTAAAAGACTACATTCTTTTTCTTGAAAGAACGGATTTTTTGGTATTTTTGAATCTTTTATAGGAGTTTCTGTAATAATTTCTTTGAATGGCAGATTATTTTTATTAAGAAAATATTTTATTTTCTCAGCTTCTTTACAATTTGGACGAGAATAAAGCTCTAGTTTCATGTGAATCATAAAATCGAAATATATATATATCTTTTCTTTAACATTTTAAATTTAAATAAATTTTTAAAGATTTGAAAGGAGGTGTGGATAAATATATATGAATAAAAATAATTCTTTATGGATTGTTATTGGTGTAGCATTAATTATTGGCTTATTAGCAGGAATTGTTGGAAGTAATATAACTGGCAATGCCGTCTTTGGTAGCACCTCTTCAACTCCTGGATGTGAAAGGAAGCAAGTTAATTTAAACTCTTTAGATAAACCTTCTTTAGATGTAACTCTTTTAGATAGTATATACAATATCAGTCTTGTAGCTGCTAATGATAATTTTGCTACAATAAAAGTCACAAATATTAGTGGCTGGTCTGATAGTATAGAAATAAGAGAGGGATCAAGTAAAGAAATACTTGGTGTGAGTATTTACATAAAAAGCAGCGATGAGTCTTTGAGAAGGCTAAGAGTAACATTGACTGCAAGTTTGTGTGAAAATGTCGTTGCAGAAAAAACTATTGATAGATTGAACAAAGCTTCTTTAGTTGTAGCAGGTATTCCTCTTAATACAAATAGTAGTTGTAATCAAGAGTGTAGTAGATATGGAAAGGTTTGTGTAACTGCTGGAACTTTAAGTGCTTATGATGAAGTTGCTGAAAGGAATGCTAATTTAAGGATTTACTCACCACAACAATGTAGCCAATACTTTACATCTAGAACAAATTCAACTTTAGGTTTGGTTTGTAGGTGTGCTTAATTTATTGTTTATTTCTCTTTTTTTCTTTATTCTTTTATTTTTTAACTTGCAGAAGATTTATATATCTGGTAAGGCACGTCTTACTATGGAATTTGAAATAGTAAAGCTTAGTTCTAAAGGACAGGTAGTTATACCTTCTGAATTAAGAAATGGATTTAATGAAGGAGATAAACTTCTAATAATAAGAAATGGAGATAAAATAATTATTGAGAGAGCTAGTGAGCTTGATGAGAAGTTAAACGAAGATATAGAATTTGCTAAAAGGACAGAAGAGGCTTGGAAAGAAATAAAAGCTGGAAAGGGAAAATCTTATACTCCTGAAGAATTTATTAAAAGATTAAGAAAAGATGGTAAAAATAAGAACTTCTGATAATTTTGAAAGAGCCATTGACAAATTAGATAATGTATAAAAGTTCAAATTGAAAAATTAACCTTTAAGATTATTATTGATCCAGAACTAGGAAAGCCAATGAGATTTGATCGAAAAGACACAAGAGAAGTTTATGCTGGCTCTTTTAGACTTTCTTATGCATATGATAAAGAAAAGGATACTCTGTATTTATTAGGGATTTACCATAAAGACAGACAATAATTTTTTGCATTTTACTTAAACTTGAATTTCTTTTTACCAAACTTCTTGGCAAGCTTCATCATGTCTTTTTGAGACATTTGAGATGGATCAGAAATATCTCCTAATGAGCCTGCTCCCTTTGCTAAATCTTTAATCATTTTATATTGTTTTAATAATTGTCTAATTTCTCCTGTAGTTGTACCAGATCCTTTTGCTATTCTACTTAAACGAGGTGTTTGTTTTTCCAATATTTCTGGATTTTCTCTTTCTTCTTCAGTCATTGAATCAATTGCATGCTTCCATTTTCTCAATTTTTTTTCTTGTCCTGAAAGCATTTCGTCTGGAATTTTCACTTTACCAAATCCTGGAATTAACTCTTTTATTTTGCTTAAAGAACCAATTGATTGCATGCCTTTTAGTTGTTCATAAAAATCATTTAGTGTGAATTTCCCTTCTTCTAAATTCTTAAGAGTCTTTTTTTGTGATTTTTCATCAGTTATTGACCGTACTTTTTCCAATAAACTTTCAAGATCCCCCATACCTAAAAGTCTTGAGACAAACGATTTTGGATTAAATGGCTCTATATCTCCTACATGTTCTCCTGTTCCTATGAAATAAACAGGGGCATTTACTTCATGGCAAGCTGTTAATGCTCCACCTGCTTTTGCACTTGAGTCCATACGTGTTATTATAACTCCATCAACTTTTGCAGATTCTTTAAATTTTTGAGCTTGAGTTTTAGCTGCCTGACCTATATCTGCAGCAATTACTAAAATAGCATGAGTTGGATTTATCTTTTTTGAAAGTAATTGTATTTCTTTTATCAACGATTCCTCTAAAGCATCTCTTCCAGCAGTGTCTACTAATATTAAATTATATTTTTCCAGTTTATTTTCATATTTTTCCCATATTGATATAGGATTTTTCATTTCTTTATCTATAAATACTGGAACATCAATTTTTTTACCTAATTGTTCTAATTGTTCTGAAGCTGCTGGTCTATGAACATCCAAACCTAAAATTGCTACACTTCTTCCTCTTTTCTTATAATAGGCTCCTAATTTCGCTATTGTTGTGGTATTATGGACAATAAATCCATTCGCAATAAAGCTATGGTTATCCTCTACAGTCAAATCATAAACATACTCTTTATCGTTTTTTATTTCTTTAATATCTTTTATTGGTATCCAAGATACATTGGAAATAGCTAATATTTCTAAATGATTTATTAGCTCTTCAGAATTAATTTGATTTAATGATTGTAAATATTGTTTGGATTTTTGAGTTAACATTACATTTTCTTCTACTTTGTCAATCATTTCACTATCTTTTAAATAAGGTAATGTTCCATTCAAGAAAGAATTAGTGTATTTATTTTTAAGATTTATTCCGTTTTTTATATCTCTAAATAAATCTAAAAATAGTCCATTTTTCTTTAATTTATAATAAGTAAATAATTTAAACAATTTTTCTCTTGAAATTAATCCTTTTTTTTCATATATTCCGTAACTATAAACTGCATTTGTTTGTATTTCACCTATTGAAAATCCTAGTTGTACTCTTATCTCTTTTAATAATTTTCCAATTGGAATCATATCTTGACCTCCACAGCCTTGTATAATTCCTATGTTTTTGTAATTTTCTACTTTATCTCTTTTTCTTTTAATTATGTATCCTATTTTTTCTGCATATTTTTCAGCATTCCTTGATTTAATTGATAGTCTCCAATAAAATATTTCATTGATAGTTTTTTTAGATATAGTTGAAGAAATTCCCAATCTTTGTAACAGAATGTTCATTTGTTGGATAAGTATTTTACTTTCAGATGTAAGTTCTATATCCCTATTTTTTGAAGGATATGAATCGCAGTCAAAATAGGCCCGGATAAATGAAATAATTGCATCTTTATTAGATGTTAATATTTGGTTAGGGATTGAGAGATTTTTTCCCTTTTTTCCAGGTTTTAGTCCAAAGATACCTAAGCATTTTACAAGAGTTCCTGAAACTATACGAATGTCATACATTTTATTTGTTCTTTTATCTTTTTTAATTGAGGGTGTGATATTGAACAACTGTTTTGATAAAAATGAAATTCTTTCTATAATTTCCTGGTCTTCATTAGAAATTTGAAGATATCTCTTTCCCATATTACCATCACCTAGTACATATCCTAAAAACTCTGTTATTTCAGAATTTATAAATAAAGGAAATGTGATAATTTTGGTATCATTACGGCCTTTTATTTTAAGCATGTTAGGTTTATTTTTAATAAGTTCAATCGGTAATATTCCTCTTTTCATTTTAGATGTAAGTCCACAATAATTTATTTGTTGATTGAGTTTTTTATGAATTTCTTTTATAGTTTTATTTTGATCTTTTATGATTTTTGAAGACTCTTCCGGGTTTAAATATACATAAAGATCTAATTTTTTAAGATCATCAAATAAATTTGGGTTGCTTCCATTAATTTCAATTTCTCTTGGGATGGCTATATAATCTTCTTGATTTAACTCGTCTGCTTTTACTTTTGTAATAATTCCATTTCTAATGGTAAAGAATGGATGTTCGGGAGTTACTTTAATTGAATAGTCATTTCCATTATCTAAAAATATTTCAAATAAATTCTTTTTTCTTAGCTTCCATATATGGGTAGCTTTTTTGTTTTCTATTTTTCCTGTATATGGATTAAAAGAAGGTAATAAAATATTTTTATTAGATATGTTAATTATTGCCCCTTCTTTTAGTTCCTCTTCTTCTTCAGTTTCTTCATATTTTTTATATAAATTTTTTATTTCTGGAATTTCCCCATTTCCTAATTGTATCTTGCTTTCTCCATCAACACACTTTCCAGTACCATACAAACCTACAAACATAATTTTTTCTTTTTTTCCTAGACTAAGCTCTTTTTTTTCTCCTCCAAGAATATTTATTATTTCATCATTCAGTAATTTTATAAGATGCTCTTTTTTTTCTATTCCTTTAGCGTATTTTTCACCTTCTTTTTTTATTTTGTCAGATATTTCTTTTACTAAAGAGAGGTTTACATCTGCCATGATTAAAGCTCTTTGCAGGTCTTTTGCTATTGAATCTACAAGAGCTTTATCTACAAATATTGCAGAACTAATTTTATCTACTGATTTTTTTAGTATATTTCCTAATCCTTCTAAAACCATATGAAAATGAGCTAAATTAAGGTTAATAAAGTTGTGGTTTCCACAACTTTATATGATTTAATGGAATGTAATAATATTTAAAAGATATCTTTTATTATTTAATTAATGGATATTGAATTTGAAATAAGGAATATCGGGGTTGTAGAACTTAATACACATTATTTTTCTATAAAGTATAGGGGCTCTAGATTCTTTGAATCTGATAGATATTATCTTATTCGGAAATTAGTTGAGAGGTCTAGAGAATATGAATTTATAGATGGGATTTAACTTTTCCTAAAAACTTAAAAAAGATTATATTTATTCGCTAGTTTTTTCACTGGATTGTTTTCTTAAAATTCTTTGAGAAAGACTATCAATCCTAGCCATTTTTGAATTTGCTGAAGAAATTAGCCTTTTATAAGAATCTTCAAATTCATTTAAATGATCAACATATTTTTGATACTCAATGGAGGCTGGAGAGTTTGATTCCTTTCTATCTATAGATTCCTTATTTTCTGAATACAAAAAATTCATTCTAGAAATAATATCTCCTAATGATTCATTTATCATTTATCATACTAGCTAATTAAGTATATATTTATTTAGGTTAATGAAATTTTATTTTAGAATTGAATTACCCAAATTCTCCATTGATATATTTTTTTGTTAGATTGTTTTTTGGGTTGTTGAAAAGATCATCTGTTTCTGAAAATTCAGCTACTTTCCCGTTTAACAAATAGGCTGTATAGTCTGAAACTCTTTTTGCCTGATGCATATTGTGTGTTACAATTATTATTGTCATTTCGTTTTTTAGCTTTTTTAGTAAAGACTCTATTTTTGCTGTAGCTATTGGATCTAAAGCGGAACATGGTTCATCCATTAGTATAACCTCTGGGTTGATAGCGAGTGCTCTAGCAATACATAACCTTTGTTGTTGCCCACCAGAAAGTTTGAATGCAGAGATTCCTAGCCTGTCCTTTACTTCATCCCATAAGTCAGCTCTTTTCAAAGATTCTTCCACGATTTTTATTACTTCTTGTTTGTTTTTTATTCCTTGCACCCTTAAACCATAGGCAACATTTTCAAATATTGACATTGGGAAGGGGTTTGGTTTTTGGAAAACCATTCCTATTTTTTTTCTTAACTCAGTTACATCAATAGATTCATGATATATGTTTGAATTATTAAATATTATATCTCCATTTATTATTGATGTGTTTATTAAATCATTCATTCTGTTTATACATCTTAATAATGTTGATTTTCCACATCCAGATGGACCTATAAGTGCAGTTATTTTATTTTCATGTATATTAAGATTAATTTTTGAAAGTATTTGTTTTTTACCATACCAAAAGTCTAAATTATTAATATTAATTTTATCTACCATTCTTTTTTATTCCTTATTTTATATCTTATTATAAATGCGCTTAAATTCATTATAAATATTACTGATAATAATACTAGTGCTGTTCCTAAAGCGTATTGTTCTGCATAAGGGCTTGAGTGTTGAGTTGCTAGAATAAATATATGGTATGGTAGCGCCATAAATTTATCAAGAGGAGAAAAAGATAAATAGCTAATATAAAATGTTGCTCCAACAATAATTATTGGGGCTGTTTCTCCTAATGATCTTGATATTCCTAGTATTGAACCTGTTATAATACCTCCAGAAGCATTTGGAATTACATTTTTCTTTATTGTTTGCCACTTTGATGCGCCTAATGCATAACTTCCTTCCCTAAATGAATCTGGAACTGCTTTAAGAGCTTCTTCTGTTGAGGCTATTATCCATGGTAGAGTCATACATCCTAATGTTAATGAAGCAGATAGTAATGAACCTCCAAGATTAAATAATAATACAAAGAATGCAAGTCCAAATAATCCATATATAACTGATGGAACTCCTGCAAGATTTCTTATTGATAGTTTTATTGATTTTGTTAAAATATTTTCTGGAGCATATTCATGAAGGTATATTGCGGTGCATACGCCTAAAGGTATGGAAACAATTGACACTCCAAATCCAAGCATTATTGTCCCAAATATTGCCTGTATTACTCCCCCTTTAGTTACATCATTATGTGACCATAAGCTTGTTAGAAATGTTAAGTTAATTACCCCTATACCTTTTATTATAATAAAAGAAATTATAAAAATTAATATTGCAAACGAGAAAAAACCACTTATTCTTAGTAAGTTAATATAAATTTTTTCTTTAATTATCTCTTTTTTCTCTACCATCTGTATTTCTCTATCCTTTTTTTAATTATACTATCTGATATTAAATTTATAATAAAAGTTATGAAAAATAATACTAACCCCATTGCAAAAAGGGCATCATAGTGGAGACTTCCCTTTACAACCTCTTTTATTTCTATAGCTATATTTGCTGTTATTGGCCTAATAGGATCAAAAAATGACTTTGGAAATGCAATAGAGTTTCCAGCAACCATTAGGACAGCCATTGTTTCCCCAACTATTCTTCCTAGTCCCAACATTACTGCCGCTATTAGTCCTGACAGAGAAGCTGGGATTATTACCATTTTTATTGTCTGCCATTTTGTTGCTCCAAGAGATAAACTTGCCTCTTTGAAATCTTTTGGAAGGGAAGTAATTACATCTTCAGATATACTAATTATCGTCGGTAGAGCCATTATACTTACAATAATTGATGAAGTTAGTGCATTAAGTCCGCTACTTAAATTGAATATTTTTGCTATTAAAGGTGCTAAAACTAAAAGCCCAATTAGTCCGAGAACTACAGATGGAACACCTGCAAGCATTTCTATTGCAGGCTTTATTACTTCCTTTGTTCTTTTTGGAGCTATTTCTGCTATATATATTGCAGAAGCAATTCCCAGTGGAACTGATATGATTAGTGACCCAATTACAATTATTAGAGTACTCATTACTAATCCTAATATCCCCCATTTAGGCCCCGAATATGATGTTGGGTTCCATTCTTTACCAAGAAAAAATTCTTTAAAACTTATTTCAGAGAATGCATGAATTCCAGTTGTAAAAAGAAATGTAAATATTCCTAATAATATGAAAAGAGTAATTAAACTTATAGATAAAAAAACAAATTCAATATTTTTTTCTTTTGGCATTTCATTATATAATTATATTTTTGAGATTAGATCTTGATTATGTTTTTTGTCAGATGGTAGTAATGTATCAAATCCTGAATCCTCAACTATTTTCTGACCTTCTTCGCTTAGTTCAAAATTTATAAATTTATAAATTTCTGAATCTCTTCCAGGTTTTTCTGCAGTATACTGGAATAAAGGTCTAGAAATTGAGTACTTATCTATTTTTGACTTGTCTATTGGCGATATGAATTCAGAATTCTTATCTTCTGCTACTCTGATTATTCTAATTTCATCTTGTTTGTCTGCCACATAACCAACCCCCACATAGCCTATTCCAGATTTATCCTGTTTTACAGAATCTAGTATTGCTTGATTTCCCTCTAGGTTTCTCATTTCAGGAGAATAATCTTCTTTTATAATATGTTCCATAAAAAAGACATAAGTTCCAGATGTACTCTGTCTGCCATAGAGTGTTATTTTTTGATCATTACCTCCAACTTCTTTCCAATTATTTATTTTACCTGAATAAATCTTAGCTAATTGATCTTTTGTTAATCTATCAACAGGATTATCTTTGTTTAATATTAATGACAACATGTCTCTTGCAATAATAAATTCCCATATATTTTTTCCATTTTCCTTTGCCTTTGATAGTTCTTCATCTTTTATTTTCCTTGATGCGTCTGCAATATTTATTTCACCATTAATAAGAGAAGCTATTCCTCCTCCAGAACCTCCACCCGTTACAGATATTTTGGTATTTTTGTTTTCATTAGAGTAAGATTCTGCTAAATTTGAAACTACTTGTAATAAAGTGTCTGAGCCTTTTATTTCTAAAGACTCCGAGTTTTTTATTATATTTCCAGTTGTTGTACCTTTAGTATTAATTATATAAAAACTAGAAATTATCAGTACTAAAATAGCTATTCCGATGACCATGTACTTGTAATTCATAAGGTTATTTAGAAATTTTGTTTTATATAGTTATCCTATATAAACTATATAGTTAACAAAATATTTATATAGTTAATAAATATATATTTTTTATGGAAAGGAGAAAAATACAACTAATTGCAGGAACTACTTATTCTGTTTCGCTACCTAAAAAATGGGTAAAGAAAAATAGTTTAAAACAAGGAAATGAAATTTCAATTATAGAAAAGAGTGATAGTAATCTAGTTATTTCACCCAGGTCCTTTAAGGAGAAAAAATTAAATGAAATATCTCTTAATGTGGATGATTATATAGGGGGAGAAGGTAATATTCAAAACTTAAGTCCAATTCTTTTTGCCTGTTATTATATTGGTATAGAAAAAATAACACTTTTTTCTAAAGAAATTCTTTCTAAGAATATTAAAACAAAGATTAGAAAAACTTTACTTAATATGAGCGGAACAGAAATTAGTTATGAGGATGAACAAAAAATAACTATTAGAGTATTGTTAGATAAGTCTAAAATTGAGTTTCCGCAAATTATTTATAGAATTGGTATCTTAATAGAATATTCTATTTTAAATCTAACAAATCAATTAAATATAAATGAAATAAGGCTTAATGAAAATGAAATAGATAGACTTTATCATTTGGCAGCTAAAATGATTTCTCTTTCTCTAATTGATTCTAATATTTTAGATTCTTCAAAGATAAAAAATAATTCTTTGATTTTATCTTATTTTTTGATGAGCAAGAAACTTGAAAATTTGTCTGACACTATTTATTATTTAAGTGAATATATTAATAAAAATAAAACCAAAACTGATAACAAAAAGATATTTGATTTTGTTAGAAATGAGATAAATCGCGGAGTTAAGTATATTGTTTGGGATCACTTATTTATTTTTGAAAGAATTGGTGGAGAGAAGCTTGATAATATAAATGAGCTTATTTCTAAAATAAAAGACAAATCTATGCAAAGATATTTTGAGGATATTATAAGGTATCTTAAAGATATTGAAGATGAAATAGTTAATATTTCATTTTACAGCCAATTAATTAGGAAAGGGTTTTTATAGAACTATTTTAATCTAGGCCTAGATTAGAGATTATTTCCTCTTTTGAAAACACTTCTAAGTCGTCATAGTTTTGGCCTGTTCCAAGCATTAGTATTGGTTTACCTGTGATAAAACCAACTGAAATTGCTGTACCACCTTTTTCATCAACATCAGCTTTTGTTAGTATGGTTCCATCAATACCAAAACTTTCATTGAATATTTTTGCTTGTTCTGTTGCGTCATTTCCTGTAATTGATTCTGCTACAAATATTTTCATATCTGGTTTTGTTACCCTAATGATTTTTTCCATTTCTTTAATTAAATTATCTTTAGTATGCATTCTTCCAGCAGTATCTATTAAAACTACTTTAAGCCCATGTGATGTAGCATATTTTATTGCATCAAATGCCACAGCAGCAGGGTCTGCACCATAATCCTGACTTATAACTTTAACTCCAAGTTTTTCACCATGCTTGTTTAGTTGTTCAATTGATGCTGCTCTGAAAGTATCTCCTGCAGCTAAAACACACGGAATATTATTCTTTTGTAATTTATGAGTTAATTTTGCAATACTAGTAGTTTTCCCACTACCATTTATCCCAAAAAATAATATAATGAAAGGACCTTCTTTTTTCAACTTGATTTTTTCCATTATATCAAATGGATCTACAAGGATTCTTTCAATTGAATTTTTTAGCGATTTTTTAACTTCATCTTCTATGTTTTCCTTTTTTATTTCTATATTTACTAAGTCTTTTTCCATGTCTTCTCTAATCTTATCTACAACACCTAAAGCAACATTATTTTCAAGAAGAATTTGTTCAAGCTTTTCAAAGAAATTATTAAATGTTCCTTGGTCTAATTTAGAAGTAAATTTTTTCTTAAATTTCGAAAAGAAACTAGTTTTTTCTTCTATTTCTGGGTTGACTATTTCATTAGCTTCTTCAATTATTTTTTCTTCTAGTTCATTTATTTCAGGTTTTCCTTCTATTTTTTCAGCTGAGTATACAACTTCTTCTTCATTTTTTTCTTTTTGTTTTTTATGTATTTCTTGTTTTTTCCCTAATTTCTTTATTTTTTCCTCTTTTTCTTTGACATCTTTTACTGGAGCTTTAGCTTTTTTCTCAACAGGTTCTTCAGTTTCCTTACTACCTTTTATTAGATTACTTAGCTTTTCTTTTAAGAATTTAAACATTTAACTATAATAAACACATTACTTATAAAGGTTGTTTTGTCTACTAGACAACCATAATTGTTTTAAATTTTTTAATCATGGCTAAACTGAAAATGGTGACATATAATGATATATATGAGTGTTTAAGGAAGGAAAGGTATAGTGAGCAACTTCAGCCTCTACCTAAAAAATTTGTAGGTCAGACAGCTGAGTATATTCAAGAAAAGAAAAAACTTGCAAACCAACCAGGGGATTTGTTTTCTGATGAAATTTTAAAGACTAAAAAACAACTTGAAAATGCTGTTTCTATATTTAAAGAGCTTATGTTAATTAGAAAAAAGAAGCTTCTAAGTCTTGTGTTTGTTGCTTCTGAAACCGGTATAAATAAGAGGGATTTTGAGAATATGTTACCCTTTGAAAAAGAGCTTTTTGATAATGTGATGATTTCAATAGAACAAGCAGAAAAAGTGGTTTCTAAAGAGTTTGCTACTGGTAATGGAGTTATAACTGAAGAAAGAGAACTCAAATTAATCTTATTTCTTGAAGATATGGAGAAATTTGTTGGTTTAGAGGGTAAGGATTTTGGGCCATATAAAAAAGGAGATATTGTTAATATTCCTAAGAAAGTAGCAGATATACTTACTGGTAGTGGTAAAACTGAATTAGTTATAGATGATTAATCTTTTCTTTCAAATCTTTGATTATCTCGTTTATATAATCTTTCGCCCATTCTTTCAACCCATGCTTTTTGTAAATCAATACCTTCTTTGTTTGCTATGCATGCAACTACAAATAACACATCAATTAATTCTTTAGCTATTGATCCTTTAATTTCCGACTCTTTTTTTCTTTTTGGACCATAGTTATGATTTGCTTCCCTAGCAACCTCTCCTACTTCTTCTTGTAATTGAGATAACTGCCATTCTATTGGCCAGTATGGGTCTTTAAATTGCTGTGCCCATGCATCTACTTCTCTTTGAATTTCATAAAGGCTCATAAAATTATATAATTTTATCAATTATAACTCTTTCTAATTTTTTTTATTAACTCTTAGTAATAAACATATATACTAATGTTGTATCAAAAAGTAGTAGTAAATATTTATATACAAAATTCATTACTTTTAATTGATGAAAAAGTTAGTGTTCATTATGCCTTTATTTATACTACTTTTAATCGGAGTTTTTGCATATCATGATTCTATTCCTATTGTAATCAAAGCTGGAAGTTCTGGATATACTAATGGTGAGTTTTCTATTAGATACACTGACTTTAATCTAAATGAGGTTAATTTATATGTTAATAATGAAAAAATAGATAGTTTTGATTACTGTAATTCTGGAAGAAATGCGGAGTGTGAAATAAATAGTGATTTATCTGATTTTAATGGAGAAAAAATAAAATACTTTTTTGAGTTGATTGATGAAGATGGTAATATACAATATTCAAAAACTTATTCAGCTGTAGTTGATACAGAAGAATCTGAGATAATATCTGATAGTGCTGATGTTATTGGAAGATATGTTTATTTTAGTTTTCAGGTTGATGAATATAACCCTTTAAAAATTGAATATAGTGATAATGGAAGATCATGGAAAACTTTGTGTTCTGGAAGTTCTGTTATTAATTGTAACAAGAAAAGAATTTTTAGCCAAGGATATCATAATGTTTTAGTAAGAGTAAGTGATAAAGCTGGTAATTACATTGAGCAAGATTTTTTATTTGATATATAATTTTTTGCAAGAATATTTATATAATATTAATTATTTATTAACTAATGATAAACAGTAGAGATGTTGGTTCATTGATTTCTTCTGGCTTAAAAATAGGTATTATTAGCTATTTAGTTATAGGTAGTTATGGTTGTGTTACACAAGACCAAGGTAATTATAATATTACTCCAAGACATTGGCAACATGATGGAATGTGGAAAGGTCATCCTAAAGGTCACTGGGTTTATGATTCTATACTAGAAAAAAAAGCCTCCAGAGGGAATTGAACCCTCAACCTACAGTTTACAAAACTGCCGCTCTACCATTGAGCTATGGAGGCATATGAGAGACAATAAAATAAGGTTTAAAAGTTTTAGTATAAGCCCATTATAGGAGTTTTTTTATGTCCATAAATCTAAAACCACATTCTTTAGAATGTGGTAGTAACTTTAGGGTTTTAGATCCTAGAAAATCTTGACGATTTTTCTTTAGATTTTCTGGACAGAAAAGCATAGCTTTTCTTGGTTTTGGATCATCCAGAAAACCATTAAACAAATCACACCTTTTAATGTGTGGTAAAATCTAGGTTTTCTTGATATTCTGTTGAACTTAAAATTTAATCAAAGAGTATATTTACTCTGTCGAAGGAGTTGCTGATGATTTTGAAAAGAGATCGCTTGATTTAAGAAATAGAAGAGAATTCTTTTATGATCATTCAAAAGATGGAAATTTTTGCTCGTTCTTTGTTGGTGAATATACTTTCACAGCTATACTTAATAAAGAAAATATAGTATATCTGTCTGTTCAGGGTCCTGACAGGTTTAGTACTGAAAGATATTTAAAAGAGTTTGTAGTTTGGATGAACCTTCAAAATCAAATAAATTACAGAACAGAACAAAATGAATATGAAATTGATACTGAAGAATTATTTAACGAGATAAAAAAAATTGTTGAATAATTAATAAATATGCTCTTCATGACTTAGTTTATATTCATGAATTTCATCTATAGAAAACCATAAAGATAATTCTTTTTTAGCATCTTCTTCATTTTCAGAAGCATGAATTAAATTATGTCCCTGATTATTTTTTTTAACATATTCTTTTGAGGCATGTGTATAATCTCCTCTTATTGTTCCTATATCTGCTTCTCCTGGATATGTTGAACCAACTATTTTTCTAACTATTGAGATTGCACTACTTCCCTGAATTATTATAGCAATAACTGGGCCAGATGTCAAATAATTAGTAAGGTAGTCTCTAACACGTTTCCCATGTTTTTCAGCAATTGATTCAGTATAGTGTTTTCCTGCTAAAGAGTTATCAACATGAACCATTTTCATACCAACTATTTTTAGTCCTCTTTGTTCGAACCTTTTTACAATTTCTCCAATTAATCCTCTTTCTACTCCATCAGGCTTTATAAGAACTAGTGTTTGTTGCAACATTTTATTCTTCTTCAGTTTTTTTAGCTTTCTTTTTTGTTAGCAGTTTTTCTTCAATATCTTCTATTTTTTTAGTCTCTTGTTGTTTTTCATAAATTTCATGTTCTTTTAGTTCATCAATACCAAAGAATCTAATTTCACATAAACTTAGGGGATATATTCTTTTTAGTTTAGTATTAAGCTCTTTTTGCACTTTTCCATTTATTATTTCTATTATTATTTCTTCGAATTTTTTATCCTTTACATATTCAGTAAGCACTTCTTTTGATAACTTTCTTAAACCATTTAAAACTTTCTTAGTAACTCTTTTTCTTGTTACTAGTAGAGGTTTGATTTTTACTCTTTTATCTTTTACTTTTACTATAAATGAGTCTTCGCAATAATCAGTGCCCTTTCTTACAGCTCTCCTTACATAATATCCTAAAAGTTGAATTTGAATTGCTTCTGCACTAGCCTTATTATTTTTAACATTTACCTTTAGCTTAATTTCTAAGGCTTTTCCTTTTAATTGGTGAGTTAAATCTAATTTAACATATCTATTATTAAGCTCTTCTATTTCTCCTCCAAACAAACTAATTTCAGTGTTTAAAATAGGTACTTCTACGGGAAAAAATTTCTTTTTAATTTGTTTTTTTATTTTTAATGCCATTTTATTCAAATACTACCTTGCTTGTTCTTAATCCTTTTTTAGATTGATGTGCTTTTCCACAAGTTTGACAAGTATATATAAAAACAGCCTTTTTAGTATTTTTAGTTTTTCTTTTCCATTTATTTATTGGTGGTTTACTTCCTCTACCTTTGTTTCCCATTCCAGGTAAAGCTCCTCTTGCTTTCATTCTTGTAAGAGAACCACGAGTAAGAGTTCCTCTCTTAATTCCTGTCGATAACTGCTTTATTTTGTGATTTGTCTTTTTTTTACAAAAAGGGCAGAATCTATTGGTTGCTTTTGGTTTTTTCATAGGATTTACTGCTTTATTAGCTTTAAAAAGCTTTTTATATCTTGGCCACACAGTTATTTGATAACAAGAATGAGAGTTAATTTTATAGGGAAAAATAATCAAAAGAATTTTTTAAAAAAAGTACTAGTGAATACTAATTGTCCCTCTGTGAAAGATTTTATGCAGTTTGGTCTTGATGTTAATTACTCTGCACTTAAAAATTATTTTTCTGGTTTAAGGCTTCTTCCAAAAGATTTGTTTGAAAATATGTGTCATCTTGCTAAAATAAAGAAAGAAGAGTTAAATTTTGAATATGTGGGTGATAGCTGGGGGCAAGTTAAAGGTGGTAAGAAGAGTAAGAGAAAGAAATTTAAATAACTTCAATACACTTTATAACTATGGCCCTGTAGTCCAACGGCTAAGACACGTCCTTGACGTGGATGAAACCCAGGTTCAACTCCTGGCAGGGCCATAAAAACCACCTTCGGGTTTTTTATCTTGGAATCAGCCTACCAGGAATGGCAAGATCATATTTTACAATTTTATTAGTTATTAACTAATTTACTTAGTAAGTTAATAAGAAACATTTATAAATTATAATCTGTTTTATTTTTTAATTTGTTACTAAAGAGGCTGAATGAAAAAATACCTTTTGCTTATTGAAGACGAAAAACTTTGGGATAGGTTTAAGGATTCTATTAAAAATGATATAAACACTGAAATAATAGATCTCATAAAAAAGAAAATAAATTATGGAGGTAAAAAAAGTGAATAAAAAAGCAACTCACACTTTGACTTTTAGTTCTAATAATAATTTTGTAAAGTCAAAGCGCTCGCAAGTCACTTTGTTTATTGTTGTAGCAATTGTTATTGTTGTAGCAATTGTTGGAATTTTTGCTTTTAGGGATAAAATATTTGTTAATACAAGTAGTAGTGAGTTTAAGGAAGTTTATGATTACTTTGATTCTTGTATTGAAAGAGTTACCTTAGATGGAATTAAGATAGCTGAAAGCCAGGGTGGTTATGTACAAATTCCTAATTTTGAACCTGGAAGTGAGTATGCCCCTTTTTCAAATCAATTAGACTTTTTAGGTCAGCCAGTTCCTTATTGGTATTATATTTCTAATAATGGGGTTATGAAAGAGCAAATTCCTGCAATAAAAGAAATTGAAAACCAACTTGGAAATTATATAGAAATGAACATTAAAACTTGTGATTTTTCAACTTTAAGAGAAAAGGGTTATGAAATAAATACTAGTAATGTAAAAACAAGTATTTCTATTAGTAAAAATATTGTAGGAGTAAATGTTGATATGCCTCTCAGTGTGAGTAGAAATGAAAAAGCAGAGATAAAATCTAGGCATAGTGTTAGCGTTTTTAGCAAATTAGGCAAATTTTATGATTTAGCAAATGAGATATATAATAAAGAAAAAGAAAATTCTTTCTTAGAAAATTATTCTATAGATGTAATGTATAATTATGCTCCTGTTACAGATGTAGAAATATCATGTTCTCCTAAAGTTTGGAATGCTCAGGATGTTGCTAATGACTTGAAGTCTGGATTAAGTGCAAATATAGGTGCTATTAAACTAGAAGGAGATTACTATTCTTTAAAAAATAAAAACAGCAAATATTTTGTTGTACCTGTTAAAACAGATGAAAATGTTAATTTTATTTATGATCAGAGATGGCCTAACAGGGTGGAAATCTGGCCAGCTGAAAATAATATTTTAGTTGCCGAACCAGTAGGATTAGAACAAGGATTAGGATTACTAGGATTTTGTTATGTTCCATATCATTTTGTTTATGATATTTATTATCCAGTTTTAGTACAAATTTATGATGAAAAAGAAATATTTCAATTTCCTTTAGCAGTTGTTATAGATAAAAGTAATCCTAGACAATCTTTAGAAACTCAAAATAATTTTCCTGATGAAACTGGAATTTGTCAATATCAAACTACTCCTATTGATGTTTATACTTTTGATTCTAATTTACAACCTGTAGAAAGTAGTATCGACTTTCAGTGTTTTAATGATCTATGTAATATTGGAAGTACATCTATTAAAGGAGGAGATGCACATACTCAGGCAAATTTCCCTTCTTGTATAAATGGTAAAATTATTACAAAAGCAGAAGGTTATGTTAGCCAGGAGTATTTAATTTCAACAAATGAACCTGGAGTTGCAAATATTTTAATGGATAAACTTTATGATCTTAATTTAGAGATTGTTGCAGGAGGATTAGATGTGAAAGATAGGAAAGCTCAGGCTTTAATTTCATTCCAAGGTGAAAAGTATTCTGCTGGTGCATTTTATCCTCAACAGACAAGTATTAAGTTAGCTGAAGGATTTTATAATGTAAGTGTACAAGTTTTTTCAGATAGTTCTTTGACTATTCCTGCTAGTACTACAAGTGATTGTGTGCAGGTTCCTAAACCTGGAATATTTGGATTTTTTGGTCAGACAAAAGAACAATGTTTTACAGTTAACATTCCTGCACAAACCTTAGGTAGTGCTTTAAGTGCTGGAGGCAAAAGTACTGATTTTATTTTAGAAAGTGATTTGAGAAGTTCTAAAAATATTAAGATTAGCGTATCTAATTTACCACCTGTTACAAGTTTAGATCAGTTACAGGCAAACTATCAGTTAATTGAATATCAAAATATAGCTCTGGAGTTTACATGAATAATAAATTATTTTTTATAGTTATTGGAATTTTAATTTTGTTTAGTTTAAGTTTTATTACAGCACAAAATTTTGGAGGAAATAGTTTAGGCCAAAGCTTTTCTTCAGGAAGTGCTAGTTTTACAAATGTGCAGTATTTTAGCCCTGGATATTTTCCTGGAGCAAGTGCTTATGGTTACAGTGAAGTTTCAAAAGAAGAGTTTGATCAGGTTTGTAGAAATAGACAGGATTTTGTAATTCAAATAGCTCCTGGAAGTTGTACTCCTGTTGTTGTAAGAAGTGATTTATTGGCAGAACAAAATGTTCCTGTTTTTTGTCAGTTAACTGCTACTCAAGTAAATCCTTTAATAAATACTCAAAATATAAGAAATATAAGGTTAGTAAGTAATGGAAATATTTCACAAGATATTCTTGATGTTAGTTATTACATGCCTCAAAGAGAGATATTTGCAAAACAAGATACTAATGGATTTTTAAGTTTTGATAATATTGGTTATGCTGTAATAATTTTAAAAAGACAGCCAAATGAAAATGTTCAACCTGATTTTATTTATGGAAATTTAACCGCTTATTTAAGTTATGGAACTTCAGGGCAATTAGGAGCACAGTTAAACGAAAAATTAATACCTGTTCTTGATGATTCAGAATGGAACAATAACTATCAAGAATACTCTTTCTTAGATGGTCGGGGTTTTTTTAGATTAGAAGATTTGTCAGGAGATAGAGCAAAAATAAGTGTTTATAGTGATGCAGGCACAAAAATAGATTCTTTTATAGTTGAGAAAGGAAAAAAAAGCAACGAGAGGTATTTATCTGGAGGTTATTGTAATGCAGGATATACTGTCGAATTATTAGATAGTGTTCAAACTCAGGAAAAAGCAAGTATTTTATTTGATGGAGATGAGTATCAGGTGTTTCAAGGAAGTAAATTTGGAGATAATTGTTTAGTTAAAAAATTAGATGATAGTGGTTTTGGAACTGGAAAGGTAGATATAAAATGTTCTGGAACAAAAGATTTTTCACTTGAAATAAAGCATAAACCAGTTAAGCTAAATTTTGATAGCTCTGATAAAGATTTTGAAACTGGAGAAAAATTATATTCTAATGAAGATATGAATGTATACTTAGGTTCAATTAGTAAACAAACTAAAGAAAATGGCGAGTTTTTTGTTGTTTTAATTAGTGCAAAAGATTTTACTAGCAGTTTGAAAACAAATATAAGTAAGTTTACATCTGAAATTTCTACTGGAAAAGATCAAAATCCTGCAAAGGAGAAATATCTTAAAGATAATGATATTTTAGTTTTATATAAAGGAAGTAAAGGAAGCATAGGTGGAAAAGAGGTTAGCTTTGCTGACTTTACAGATATTGAAGACACAGAAACTCAAAGTCCTGAATTTGATAAATATTTCAAAGCTTCTGTTGATTCATATAAAAATTTAGAAGAACAGTATGGTAAATATGAATATCCAAAAGAAACAACTCTTCCTAATGGGTATGAGAGTTATGGAGCAGCTGCTGTTTCTAGAACAGTTGATCTTGCCAAAACAAGAGGGCAGGTAGCAACTGAATTAGAATTTTCTAAAATTGCTAAGGATAATTATAATATATTATTAAGTGATAAAATTTCTTCAATTGAAACTTTTAATTACCAAGATGCTAGCTATGAATTTGAGATAGATGGAGTTACACATAGAATTTCTTTAGAAAAAATAACTGGTGTTGATTATGATAAAATTAAAGTTACTATATCTGTTAATGGGGAGGATAAAATATTACATGAATTTGGAAAGTATCTTGTTCAACCTGATGGATCTAAAAGTATTATGCTAAAGGCATTTGATGATAATTCTGTAACTTTAGATGCTGATTGTGGTGAAAAGAAAACTGAGACAATTTCGCTTGGTAAAGGAGCACCAGTTTGTAATATGGATATTTATGTCAAAGAAATTAAGACTGAACAATTGGCGAAGTTTAGAATAACTCCTGTTCAAAGAACTAGTGATGGAGTTGCCAATTTAAGTTATGGAATTGGTATTGAAAAAAGAGCAATCCAATTATCTCCGGAAAAATCTTTAGAAAGAATAAAAAGATTAAATGAAAGTATAGAAAAATGGCAAAACATAAACAATAATTTGGGTAAACTTGTAAAAGCTGGAAAAGCTGCGTGTTTCACAACTAGTGCTGTTCTTCAGGTTAAAAATTTAGTTTCTGGTTTAAGTGGAGGAGCTATTGCAAGGGAAGTGGTTATGAAAAGTGATGGAGGATGGGACAGCATTTGTCAAGAACAGGTTGCTAAAGGAAAATATTCAAGTTTAGATTCCTGTTTTAGAGAAAATTCAGATAAAATTGAAGCTGATGTTAGTTCAGTTAGCAATATTGTAAAACAACAGAATGATGAAAATAAAAATATCGATAATGCAAATAAAATAGAAGAAGGTATTTTTTCTAATAATATAGATGGAGATAAAGCTTATAGTGATTATTTTTCAAATATTAAATCAAGATATTCGAGCTCAGATGTTGTTGTTAAAAATGAAAAAGGTGATAAAAGCATTAATGTTGGAGAGGTATTATCTGGTTTACCTCCCGGAAGTGTAAGTAGAGAAGATTTAAGAGAGATAGATTTGAACATGAGAATACTAAAAGAAAGTAATAGCGATTCTCTTAAAGCAATTTCACAAAAATCACTTTATGATAAATTACAACCAATTCAACAAGAGTCTTTAGATAACAAAGATAAAACTAGTTATGTTTCTAAACTTGAAAGTCAAGGAGTTGTGAATGTTGGAAATGTTGAAATTGTGTCTTCTAATAGGAGATCTAAGATAGGTGAGTATAATGAAGAGGTTACTTCTGAACAAATTGGACAGATTCCTAAAGGATCTAATGTAAAGCCTGTTATTTTTGATGGAAAAAAATATTTGCTTAAATTAGATTCTGTTGATGATGCTAAGTTTACAGTTGGTAAAATCAATGGAGAGTCGCAAGTTTTTGACGAAGATGGAAATTTAATTAAAGATAAAAAAGAGGCTGAGTTAGTTGCAAGTTATTTCACTCAGTTTGTTAAATATGACATTGATACTTACAGAAATGGGTATGATAATCCTTTAGTAAGATATTATGAACATGAACCTTACAAAGGTATGCCTGCAATTGTGCCTTTTGATACTCAGAATGGATGGTATGTTGGAACTAAACAAACTCTTGGCACTTTTAATAATATAGCTCCTTATGATGCAAGTGGAAGAGTATCAAGTTTTTGGTTATGTAATGTTGGAACTAATCATAGAGAAGAGTTTACAACAGGATTTGGAGATGATATTTGTCAGCAGTTTAATCTTAATACTGGTCAGCCTTTAGATCAATTCCCAGGATTAAATCAACAAGAAGCTACAAAACTTGTTAAAAATGCTGTTCAGGCTTTAGAGCAAGCATCACAACAATATAGCTCTGGAGTTAGGAAAGTTAAGATTCTTGGAAAAACATATGATGTGGGTTCTCCAGCTGTTTCATCTCCTAGTGCACAATGTCAAGATTTTATGAGTCCTAAAGATTGTCAGCTAATGTTTAATGTTTGTGATCCTGTTATATGTCCTTCAAGCAGATGTAACCTTGGTGGAAAATACCAGGTTGATGATGTTGTTCAAACAGGAATTGTGGGAAGTATTTTTATGTGTTTGCCAAATGCAAAAGAAGGAATTATAGTTCCAATATGTTTAACAGGAGTTAATGCAGGAGTTGAAAATTTTGTATCAATACTTAAAGCTTCTAGAGATTGTCTCCAAGAAAGTGTAGATACTGGGCAGTATGTCGGAATATGTGATGAAATTACTGCTGTGTATAAATGTGAATTTTTTTGGAATCAGATAAGCCCTGCTCTGAATGTTATTTTACCTAAATTACTTGAAAGTGTTGCTGGGCAAGGAGTAAGAGGTGGAGGAGAGTATTCAAGTGTGCAATCTTCATGGGATAATTTCCAGAATTCTATTGATTATTTTAAAAACCAGTATAGTGTAAATGCACTTAAAGCATTTAAAATTCGTTCTACTCAAGAAGTTGGAACTCCTATATGTAAGTCATTTGTATCTGCAAGATTCCCTAATAAATTTAAATCTTTGATAGAACCTGATTCACCTTATCAGTTTAGTGCATGGTTTGATGAGATTCCGTTTACAACTGCTACAACACCAAGTTTAAGTCAGTATAAAGTATTTTATCATATTTATGCTGGAAATGATCAGGGAATTTATTATAGTGTTTATTTGAAAGATCCAACTGGAAGTTCATTTATTCAATCAAGTGGTATAGTAACTGTTGATACTGGATTTGTTGGCAAAGGAGAGTATAATAGTCAGACAAAAGATTTCACAGTTCCGTCTGGGTTTAAACAACTATGTGTAAGAATAAATGGAGAGGAAAAATGTGGATTTAAACAAGTTTCGACTAGTTTTGCAGTAAATTATCTTAGGGATAAGTATGTCCAAGATCAATTAAATCAAACTAACATTAAAACAGAAAGAGAGTGTATTTCTGGAAGCCCTGGGGCTTTAGCTTTAGCTAATCCTAATTTACAAGCTGGAGTTGAAGATGCTGCAATTCCAAATATTTATGAAAGAGGTATTGTAAGAGTTTGTTCAAGTGGTAATCCTGGAAGTGCTGTTGACCCTTCTAGATGGGTTGAAGTAGGCTATTGTGATGATAAAAGTATTAGCTGTTGGTTAGACAAAGAAAGTGTTGATAGAGCTATTACTCCTGGAAACATTGGAGTGAAAAATCAAACTATTAGTGATTTAAATGCAATAGCAAGTAATCTTGCTCAGAGAGATACTAATGGTGTATTAATAGAACGTTCTGGAGGTAATCTAGTTTTTGAAAGCTTTGAAAAAGAAATAAGTTCACTGGATTCTCAAGATCTTAATTTTGCAGATGCAGAAACTCAATCTAAAATTATTTTTGCTAAAATAAGTGAAGTTGAAAATAAGTATCAATTACTTGACAAAGATTATGCAAGATTATTTTTTGATAGAGCATGGACTTATGAAATGTTAGCTAGAAAAGCCCCTTATCCTGAAAAAGAAATTCCTGTTAGCAATGAACCTAATGTGATTAATACTGGAACAGATGGCGGAACGACAAATGTTGATAATATGAATATTGGAAAAATAAAAAAATCTCTTGAAGGATTAGATATTAGTGTTGAAAAAACTACAAATGTGGAATCTCTTAGCGTTGAAAGTTTGTGGGTTTTGTATAGTGTTAGAAAAGTAAATACTAGGGGTAATTTACAAATTATTTCAGCTTCTGTTGATTCTTTTAGTATTGATGGTGATGTTGCAAAATCTTTTTATGATGAATGGAAAAACGCTGAACAATCAAGTTCTTCACAGCCAGACTCAGGAAGGGTGGCAGTTATATTTCCTTTAGTTAATGCTATAACTTATAATGATTTTGAAAGTAAATATTTGTTTCCAAGAGATAGTATAGGTATTAAAGAAAATGGATTTATCTTTAAATCTTATGAAGTAAGTGTTACTAAAGATGTTTTTAATTACACTCCAAGTATTGATGTTGATGATAATAAGAATAAATTTGCTTCATATTTTACCTTTGTAAATATCCCAGTTTTAGTAAACCCAAATCCTATTAATTTAGGTAGTGATGATAAAATAAAATTTGCCTGTAATTATTTTACATCTAAAGGATATAATAACATTCATACAGCTGGAATTATTGGGAATTTAATGCAAGAATCTTCTTTAAAAACAGGAGCAGTTGGAGATGGTGGAATATCTTTTGGTTTAGCTCAATGGAATGGTCTAAGAAGAACTAATCTTAACAATTTTGCATCTTCTAAAGAAGAATCTCCTGATGATCTTCTTGTTCAATTAGAATTTATTAATCATGAGTTAAAAGAAAGTGGAGATAATGGTGGTGGATCTGAAAGTAAAGCCTATTTGGCTTTATTGACTACTAAAAATATTGAAGATGCAACAAGAATATTTATGTTACAGTATGAAAGACCAAATCCTGATTATGCTAATTTGCCTGCTAGATTAATTTATGCAAATAAAGTTGTAGATACTTGTTTTTAATTTATGATTGTATAATGCGGGAGAAAGGATTCGAATGAAAACCACCAGCAGGTTTTCTATCCTGCAACCACAAATCCTTTCCATATATATAATGCGGGAGAAAGGATTCGAACCTTTGTAAGCACTAAGCTAACAGATTTTGAGTCTGTTCCGTTTGACCGCTCCGGCACTCCCGCTTCTATATATTATTAGGTTTCAACTAAGTATTTAAAAATTCTCCTTTCTTGAAATGAAAATGATAAAAAAAGGGCAGGTAACTATATTCATTATAATAGCTATTGTTATTGTTGCAGGAATTGTTTTAGTTTTTAGTTTAAATAATAATGCTAAAAATTTGTTTACTAGTATTTTTAATTCTGAGTCTAAATATCCTCAAACTGTACAAAATATTAAATTAAATGTGCAGGATTGTTTAGACCAATCACTTAAAATTGTTATTGAAAAAAATGCTTTGCAAGGAGGATATTATTTTTCCCAAAAAAATAATATTTATTATGACAGCGAAAATTTGAGCTTGATAAGAAATATCCCTTTTTATTTTGATGAAAAATATTATGTTCCAACACTTGCTGTTTTAAAAGATCAAATTTCACAAGGAGTTGCTTATGAATTAGCTAGCTGTATTGATTCTGAACAGTATGTTGCTGGACCTATAGAAGTTAATAATGCTAAAGTAGATATTGATTTTTCTAGATATAATGCAAAAATAATAATAGATAATGAAAATGTTAAGATTGATGTTAAGTTTCCTGCTGAAATTAGCTTTCAAGATGTTGTGTACAATGTAGAAGATTATTCATCTAGTGTTAAAACTGGTTATCTTAAAAGATACGAATTAGCTAGTAAAATTAGTCAGACTCAAAGTAATTATGGAAATGAAATCTGTCTAACTTGTAATTCTGAACTTGCAGATCAGTATCAAGCTCAGTTATTAAATGAAAATTATTATGAAGATGATAGCAGTTATGTTATTATATACAATGTTTTAATGTCTGATCCATTAGATACTAAAGTTGAAGTGTGGAGTTTTGCTCACAGGTTAAGAAAATGAAAAAAATATTCTTATTTTTTATTTTTGTAACTTTGTTGTTTACCATTAGTTTTGCTAGTGCTCAGTCTGGTATTGCTGGGGTTATAACAAATCAGGGATTGCAATTTTTGGGATTGCCATCAGAATTGCAGACTTTAATACAAGGAACCATATGCGCGTCTAGTGGAGGAGTTAGTTGTTTTGGAAATATAATTAAAGGACAGGTGACTGGACAACTTCTTAGTATAGTTGCTCAATCAAGTCCTGAAATGGGAAAAATTATTGGAGTTTATAATCAGCTGCAACCTTTAATAGAGTCTGGAAAAGTAGATGTAAAACAAGATATCCAAGTTAATAATCAAGGTGAGGCTGAATCAGGTACTTTTAGTATTAAATCTGGAGAAACAGCTGATATTAGTAAATTTGTTAGTAGTGATTTTGCAGATGGAAGTGTTAAAATTTCTGGTTTAACATTTAGTAAAAAAGATGGAACTACAACATTTAGTTTTGATAAAGATAACGGCTTTTTAAAAATTGGTGGTAATACATTTGAAAATATAGCTGCAGATAGTTCTGGGAACTCTTTTATTAAAATTAATGAAAAAGGAGATATCTCCCAAGCTAGTTTTTTAACAAATGAAAAAGGTGGAGTGTATGACTTTAACGGCATGAAGTTTAATGCTCCTTCAAATTCTAAGGTTGATTATAAACAAGGAGTTTTAACACCATCGAAAGCTAGTTTAGAAGTTGCAGATGAAAGTAAAGTTTTAACACCAGAATTTAAAGATGGAACCTTTGGAACTTTAGAAATTAAAAGTTTAAAAGATGGAAGTTTTTATCTTGCAGATGGAACAAAAGTTTCTGGAATTATTAAATATACTGAGGGAATTCAAGAAGGATTTATTCCTCCAAATACTAAAGTAATTTTTAATGATAAAGTTTTTGTGACTGCTGGAGATGAGTTTGTTCGTTTAACTCCGAATGTTGATGTTAATTATAAATATAGTAGTTTTTATCCAGCATATAAAGATTATTATGTTGGTTTTGCAACAAAAGAAGGATCTTATGATATTAATTATTTTGACGGAAAAGGTAATATTGATGTTTCTTTAGAAAATTCTGGAGTTTTTTTAGATTTAAACAGAAAAGAAGTTAGTACATGGGTTACTAACGGTGGAAAAACAGATTTAACATTTGGTGATAATACTTATTATTATAGTTCTAGTGAAAAATTTATTGGTAATCCATTTGATGCTATTGGAAAACCAGAATTAGTTGGAGATTATAATTTGATTGGATATGAAACTCAAGATGGAAAATATGTTCCAGGAGATACTAAAACTATTAAAGGAACTCAAGAAGTTAGTGTTCTGGAGTCTGGTGTTGAGGGGATTAAAACTAGCAGTGATAAAAATTTAATACAGAGAGTTATTAGTGATCCTGTTGAAGCAATATCCCATCCTATTAAGACAATTAAGGGAACTCAAGTAACAGGATCTGGAAGTGTTAGTTCCTTAACTACTCAAACAGAAATTTCTGGGGTTAAGGTATTAAAACCTGGAGATCTTGTAGCTAGTTCTTCTAAAATCACAAGCAAATATGGTTATAGAACAGATCCTTTTACAAAAGAAAAAAGTTTTCATGATGGATTAGATATTGCAGCTACTGCTGGAACAGATATTAAACCATATCAAGGAGGTAAAGTCTTTGCTTCTGGATTTAGTTCTACTTTAGGAAATTATGTTGAAATAGACAATGGTAATGGGTTAATTACTACTTATGCACATATGCAGTCAACTCCTTCATTAGGTAATGAAGATCCTGTTACTATAGATACAGTTATCGGGAAAGTTGGTTCTACAGGTAGAGCTACTGGGTCACATTTACATTTTTCAGCTAGTAAAAATAGGAAATCAATAAATCCTGAAACTTTATTCAAATAATTTTGTAATAATATATTCTTTTTGAAGACCTTATTACTTTTCATATAAATCTTTATTAACTTTTAACCTGATTAAATTATATGGAATTTAATGCGTTATTTAATGTAAAAAAGCCGACAATTGGAATGATCCATCTAGCTGGAAGTAATAAAAGTGAGAGGGTTAGAAGAGCTTTAGAAGAATTAACAATTTATGAGAGAGAGGGAATTAATGGTGCAATAATTGAGGATTATCACGGAAACTTTGAAGATGTTGAAGAGACTCTAAGGCAATCTCATGGGAAATTTAATATTATTTTAGGAGTTAACGTATTAAGAAATCCTTACTCTGGATTTAAATTAGCTTCTGATTACGGGGCAAAATTTGTTCAATTTGATAGTGTGCAAACTCGAGATTTAAATTTAGAATTTTATGAAAGAATGAGGAGAGAATTTCCAGATGTCGTAGTTTTGGGTGGAGTTGGATTCAAATATATTCCTTCAACTGGAAATCCTTTAGAACTAGACTTAAGAGAAGGAAGGTCGAGATGTGAAGTTATCGTGACAACCGGAGATGGAACCGGCATAGAGACACCCTTAGACAAACTAAGACAATATAAATCGCTACTTGAAGATTTCCCCTTGATTGTTGGTGCAGGGGTTAATTTACAAAATATTCATGAACAGTTGCAAATTTGTGATGGTGCAATAGTGGGTAGTTATTTTAAATCCGATGGAGACACACAACTTCCAATAAATAAATCAAAGGTAGCCAATTTAATGAATATTGTTAGAGATTTAAGAAATTAGCTTCTATTGATACCACGTTCTAATTTTGTTGTAACTTTATAATCTTCCCAATAAGGTCTTCACTTTAAAGCCCTTATTTATAATAAGTCAGAACAAAAGTTCCCACATATTTATAAACTTTATATATAAGATAATAATACTAAAATGGTTAAAAAAAGCCTTTCTCAAATGACAAGAAGGAGTTTTTTAGTTGTTGCTTTAGCTTTTGCTTTTAATAGCTGTATAACTAGTAATTATTCTGAAAGTACTCCTAAGGAGGTTAGAGATATTAGATCTAAAGTTGAAGATATTGTTGATAGATCATTTTTAGATTCTGTTACTGAGCAAAAATTATTTACCAATGGATGTGAAAGAGATATAGAAGAAAGTGTAGGAAATAAAATAGATTCAGGTAATTATGGACTTCATTTTGAAGATTATAGCTGGCCTAGAACAGATATTCCTGGAATTGACTCATTGGATTTTCATACGGATCAGTATAATGCTGATGTATTAATTATTGATGAAAAAGTATTTTTAAGGGTAACTTTACCTACAATAGTTGTTAAAAATAATAAAACTTATATGTTTAATGAGTACAAAGCAGAAGTTAATTTAAAAAATAGGTAGTTATTTTCTTTTTAAGAAAACTAGAATTATAAGTATAAGAGCAATTATTATTAAGATTATGAATATTAAAGATATTAAGAATAAAGAATTGTTGTTTTGTTTTCCTTCATTTAATAAAACTCCACATAAACCACCATATTCTATTTCTTCCATACCTTGCACAATATTTGTTCTTTGTAATCTGTTATTTATACAAGTCCATTCTCCATGCCGGATATTATATAGCCCATTTTCAATTTCCATATCCTTAATTAATTGTGGATTTCTAAATGTATCATAATTGTTATCATTTCCACCATTATTATTTCCGTTAGTATTTCCTGTTGAAAAATGAATAGTTGTTGGATATGACCATATTATATCTGCAGATACAAATGCTAAATTTAGAAGTAATATTGCTATTAAACTCAAAACTATAATTTGATTTCTCATTAATAATTCGGATATAATCTGATTTATAAATCTTTCTGTTTTGTCACCACTTAGTAAATACTACAAATTGAAAAGGTTTAAATATAGTAAAATTAATTTATAAATTATTAAAATGAAAAGATTATTTTTACTTGATGATGGAAAAGATTTTGAAGCTGTTTTAAGAATAGGATTACATAAAAGAGGCCATTATCCTGAAATTTTTTTTTCCCAAAATAAAACTGAATATCAAAGGCATTTACCTGAAGGGTATGATATTTATGTTTTACATTTGTCTTATACTTCTGAGGAAGCTATTAAAGAGTTAAATGAAATGCAACCTTGGAGTAAGATTGTTGTAAAAACAAGCATAAAGAGGGATAATTTTTTTATACCTGAAGACTTGAAATCAATTATTTCTGGAAGTTATGATTCTGGAAACTTGAAAGGCGGAAATGATATTGTTTCAGATTTATTAAAAGAATAGAATTACTTACTTCCTTTTTTTCTCTCAACTTCTTGGATCTTCATTTTTTCTTCTAAGCCAAGTTTTTCTATTAACTCTTTATAACGATTTCTTATTGTTACTTCTGTTATTCCTGCAACATCTGCAACTTCTCTCTGAGTTTTCTTTTCATCGTTTAGTAGTGCAGCTACGTATAACGCTGCCGCTGCAATTCCTGCAGGACCTCTACCACTAGTTAGTTCTTCATCACTTGCTCTTTTTAGAATTTTAAGAGCATGATTTTGAGTTTTTGGAGATAGTTTTAGTATTGATGAAAATCTTGATATGTAATCATTTGGAGAACTTGGAGTTATTTTTATTGTCATTCTTCTTATTATGAATCTGTAAGTTCTTCCAATTTCTTTTCTTTCAATATCTGACGCATGCGCTATTTCATCTAGTGTTCTTGGTATGTTATAAGATCTACATGCTGCGTAAATACATGCTGCTATAACTGATTCCATACTTCTTCCTCTTACAAACCCCCTTTGTAGAACATAATTGTATAATCTTGCAGCTTCATCACCTACTACTGTGGGTAAATTAAGATATGCTGAAACTCTTCTTAGTTCTGCCATTGCAAGTCTTAAATTTCTTTCAATACTTGTTGAAACTCTTTCTTGCCATTTTTTTAATCTTAAAAATTTACGTGTTTGTTTTGCGTCTAATTTGTATATATCTGAGATTTCTCCAACATTAGTTGTTAATCCTTTATCGAACTTTTGTATAGACATAGGAGCTCCTCCACGCCCTTTTTTCTCTGATTTATCGAATTTACCAGATAGATCAATTCCTGTGTCAACCATCTTTTCCTCGACGATAAGACCACAATCATTACATATTATTTCTCCTTTTTCTTCATCATGTGTAAGATTTACGCTATTACACTCGGGACATCTTTGAACACTTGACATTTTAAAATAGATTTATAAACTTAACTAAGAAAGCTTTAAAAATGTTTTGGTGATAAATTTACTTATTCAATAAGAATGCCCTGAACAGACCCTTCTTGTCCTGGACGATTTGTTATCCTTGCTTTTCCAGATTCTGTTTGGACTATTGCTCCTTTTGTCAAAACATTTTGTCTTGCTAAGAACTTATTTGATGGTGTTTCTAAAACATTTAAGATTTTCACTTTTTTTACTTTTTTTGTTTTCTTATCAATTAAGTTAATTATATTTCCAGTAAGCAAAACTGCTTTTTTATTTCCACCTCTTACTCTTAAAATTTTCTTTTTATTTTCTTTTAATTTTACTACTCTTGCTTGGTGTCCTAACTGGTGTTTCTTTTTTTTACTTCCTTTTTTATACTTTCCACCAGATATTTTTCTTCCTAAACTTCTTCTTTTTCTGTTTTTCTTCTCAGCCATTGAATAAATCTACTAAAATCGGTTTAAATATCTTTCCAATTTCATAAAAATATAAAGATTTAAAAACTTAGTTTTAGAAATGAGATTATGGTTAACGGTATTGAAAGACCACTTGACCTTTTGAATCAATCAAAAGGTAAGGAAATCTTAGTGCAGTTGAAAAGCGATAAGCAATTAGTAGGAACATTGCTTGCATTTGATATCCATATAAACATTGTCTTAGACAATGCAAAGGAAATGCAAAGCAATGAAGTAAAGAGAAGCATAGGGTTAACCTTCTTAAGGGGAGACACAATTGTTTTTATATCTCCTGCGTCAACTGCTCTTAAAGAGGAAAAGTAGTCCAGTTTTTTTATTTATTTCATGGACACCGAATTCTAATGGTGTCATGAGCTACTGGTAAGTTTAGATAATTTTTAACTCTTAAGATATATAAACTTGTTTTTCTTTTGTTATTAATGCCAGAAAAAATAGAAATTTTGTTTTTAGGAAGTGGAAGTGCTATTCCTACTGCTAAGAGGAATCACCCAGGAATACTTCTTAATTATAAGAATGAAAGTATTTTATTTGATTGTGGAGAGGGAATACAGAGGCAGTTTAGAATGGCTAATGAAAATCCTTGTAAGTTAACAAAACTATTTGTTACTCATTGGCATGGAGATCATGTTTTAGGCATCCCGGGATTATTACAGACATTAGCACTTAATGATTATAAAAAAACTTTAGAGATTTATGGTCCTAAAGGAACTAAAACATATATGGATAAGATTCTTAGTTTGTTTCATAATGTCAATAAAATTAAGATAAATATTAAAGAAATTTCTACAGGAAAAATTGTTGATAAAGATGATTTTTGTATTGAGGCTTTTCCAATGGAACATAACATGAATTGTTTAGCATATAGATTTGTTGAAAAAGATAAACTTAGAATCAAGAAAGAAAAAATTCTCAAATTGAAAATTGGGCATGATCCTAAACTTTCCTTATTGAAAAAAGGCAAAGATATAGTTATTAATGGAAAAAAAATAAAATTTAAAGATGTTACATACCTTGAAAAAGGTAAAAAGTTGGGAATTGTTTTAGATACCAGGATTAATAAAAATATTTCTAAAGTTGCTAAAGACGTTGATTTGTTTATTTGCGAGTCTACATTTATGGATGAAACTGAAATTGCTAAGGACTATTATCATTTAACTGCTGAACAATCTGCAAGCATATCTAAAAAATCTAAAGTGAAAAAACTTATTTTAATGCATTTAAGCCAGAGATATGGTAAAAATGAGCATGATGTTCTTAATACTGCAAAGAAAGTTTTTAAAAATACAGAACTTGCAAGAGATTTTATGAAAATAATTATATAGAAATTTATTTAAACCCTTTTTTGTCTTTTACTTAATGGAATATAATTATTTTAGAGTGTTTTATTCTCCAGATAAAGATGGGGATTCTTTTTCCCATTCAAGTAATATAAAATTTAAGAAAGATATATCAAGACTTAAAAGAGGACTTAAAGAATCTTCCAGGACAATTGAAGAAAGAGTTAGAATAATTGAAGGAGCTAAATATATCCCTTATTCAGAATTACAAAGAGAGATTACTATTTGATTATATAGAAAAGTTTTAAATACGATTTCTTGATGATATCTTTATAGAAGCTCCTGTAGCTCAGCCTGGATAGAGCACTAGCCTTCTAAGCTAGGGGTCGCAGGTTCAAATCCTGTCGGGAGCGTTTAAACAATGGAACTTAAAGATAGAATACAAAGAACTAAACATTATCTTTCAGATTTTGAGAGATTTAACTTTCCATATCAAGAATGTGTTGCTTCAGTTGAAAGAAGTCGAGATGAATCAAGAAAATATTTAAGTTATGCTTTAGGTAATGGTTTTGCTCAAGAAGAATTAACAACATTAGTAATACTTCATAATTTGACTTGGGATGACCCTAAATGGACATTAGATTTTATCAGTAAAAATGCTGGAGAAATGACATCTAAACCTAAGATTAAAAAGGCATTTAAACATCTTTTATGATAATTTATAAATATTAGATTGTTATACTTTTCATGGATCAGGAAATTAAAAGAAGGAGTTATCAATTAGACCCTGTAGTTACTGAAAAACATGTTTGGAATCAAGGAAATATATTAGTTGCATTTATTATTGGTATTTTTGTCGTAATATTTGAGTTTATTGCAGTATTTTTTATAGGATTGTTACGCCCTTATGCTTTATTCTTAGGGTTTACGCTTATTATTGTTTATGTAATAATTTTATTTTTTCTTTTAGAACCTAGGTTAGTTAAGGAAATAACTAGGACTGAGGTTGTGACATTAGAAAAACCATATATAAAAGAAATAATCAAACCTGTTATAAGAGAAGTTCCTAAAGAAGTTATAAGAACTATTGAAAAGCCTGTTACTCAGGAAGTTACAAGGACAGTTTATGTTCAGACTCCTAGAAAAAGATTAGATATACCAAAATATGATTATGTTGCTAGTTCTGAAACAAAAACATTTCATACTAGGAATTGTAGACTTGGAAAGTTAATAAAGAAAAAATACAAAGTTAGTAATAATTCTAAAGCTTACTTTACTAGAAAGAAGTATAAAGCATGCAAAGTTTGTATTCTTAAACAGAAAAAAGTTTAATTAGTTTCTAATTATTAGATAATATAAGAACCTTTAAATAAAGTTCTTTTTTGATATTTTTAGTTTTGTGCGGGGATGGCACAGCGGTTACTGCGTTCGCCTGCAGAGCGAATTTTCCCGGGTTCGAGTCCCGGTCCCCGCTTACAATCTTTTATAAACAATATTTTATTCTGTATTAAGTAAAAAAGAATTAAAATGAAAATCCTTTTTGGAGTTTTAGACTGGGGGTTAGGACATGCTACTAGAGATATACCTCTTATAGAAGGACTTTTAAGTAAAGGATATAGTGTTGATATAGTATCAACAGGAAGAGCGCTTAAAATTTTAAAGGAAAAATTTGGTGGAAGATGTAATTATTACGATATCCCTAGTCTTTATGTACCTCAAGTATATTCAAGTTATTTTTTATTAGCGTGTGCAATGAATCTTCATAAAATGACTGCTTCTATTCTTAAAGCAAGGAAAGGTGTAAACAAAATAATTAAAAAAGGAAAATATGACCTTATTATTAGTGATAATAGATTTGAACTTTATGACAAAAAAGAAAATTCCATTATGATAATACACACGCTTAATTTTGAAAATAATATTTTAAAGTATCCAATTACAAAAGTCATGGAATTTGTTACAAAACCATATGGAACTCTGATTGTACCTGATTTTCCAAAAAAAGCTATTGCTGATGTTATGAGTCAAAATAAAAATATTCACCATAAAAACATATATCACATAGGTGTACTTTCACAAATTAGGAAAAAAAGATATAAAAAAGATATTGATTACTTTATTTCTCTTTCAGGACCAGAACCCCAGAGAACAATTCTTGAAAACAAGCTTATTAAACAATGCTTAAAACTTAAAGGAAATATAGTTATTGCAGGAGCTAATCCGGATGTTAATGAGACTAAGAATTTAAGTAAAAATATAAAATTTTACAGTTTTTTGAATACACAGTATCAAGAGGAAATGATGAATAGAGCAAAATTCATTATTACTAGGAGTGGTTTTACAACAACTGCAAATATGATAGAACTTGGTAAAAAGAAAGCTCTTCTTATTCCTTGTCCTGGACAACCTGAACAAGAATATTTAGCGGATTTATATGAAAGAAAAAAATATTTTCATCATGTACATCAAGAAGAAGTTGATTTAGAAAAAGATATTAAAGTAGCTATGAAAGGTTTTAAGGGGTTTAGGCCTCCTTGGAGAACAAAAAAATCTGTTAAAAAATTTTTGAAGATTATTAGGAAAAAATAAACTTAAATAACTTTAAATAATTAGTGGTGTGTAATATGTGCCTTATGATTATAGTAAATTAACTTGTAAAATGGAAACTATTTTTTCTTTTTTAAACCTGTAGAATCATTGTCAATTTTGTCAATCATTTTTTTCATGGACATAAATGCAATTAGGATAAGTAAAATTATTAGTGTATGTATTATACTATAAAACAAATCTGAGCTAATAACATTTGTGGAATTTACAATACTTTCTGCCGATTCAATTATTGTAAAGCTGTTTATTGTAAAATATGTTTGATGAAAAATAAGTAAAAATAATGCTAATATGAAAAATACTATTGAATTTCTTAGTTCTCTAGAACATCTTCTTGCTGTTAATATTCCATATAAAATAGCAATTAATCCTAGTACTATACTTATGCCCCCACCAACTTCCCCTATTATTTGATTTATAGCCATTTTAGTAACTTATTTTTTATCTTTTTTTAATTTATTATACAAACCATACATGCCCAATCCCATAAATGCCCAGAAGATTAGGGGAATATAAATATTATCTATTTGATTTATTAATGGGCCTGGTGTAATAACCTCAAATAGTATTAAAATAGTTGTGATTCTTCTTACTATTATTACTGATAATGCAATTATTATTAACATCCAGAATCTTGCTCCACCAAGTTTTTTATTTATCATGTATGCAAAATATACTGTGATAATCTGAAGTATAATTAAAATTAAAGTAATTATTAATTCATTGCTTAATTGTGAGCTTAATGCCATTTCCTATTTTTCCATCTTTTTTTAAATGCTTTAGCAAATATTCTTTCAGGTTTTTCCTTTGGTTTAATATAACCCTCTTTTTTAAGGATTTGAGCATCTATCTTAACATGGTGAAGTCCTATGTGTTTTTTAATCTTTCTAATCTCATATACTATTATAAAAAGGGTTATTAATATTATAAAAAGGGTTATTAATATTACATAATTTACCTGGTTTTTTTCTTTAATTGTTTTTGATTCAACAATTTCAAATGATTGACTTGAGCTTGCTGTTTTTTCGTTGTATGTTGCTGTTGCATAAAATACATAGTTTCCTTCTTTTGCGCTATCAGGAATGTGCAATGATCTTATAAAATCAGCTTGGTTTTCTATGGCAATTGTCTCTTTCGAAGATGCTATTACCTCGCTTTTATTATTGATTATGCTATATTTGAGTTCTGTATCTACTCTTCCTATATTTTTAAGTTCATAGACTTTTATATTTGCTTCTATTTCATTTCCAGGAGCAACACGTAGCGAACTTTTTGAAATACTGATTATAATATCAAATAAAGCGTCTGGGGATTCTACCTCTATTGTTACTGGAATTTCTTTTATCATACTATCTCCAGATATTTTAATGTATCCTAGAAATATGCTTGGTTTTATACTTTCTTTAGCATAGAATTCCAAATTAATTGTTTTTGATTCTTTTTCTTTTAAGATGAAATTTGATTCGTTTATTTTTATTAAATTGTTAATATTAAAAGGTTCTAAATTTATGTTTAGGTTTTGATTACCTGTGTTTTTTACTGTTATTTTTACGTTTTCAGTTTCTCCTTTTTTTATAGACACCTTGATATTTTCTTTATCAATTGCAAATGCCTTTTCTTTATTTGACCCACCACCTCCAGTGCTTGACTGGCTTTCGGGAGAACTTACAACAGGAGTTTCCTCTGATGAATAAGCAGTAAAATGTGTGACATTAAAGTTTAAAGTTCCACCAGAGTAACTATTTTGTGCACATATACTTGAAGAGCATACTACATTATCTATTAAAATTCTTGGATTTGTAAATGCTAGGTTATAAAGTGTAAGAGTTGCAGATTTGTTGAAATTTGGCAGTATATCTGAGTTTATTTCAATTCTATTGCTTGAAATGTTAATATAATCATTAATGTTAGACTGGTTATCGTATGGATTGCTATCATCTGTCACATTGATTATTTCATTAAAGTTTATTTTCCCGTAATTTGCATTATATAAAGTAATATTGGTTAGATTTTGCATTTCTTCATAACTATATTCATTAAACTTTGTAGACTGCCATGTAAATTCTTCATAGGAAACATTATATTTTGAAAGGTCTATAATAAAGGTTACATTTTTTGCTATTGTTGTTCCATTGCTGTTATTTGCAAAAGCATAAAAGATATGACTTCCAATACTGGTGTTAAAATATCCTTCAAATTCATTATTATTTTCAGTTAAACTAGTGTTTCCGGTATTATCTAAATTATACCAGACACTTGTTCCTGTACTTATAATTTTTATTTTAAGAGAGTTATTATTAAAATATGTTTCATTTCTTATTTTTTCAATTGTTAAAGTTGGGGCTGTGGCTCCCTGTATAGAAATATTTAGACCAACATTTTGAGTGGCTTCTCCTGTTACGCTTTCTCCTGTAATTTGAGCTTTGATACCTATAACACTTGTAATTAATATTAAAAGTAATAAAAGTATGAAATAAACTATACTCCTTTTTTTCATTACTCAATTAGCCGATATATATTTAAAAACTGTTCTTTTTGGATTTTGCCATAGAATTTATTTTTGAAATGTTTAGTTTCCCTTTTTTCTGGCAAAATGAACTATCAATAACAATAAAATTATAATCAAAATCGCTATAATAGCAGCTATCATGAGTATTTTAGAGGAGATTTTAGATTTTTCTTCATTTTCTTGCCCTGGTTGTACTCCTACACTAAGAATAAACTTTTGCTGTATTTGCTGGGTGAGGAATGTACCATCTGCTCCACCAATGCTAAAACCAATTACAACATTGTATTTATCTCCTATTTGGGCTTCGTTTGGAACACTTATTTTAGTATTTACATCACTTCTACCATCTGCAGGAATAGTATAAATATTAGATGAGTCAATTATTTCAATCACTTCAGAGCTCTCTACTATTTCTGCTTTTACATTAACTTCACTTGTTGCCCCTCCGCCATTTTGCACAACAAATGTCATACTTTCTTCTTCTCCAGGTAAAAGATATAGAACTCTATTACCTTCATTATCTATTGGTAGTGATGGCATAGAAACTGCAAATGCAACTACAAAGCTACTAAATAAAATAAGAATTCCTAAGAAAATTCCTACTGCCCCATATATTTTTTTATTTGTTTTTTTCATTTTATACTATTTGCACAGTCCATGTTCCTGTGCCAGCTCCGTTAGTACGAGTTGAATATGACTGTTGGCTTAGCTCTCCACCTGCTAATAACAAACAGAAGTATAACTGCTCCTGCCCTTCTCTG
>Ga0209541_10000518_pt1 | contig 75780 bp, 76 predicted proteins | sample RifCSPlowO2_01_FD_184027 | JGI IMG/M metagenome (GOLD analysis project Ga0209541, IMG submission 184027) | Groundwater microbial communities from Rifle, Colorado - Rifle CSP2_plank lowO2_0.1 (SPAdes) (version 2) | ecosystem: Environmental > Aquatic > Deep subsurface > Groundwater | place...
ATAAAAATTCTACGGCAGCTTCCATTATCTCAAGAATGGTACAAGTAATAAGGCTACGATATTGGCTACTTTAATCATAGGATTGATTGCAGGACCTGCCGTATCTTTATAAGGGTCACCTACAGTGTCACCTGTCACTGATGCTGCATGGGCCGGGGAACCCTTCCCACCTAGCTTTCCTGATTCAATATACTTTTTGGCATTATCCCAAGCTGCCCCACCGGTAGTCATAGAAAGGGCTACAAAAAGGCCGGTGATAATTGTTCCCATCAAAACCCCTCCCAAGGCCACCGGGCCCAAGACTTTACCAACAATTACCGGAATCAAAACCGGGATTATTGCCGGAGCAAGCATCTGTTTTTGCGCAGTTTTAGTAACAATTGCGACAGCTGCCCCGTAATCAGGTTTTGCCTTCCCTTCCATAATACCCTTAATAGTCTTAAATTGGCGTCTAACCTCTTCCACCACCGCTGCACCGGCAACACCCACAGCCTCCATCGCCAAAGAGGCAAAGAGATATGGCATAGCGCCTCCTATAAAAAGTCCTATTACTACCCGCGGGTCATCCAGGGCAAAGACTAAGTTGGCGCCAAGACTGGCAAATTCCTGGGCATATGCTGCAAAAAGGACCAACGCGGCAAGCCCGGCAGAAGCAATCGCGTAACCTTTGGTAACTGCCTTGGTGGTATTTCCGACCGCATCCAAAGGATCGGTATTGTTTCTAACCTTTTCCGGAAGACCGGACATTTCAGCAATCCCGCCGGCGTTATCCGTAATCGGCCCAAAAGCATCAATTGTGACAACAATCCCTGCCAAAGAAAGCATCGCTACTGCTGCCAGGGCAATACCATACAACCCGGAAAGCATAAAGCTGACCAGGATAGCAACTGAAATTAAAAGAATGGGTAAAAATGTTGATTTCATAGATAGTGCAAGACCGGCAATAATATTGGTTGCATGGCCGGTTTTAGAAGCCTCGGCCACACCTTTGACCGGGCCATATTGGGTACCGGTGTAGTATTCGGTAATAATAAACATCCCGGCTGTAACTAAAATCCCAACTAAGGTAGAAAGGTATAGATTAAAAGGATTGCTGTCCCCCATCAGGCCAAATGTAACCAGGTAAAAACCGACTGCTGAAAATACCACTGCAGTAATAAGCCCTTTGTATAAGGCCCCCATTATTTTCTTGTCCGTAAGCTTAACAAACAAACTACCGCCAACTGAAGCAAAAACGGCAATAGAGAGAAGTGCAAAAGGATAGGTAAGTATATTTTCAGATCCTGAGAGGAGCAACTTTCCTAAAAGCAAGGCTGCAATAGCCGTTACAACATAAGTTTCAAAAATATCCGCCGCCATGCCGGCACAATCCCCTACGTTATCCCCAACATTATCGGCAATCACGCCTGGGTTCCTCGGGTCATCCTCGGGAATTCCTGCCTCAATTTTTCCTACCAGATCCGCACCCACATCTGCCCCCTTGGTATAAATCCCTCCGCCTAACCTGGCAAAAACAGAGATCAGGGAACCCCCAAATCCCAACGAGACCAATGCCTTTAAGTCGCCTGTATATTGGTAGAAACCATAGACTGCAGCCAGGGCAAGACCCACCACTATAAACCCGGTTACAGCCCCCCCCTTGTAGGCTACGTCAAAAGCCTGGGACAACCCGGATTTTGCTGCCTCGGCACAGCGCACATTGGCCCGTACCGACACATTCATCCCGATAAACCCGGCCAAAGCCGAAAAAACAGCCCCGATTAAAAATCCAACAGCAGAATTTTGTCCTAAAAAGAAATAGATAAACGCCGCTAAAGCAACAGCCACAATTGCCACAACCCGGTATTGGCTTAAAAGATATGCGCTGGCACCTTCCTGGATAGCTGAAGCAATAGAGCGCATCTTTTCATCCCCGGCAGGGAGCTTTAAAACCCATGAACTTAAATAGAGGCCATAAGCCACAGCCGCCGCAGCACCACCCCAAATAAGATAGTTTGTATAGTTTGCAATTACTTCCACGCCTATTAATTTACTCTAGAGGCTACACTTTCGTCAAGGAGGAGAAAATTTTGGGCAAAGGCGACTGAATTTGTTATATAATTTCTTTGTGAAGCCCTTAATACTTCTTGGTGTATGCTTGCTAACAGTAATGGTAATTACTGTAGTTCTTTGGCTAACATATTTAGATAGCGAGTGGCAAGACTATAGAGTTTTAGGATATATGAGAAATGTTACTCATCAACTATATAAGTACAAATTAATAGAACATCATGTTCCAACTACGCTTGAGGACGCTAACATTAATAGTCAATACTGTATTCATTTTCTACGATGTTTTCAGATAAAGTATAAACCGTCGGTAGACAAGCAGTATTTCACAATCGCAGCGAAAGTCTCATATCCTTTTATCGCTTTTACAAACCCCAACTGTATTGATAATGAAAATATGAGCCGTCTTTGTGGTAGCTTGGCTGTTTCCCCTGATTACCCACATCCTAGTGGGGAATACCCTGTATATTTGAAAGACGTATATCCTTTTGCTACTTCATCGGCTTGGCCATCCTATCAAGAATTATAATAACGACTTGCTATCCTCAAAACCTGAAAACTTTTAAGCCATAGCAGGGGAGGGGGTTGTGGAGATTCTTTTATAAGTGCCGGAAACGGGGGGGCGGGTTAAGGCTACCTTTAAAACATCATCCATATGTTTGACAAAGACAAATTCCAGATCCTTCTGGACAAAGTCCGGGATATCTTCCAAATCTTTACGGTTGTTTTCCGGCGCAACAATGGTCTTCACCCCGGCCCTGTGGGCTGCCAAAACTTTTTCTTTCAGGCCTCCTATTTCCAAGGCCCGTCCTCTTAAGGTTACCTCCCCGGTCATTGCCACATCCTTTCTGACCGGGATCTTAAGGAAAGCCGAAATAATCGCCGTTGTCATGGCAACACCCGCCGACGGGCCGTCCTTGGGAACCGCCCCCTCAGGGACATGGATATGGACGTCAACTTTTTGGAAAAATTTCTCCTGTAACCCTAACTCCCTCCAATGGGCACGCACATATGACATCGCCGCCTGTCCGGACTCTTTCATCACGTCCCCTAATTGTCCTGTTAATATCAGCTGCCCTTTCCCCGGCATCGGGGTTACTTCAATAAACATAATCTCCCCGCCCGCTTCGGTCCAAGCCATACCGGTTGAGGTACCAACCGTGTCTTCTACCTCGGCAAGTTGGGGGATAAATTTGGTAGGCCCCAACAGTTTCCCGACTTCCCCGGGAGTAATATTAAATACCTTCTCCTTGCTCCCTTCCGCTATCTTACGGGCAACTTTGCGGATAATCGATGTTAGCTCCCTCTCCAAGTTCCTTACCCCCGCCTCCCTGGTGTAGCTTCTGATTACTGTAAGTATTGCCTCATCAGCAAATTGAATCCGACCGCTCTTTAGCCCATGGATTGATACCTGCTTAGGAAGAAGGAATTTCCTGGCGATATTAAATTTTTCATCCTCTGTATAACCTGCATAGCGGATAATTTCCAAGCGGTCCCGTAGAGCCGGCGGGATAGTGTCTAAGATATTAGCCGTTGTAATAAACATCACATTGGAAAGGTCATATGGAACCTCCAGATAATGGTCGGAAAAGGCAAAATTTTGTTCCGGGTCCAAAGCCTCCAGAAGCGCCGCCGACGGGTCACCGCGATAATCGGCACCAATTTTATCAATTTCATCCAGCATAAAGACGGGGTTAACAGTCCCCGCCTGTTTAATCCCCTGGACAATCCTGCCGGGCATGGACCCTACATAAGTCCGCCTGTGGCCGCGGATCTCCGCCTCATCCCTGATCCCACCCAAAGACATTTTGACAAACTTGCGGTTCAAGGCTCTGGCGATTGATTTGCCAATCGAAGTCTTTCCTGTCCCGGGAGGGCCGACAAAACAAAGGATAGGGCCTTTAACTTTGCCTGATAACTTATGTACTGCCAGGTATTCTAAAATCCTTTCTTTGACTTTAGTAAGCCCATAATGGTCCTCATCTAAAACACCCTGTGCGTTTTTCATATTCACATTCTCTTTCCCCTCCATCTTCCAGGGTAAATCCGTCAGCCATTCCAGATAATTTCTTTTATACGACGCCTCAGGATTATATTGGGACATCTTCGCCAAACCTGCCAGCTCTTTTATCGCTTTCTCCTTAACTTCTTTCGGCATACCGGAACGTTTAATTTTCACTTCAAACTCATGGATCTCCTGGTTGTGGCCCCCTTCGCTTTCCCCTAACTCCTCTTCAATCGAACGCATCTGTTCCCGCAGGATCGCCTCTTTGGTCATCTTAGAAACTCTCTCCTGGGTTTTGGAAGAGATATTTTGGGAAACCTCCAGGATCTTTATCTCTTTGGCCAAAAGTTCGGAGAGTCTTTGTAATCTTTCAACAGCCGAAACCATTTCCAAAAGCTGTTGTTTGTCTATAGTCTTAAAATCAATGGATTGGGCTATGGAGTTCACTAAAAGGTTGGGGTCTTCGTTTTGGGATATTAGAGTCCAGCTTGTGGCCCAGTTTGATAAAACACCGGGATCAAAGATGGGATTGCCGCCAAGCTCAACAAACCGACGGAACTGTTCCCTGACGGTCCTGGCCAATGCTTCGGTCTCGACGGTTTTTTCATAAAGCTCAGGGACCTCTTTTACCTCTGCCTCCAAGTAAGGCTCCATTTGGGTATAGTGTTTAATAAAAACCCTGGCCAACCCTTCGGCTGAAACGGTGTAGTCACCTTCGGCATTTTTAATCATCCTTTTCAGGAGACAAACAGTCCCTACTTGATACAGATCCTTATCGGTAGGCTTTTCAACACGGCTATTTTTTTGGGTGACAAAAACGATCAGGCGGTTACTGTTCCAGGCTTGATCCAAGGCTGCCCTTGAGATCGGCCGTCCGGAAACAATAGGGAGGGATGTCCCTGGAAACATAACGGTATCACGCAAAGGCCCGACAGGAAGTCTTTCAGGAAGTTTTATCGATTGTGAGGTATAATCAGGAACCATAATTGGTATCTCTCCTCAAGTCTAGCACTAGCATAGCACGAGTGCTAATACTTGGCAACCCCCCAAATCGTTTTCAGGACTATATTATATCAATGAAAAGATAAAAGATATAAGCTACTTGACAAAGTTTCAACCAACCCTAAAAATCTATTCCTTCTTTGGCTTGGATGCCTTTGGTAAAGGGGTGCTTTATGGATTTCATCTCTGTCACCAGGTCTGCTATTGCAATTAATTTTTGGTGGGCTAAGCGGCCGGTTAAGACTAAGTCCAGAGATTGTGGTTTGTCTTTGATTAGCTTAAGCACCTGGGAAAGGCTTACCAGCTTTGCAGCCACTGTTCCAATAATTTCATCAGCCACAACCACATCCCATTTCCCCGAGATAGTTTCCTTACATATATAGTTATATGTTTTCTGTGCCGCTTTTTTATGTTCTTCCCGGGGCAGTTTATCGCCCTTAATGCCTACAAAGCCTTTACCTCCTTGGATAACCTTGATATAAGGCTTGAGTAGTTTTAGGGGTTCTAGTTCTCCTGAGAAAGCCGCTTTACCAAACTGGACAATGAGGATTTTTTTCTTATATCCGGCAGCCCTTAAGGCTAACCCCAACGCCGCCGTGGTTTTCCCTTTACCTTCACCAGTGTAGACAATAACCATGCCTAAATCTTATACCTTTTCCAGTCGTCTAGCCTGCCACCCCTGGGGTGGATTAGCTTGACACCTGCGGATTTTTAATTGATACTGAAGTTAAATGCCATCCAGAATTATTCCTTTTGTAAATGACCACTTTTACCATATTTACAACAGAGGAAGTGAAAAACGGCCTATATTTGAAAACCAAAGGGATTACCAAAGATTTTTAAAAACTTTAAGATATTACCAGATAGAAGGTCCTAAGCCAAGATTCTCTCGCTTCCCCTCACCTCTTGTTAATAAACTAGATGAATCTAAACAAATAGTTGAAATTATTGCCTACTGTTTAATGCCTAACCATTTCCATCTTCTTATTAAACAGTTAAAAGACGGTGGCATTACCGAATTTGTAGGTAAGCTCAGCAATAGTTATACCAAATATTACAACACCAAAAATAATAGGGTAGGACATTTATTCCAAGGGGAATTTAAGGCTGTTATTATAGAAAGTGACGAACAACTAACCCATGTTTCCCGTTATCTCCACCTTAATCCTTATGTGGCGTGTCTCACTAAGGAAGTAGACCAATATAAATGGACATCTTATCGAGAATACATTGATCAAGGTTTCCCTGGACTGTGCTCTAAAGAAGAAGTGCTCAGCCATTTCAAAGGTCCTCAGGATTACCAGCAATTTGTTTTAGATCAGGCAAGTTATGCTTTGGAGATAGAGTTTATCAAGCACCAATTAATTGAAGAGGTCTAGCCTGCCACCCCAGGGGTGGAAAGCTAAAACCAAGTGAGACATTTTTATTCATCAGAGAGCAGGTGGAAATATTCTGCTCCTTCAGGGAGACCGCGGTCAGTAAAATATTCACTGAGAGCCAAGTAGGCAGCCAACATACGGAAGCTTTGTTCGGCTTCATCACGAAAGAAATCGGAGTCATTTTGGTCCTTCCAGGCAAAACTGCTTAATTGTAGCTCACTCATCTTGGCCATCAGACTAAAAAACATTTTCACTCTGGCAGTATGTGTTCCCCAGTCTAATATTTGCATGGAGATATAAGGAAAGCCTTCGTGTTGAAAGCGTTGAGTGTAGTTTTTGTAACTCCAAAAGGAGGCAGGTAACTTATCCAGCTGAAGGGCGGCAAACCTTAACTTTTGACAGTGCTCCTTGATATCGTCCAAAGGAGGAAAACGGGTTTCGGAAACTATCTCTACTTGTGGGTCACCATCTTCGTTGGTGCGGACGGTAATAGTTTTGTGTTGGCCGGGAGCAAAAGGGCTGGAATAATGTTCCAAAGCATCCTCCAGTTCCCCAAAATAGAGCCGGGATTTTTCTAGCTCTTTTTTAGTAGGTAGGCCTTTATCTTTAAAAATTTCCTCCGTGGCTCTAGCTGCTTTTAAGGCTTGGCCGCTGGCTTTTTTAAAAATATCCCTGGTTACTTCTGAGGACCCGTCTTCAATACTCATGGTGGAGATAATATCAAAAATAGGGGATAGAAATCAAACTACTCAGTTTGTGGGCAGTGTCAGCAGGCGCTATACCCACAGGAGTGGCACTTCTTACACCCTTCTTCAAAGACAAATGTAGCATTACCACATTCAGGACAAAGGTCGGCCATTTTAACGGGTCCGGAATTATCCTGTGAAGCCAAAGTCATATTTTCCCCACCCCAACCGTTTTCCTGATGGTCGATAATTGTCAGGTTTAAAGGAATCGTTTCCGCTGCAGATTCCTCAGTCTTGATTACCCCAAACTGGGAAAGCTCCTCAGCTAAAGCCTTGGCTATGGCATCCGCCAAACTCATCACCCTCTCCTTGCCAAAACCGATCTGGGATGCACCGCCGATACCCCGGAGCTGGGAAACAATCTTTTGGGCAATGTGCCGTGAATCCCCCCGGGAAATCCTTAAGGCAAGTGAGATCATCCTACCTAATGCCTCAGCGTCAGCCGACGTATGCATTCCTGCTTTACCTATTGTGACAAATACCTCGAAAGGATTATCTTTATTATCACGGTTGATGGTCACAAAAGCTTCCCCTACCGGGGTGTTAATCTTATAAGTCCGCCCCCGCAAAATCATAGGCCTCTCCCCGGCAATATCTTCTGCCACCTTTTGCCCTTCCAGATTATCCGGAGAACTTACAGGTTTTGCAGCTCCTGATAGCTGGTCATAATACGAGCTGTCTTTTTTAGTCTCTAAGATCTGCTTTTCCCTGGATCCGTCACGGTAAATTGTGATCCCCTTGCAACCCGTTTCATAGACCATCATATAAACCTTTCTCACATCCTCCACCGTGGCTTCATGGGAAAAGTTGATTGTTTTGGAGATAGCGTTATCAACGTTTTTTTGGAAAGCTGCCTGGATCTTGATATGCCGCTCCGGCTCAATATCATGGGCCACTACAAAAACCTCCTGCCATTTTATAGGCACCTCGGGAATCCCCCGGACAGAACCGTGATTCCTGTCAATTTTTTCCAGCAGCTCTTCCGAATAGAAGCCCTCACTTTTGGCAACTTCCAAAAAAAACGGGTTTGTATTAAATAATCTCTTACCTTCGATGGTATTTTTTACATAGGCGACCCCAAAATAAGGCTCAATACCGGATGAGGCATCGGCCAACATTGCTGTCGTCCCTGTCGGGGCAATTGTGGTTAAAGCACCGTTCCTAAGTTTTAAATTCTGTCCCCGAAAGTATGGGCTTTTGGGGTCGTAAATTGAACCATCCCATGCCAGGAATGTACCCCTCACCTTTGCAAGCTCCAAACTTGCCAGCTTGGCCTGTTTATCTATAAACTCCATTACTTCCTCCGCTGCCTTTAGACCTTCATCGGTGTCATAACCTATCCCAAGCTGCACCAGCATATCGGCAAAGCCCATCATCCCAAGCCCTATCCTTCTGATATTCCTGGTCATGTCGTTCACCGCCGCAATCGGGTAGTTATTCATATCCAAAACATTATCCAAAAAATTCACGGCGATTTTGACCGTCTCCCCCAAACCCTCCCAATCGATAGCGCCGCCTTTGACAAACTTCCCCACATTTATTGCCCCCAAGGTGCAGGCATCATAAGGCAGCAGAGGCTGTTCACCGCAGGGATTGGTTGACTCAATTTGGCCTAAAGCGGGGGTAGGGTTGGCATTTGAATTATTTATCCTGTCAATGATGATCATCCCCGGGTCACCATAATGCCAGGCCAGCTGGGTAATAAGCAAAAAGACTTTTTTGGCATTTAAGCGGTCCATCACCAGCCCGGTCCGGGGGTTTATTAAATCATACCCTTCACCTTCCTGCCTGGCCCTGACCAACTCGTATAATTTAGCGACTCCTGCTTCAACCCTCTTTAGTTTTAAATCAACATCACGGATAGCTTCAGCCTGTTTAATCTCTTCAATGATACCTTCCCAATCAGGTTCCCCGGTAACAAACCGGCTATCGGCTTTTACATTCTCCATCCATTCCTCAGTCACCGCCACAGAGATATTAAAATTAGTCATGGAAAACTCATCAACCTTCATAACTGCAAATCGTAAAATATCCGGGTGGTTAATATTTAAGATGCCCATATTGGCACCCCTTCTTACCCCACCCTGCTTGACCTGTGAGGTGACATCATTGTAAGCCTGTAAAAACGCGGTCGGGCCTACCGTAGTCCCTCCCGAAGAGCTGATTGTGTCACCATACGGGCGCAGCTTTGAGAATGAGAACCCTGTACCGCCGCCGGATTTATGGATCATTACCATGTCAACTAAAGTCTGGGCGATTGACCTCATGTCATCCTCAATCGGCAAAACAAAGCAGGCAGAAAGCTGCTGCATCGGCTTACCGGCATTTAACATTGTAGGTGTATTCGGGATAAATTTTTGTGAAGCCATAGTCCGGTAAAACACCTTTGCCAAAGAAGTCATATGGTCAAGACTTGGGTCAAATTGTAAATTGGCAACCGCAATATTAAAAGCCACCCGCCAAAACATATCTTTTGCAGACTCTATCGGTTCGCTGTGTTCATCCCGTATGGCGTACCTGGTTTTCCCCACATAAAGGGCATTCTCTGACAGTTGAGGTTCAGGAAGGTCTCCCGGGACAGCGGGGATCTGGTGCCCTATCTCCCACACCTTTTCCCTGGTATATATAGGCAAGGCTCTATGATGGATACCGTTTGTCTTCTTTCTCGGCTTCCTTAGGGCCCCTGAAACTTGAAGGTTCACACTGGTAGATTTTTTTAGTGTTTTCATATTTTTTAAATTACAACGAGTTAATCTCTTTGGAAAAATCCTCCGGATTCTCGAAACTTCTATAAACACTTGCAAAACGTAAGTATGCTACCGTATCAAGCTTTTTCAACTCCAAAAGGACTGCTTGCCCAATCCGTTTTGAGCTTACCTCTCCGCGATAAGTGCGGCGGATTTTCTTTTCAACCTTCCCTGCCAGATAATCCATCCTATCAGCCAGCGGCCTTTTCTCTAAAGCCTTAACAATCCCTAACCTTAGCTTCTCCCGGTTAAAATCTTCCCTACGCCCGTCTTTTTTAATAACCTGAAGTTCTAATAAAGCCCATCTCTCGTAAGTTGTAAAGCGCCTAAGACACTTAAGACACTGCCTCCGTCGTCTTATTTCCCCCACTGAAACCACACTTCTTTTATCAACAACCCGATGAAGCGTGCTGTCGCAGAATGGGCATGTCATACAATCCCTTGTGTATTACCTCACTAACCTACCAACATATCTAACTTAACATATCCACACTTTTGGGTGTCAATATACCAAATGTTGTATAGATAGGTTACTTAAGAGGCTCAACCCTTACTTGGCGCATAACGTCTCCAACCTTAATTTGGTCCACAACATCTTGCCCTTTTATGACAACCCCAAAAATCGTATATTTAGGCGGAAGTTCGGGATGGTCATCCAACATAATAAAAAACTGTGAGCCGTTGGTATTGGGGCCGGAGTTGGCCATTGCTACTACCCCCTTAGTATACTTATCAACCACAGGCTCATCTTCAAACTTATACCCCGGCCCGCCGGTACCGTTACCCAAAGGATCTCCTCCCTGGATAACAAATCCCGGCTCTACCCGGTGGAAAATTAAACCGTCATAAAACCCGTCCCGGGCCAAAAAGATAAAGTTGGAAGCGGTCTTGGTTGCCTCAGGATAAATTTCAAATTCAATTTTCCCCTTACCTGTTTCTATCACCGCCTTTTTGTTTTGCAGCTCGGCCGGAGCTAAAGACCCGGGAAATTGGCGGTACTGTTTAACCTTACCTAAATCATTTTGTCTCTGTTTCATATCCTGGTTAAATAACAATCCTTCCGGGGCCGGTGTTGGAGTAATATCCACATCAATACTCTCAGCAAGATTTTCCTTAAAGGAATTTGTAGCAGCTATTCCAAGCCCTGCTACTGCCAATATAACAAACAATATTACCACTACCTTTTGATCCATTGCCCATAATATATATCACTTGGTAAACCCTCTGGCAAGGTCCTTCATTATTATGCTATCCTTAATAGTATGCCTTGGCAGGATTTAATTTTATCTTCAGGAACAGTGGTTTTAATTTTAGCCCTCCTCCCCTCAGTTCTTAGTAAAGATAAACCGGCTATCCCAACCAGTATCGTAACAGGAATTGTCATGAGTATCTTTGCTTTTGTCTATGCCAGCCTAACCTTATGGTTTACCGCCGGTGCAGTATCCCTCATCAGCCTGCTTTGGTTTATTTTAGCCGTTCAAAAAAAGAACAGCTAAATGAAAATGGACAGTTTAAATATCGCTACCTTTAATATCTGGGGCAGTATTTTTGCCAAGGGGAACTTTAAAAAACGGGCCGGGGAAATCTGCCAATATTTTAACAATAGCGAGACGGATATAATCCATTTCCAGGAAATTTTTACTTATCCGAAATTAAAGTTTTTTCAAAGACACTTACCCAACTTCCCTTATTGTGCTTATAAAAAATCACTTCTCGGTCCAAGAGGCGGGTTAGTAACTTTTTCTAAAATCCCAGTTGTAGAAACTTTATATATGGAGTTTGACCAAAAACTTATCCAGGGTAATCTTAACCCTGGTATTGCAGTCACCGGAAAAGGAGCCCTCAAAGTATCCCCCAATGATACCTCCTTAACCCTGATAAATACCCATTTTAGCCCAACCTATGTCAGCCCAAGTTATAACACCAACCCCAAAAATAAAGATAAGTATGACAAGCTGACAAAATCTCAACTGCATCAGTTGTATGGCTTAATAGAGAAAGAGTCTATAAAAGGAAGGTCTGTTATCGTTACGGGAGACTTTAACCTGGCCAAAGATACCGAAATTTACCAGTCTTTTTTAGGCCAAGGTTTAGTGGATATCTTTGCCGGTTACTCTTCCCCTACTTATCACCAGAAATATGCCCCGAAGGGAAAAACCGCCTGCCGGATTGACTATATTTTTATTAAGACATCAAAAAAATTTACCATTATCAATACAGATCAATTATTTACTGACAACCCCCTCTCCGACCATATCGGCCTTAAAGCCAAAATTAAACTAGAGATTTAGAGTTTTTCTCCTTGCAAACCCCCTGACAAGATTAGACAATTACCTGACAAGGTTAAGAAGTGAAAATTTTAATAAAATTTTTAATATTCGCTGTTTCTCTTTTAGTGGTTTTGCAATTTACAACCAAAATACAGGCTGTAATGGTGGCCGAACAAACCCAAGGTTATGGTTCAAACTTACAAGTCTGGCAGACAATCCAGGAGCTTGGCAATAACTTATCAGGGACAGCCCAAAACTTTACCTTCAGGGTCTCAACTTCCGTTTCCCACTCATACCAGTTTGACTATACTGCCCAAAACACCAGGATTTATGATAAAGACAACGGCAGCTCTTCTATTGCCGGATGTGTCCCTTCAGGGGTAAGCACCAGCGACCAATTAAGGGGTTTAACTTTCTCCACCAGCGGTGTCCCGGATGGATATGAGGATGTAACAATAGATTTTTCCTGCAGAAACTATAGTTTTATTTCAGGACACAGGTATTTAATTAAAGTCTCAAATGCCAATAATTTTGGCAAAATTTACTTTTCCGCTGCTACCTATTCCGGTACTTCAAACGATTACTTCACAGGCGGGGGAGCAAGGTACGCTTATGATAATGGCACATGCAATGCTGTAAGCTATGTCTGGAACTCTTCAATTTCCAACTCCGGCTGCAATATTTGGACTACCAAGCAAGACGACTTATATTTTATATTAAACAACAGCACTCCTGTACCTACCCCTACTCCCACTCCAACCCCCTCACCACTATCCTACCCGGTAATTTTTATCCCCGGTATCGGAGGGTCGGAATTCCAAACAACCCAAGATATTATCTGGTCCAAAGACAACGGACATGGGGGGACTTTTTCCCATGCCTACCCCGGCGGGGAAAAGGTTTGGGTAAACGAGACAGAGGCAGCCTTAATAGGTGATGATGACTATTTTGATATTTTAAAATTAAAACCGGACGGGGTAACTCCGGAGGCATCTTTAACTTTGACCGGGAATTTAACATCCTTTGGCTATCCGGATATTGACTCGTTTTTTGAAGGCTTAGGGTATGTAAAAAATACCAGTTTTTTTGTTTACCCTTATGACTGGAGAAAAGATATTGCAGCTACCAAAGATAATTTGGATAGTTTAGTAGAGGAGGCCAAACAGAAATCGGGGATGCCCAAGGTAAATATTGTTGCCCACTCTATGGGAGGACTGGTTGCCAGGAATTATATTGCCGATTCCGGAAAGGCTGCTAAAGTAGGTAAATTAATTGAACTCGGTGTCCCCCATTTAGGATCAGTAGATGCACTAAAGGCCATTATGTATGGGAAACCTTTAGGAAGACAGATTATTGGAGATTTCTACTTAGGTGTACCTGCATCTGAAACAAAAGATGTATTACAAAACTCACCGTCTGGGTTTCAGCTTCTTCCTTCAAGCTACTACTACCAATTTTACAATGACACTTCCGAAAAACCCTATCCGTTCCGCGACGACCGGGATATAGACAGTGATGCGGTAACCGGTACCTTAAGTTTTACCCAAACTAAAGCCATCCTTAATAACCTCTCTTATAATATGAATGTTTTTAATATCGCCGAAAGTTTGCATAACTTTCTTGATCCGCTTTTAAACGAAGCCAATGGCGTCAACCTTTACGAAATAGTAGGTACAAGCCAGCCAACCCTGGGCCAGATCAGGGAAACCTGGTGGATTAACTGGCCTATTAACGTTTTACCAAGGTATGAGGAAATTTATATAAACGGTGACAATACAGTACCTGTATACAGCGCATCTTTAAAAAGCGACACTTTAGACCTCTCTGCCGGGGCGAGGGTTTATTATGTTGACCAAAAACACAGTGATTTAGTGACCGGCCCCGGCGCGGCTATGCAAACAGTCAAGGTAATTTTACAGGAAGGTGATACTTTTCCGGTGGAGGTCAAGGATGAAAAGATAGTCTTGGAAGGCCAACAAATTTCCGTAGACCAGGATGCTGAGATTGACCTCTACGATGAAAGTAATAACCATACCGGGTTAAAACCAAACGGCGACCCGGAAACAAACATAACGGGGACTTTTTATGATTCTTTAGGTACAAGTAAACATATTTTTATTAAAAAATCATCCCCTAGGGTTACAGTCAAAGTTAAATCCGGGAGTACAAGTAAAACTAGTATCAAAATCCGCCAATATACAAACGATACTGTCAGCAAAACCATCCTTTACCGGGAAGTTAGTATTCCCACGGGTACTGAGGCAGAATTTCAGGTTGACCCTTTAGTAGATACGGCTCCCAATATCACCGTCGGGGGACAGGTTTTTGCACCTACAACCGAGACAACCGGCACCGCTGTCTTGGACTCCACTCCACCTACAACTTTAATAAGCCTTTCCGGGACAAAAGACTCTTCGGGAAACTATACCGGTGATGTCACGGTAACCTTAACCGGTTCCGATACCGGCGCCGGGGTTTTACAGATTGAATACAGTATAGACCGCGGCCAAACGGTTAATACCTACACCAGCCCTTTTATTATTTCTTCCCCAGGTATTACAACCTTACAGGTTATATCTACCGACAACCTAGGCAACCAGGAATCACCGCAAACTGTCAATATAACTATTAATTCCCCCACAACCTCTAACTCTTCTGCCTCCTCTACTACCTCTACTTCCCAAGACAACAGTTCAACCTTAACCAGCCCCGGCACTTTCCCGCTAAATAGATCCTATCTCCCCCAAGTTTTAGGGATAGAAACTCCCGCACCGGCTGTGGTTTTTAGCCCCGGCGGGCCGTTACCGGTACAAACTACCGACGCGCCACAGGAAGTTTTACTTCTGGTACCGCTGCTTGTACTTTTATTTAACCCTCAGTTTTTAGAAGTTCTAACTATTTTTACTCGGGGAGTCAGGTTTAGAAAACCAACCAAAAATTAAATTAATTACCAAAAACCAAAAAGAAATATTTACCACAATAATAATCACTGCCGGAACACTCGATGTAGGTAACTCGCACAAATCCACAGGATAACCCGTAATTTGACATCCAGATGAAAAAGCACCCACATATCTTGCGAACGTAGAATATGCTTGTAATATTACTGTTACCACCCACACCACCACACTTAACCCCAAAGTCACTAAAAACCTTTTTTTAGAAAACCCCCACATATATCTAATATACCATAAGTTTTTGCCAACCTCTTACCTGATGGAAAATGAGTAATCAAGGAGTTCTTTTGCCTCTTCCCTTCTGTTTTGTGAGCCTAATAACACACCTAAAACTTTGTGCCCTTCTTTTTCGGCAAGGGTCACAAGTGTCAACCCTGCCTCAGGGGTATAACCTGTCTTAAACCCCAAAACACCGGGATAAGTTGTTAATAAGTTTATCCCGGAATAGAGGTCATAATCCTGGTGGGCAGGGGTTTCAGGTAAAATGATGTGGGGAGCGCTTGAGATATCCACCAAATGGGGAAAATTCTTAATTGCATATCTTGCCATAATGGCCACATCATAGGCTGTGGAGTATTGCTCCCTGCCGTCTTCCTCCAACCCGGTAGGGTTAATAAAAACCGTGTCCCTCATCCCCAACTGAACAGCTTTGGTATTCATCTGGCTTAAAAAATCTTCCCTGCTTTTTGTCGAAGTTTCCGCTAAAGCCTCTGCCGAGTCATTAGCCGAGACTAAAAACACCCCATATAAAAGCTCCTCAACCGTCAAATACTCCCCCGCTTTAAGCAACATACTATCCGGCTCCATCCCGGCAGCCCTTTCACTAACCAGGACATTATCACTCCACCCCTTATTTTCTAAAGTAACAACCGCAGTCATAATCTTGACAAGCGAGGCGATAGGAAGCCTTTGGCGGGGGTCCTTTTCAAAAAGGACTTGCCCGGAGTTTATATCAATAAAATAAGCTGCCTTTGCTGTAAGGTCCGGTACAGGAACTGCAGATGTGCTGGCCTGAACTAGGGGAAACCATAAATTAACTCCCGCCCTGCCATTTTCCCAAGGGGATACCAACTCACTAACAGGTGAAAATGTCAAAAAAAGCCGTACCGCCAAAACAACAAACACCACCAAAAAAATTACAAACAGGGATTTTTTAAGCATAAGCCTTAATCTATTCTTCGCCCAACACCTGAAGGGGAACTTTGCAAAACAGTGGGGAGCAGCACTTCAAAACGCTGCTCGCGGCCCACAATCTTTTCGCGTAAAATAGCCTGTCGGTCCGCCGATAGCCAATAATTAGGCCCTAGGGCCATACTGCCACTACAGTTGCCGGATGGGGCCAGCCTAAAAACCCCCTTTATTTGGTTTTGTACAAACTTTATCCGGGAGTCACAAGGGATTGTAATTGCCGAGGGTCCCGCAAAATCATTTAATGCAACTGCCCCTCCAACTTCCTCACTGCCGGTTAAAAACCTTAAGGCAACCCCGTCAACCTCAAAGTTATTATGGTATATGATTGGGGCGCCAAACCTTTTTGGGTCAACTGTTATCCCTTCCCCTACACCCAGAAAAAGGTTGTCGTTTATTTTTGGGCTTCCTCCCACCACTAAAATACTCGTCCGCAGTGAACCTTTGAAAATGTTTTTAAAAATAGAGGGGCTTGCATACTTTGTACAAACAGCACACTCCCCGACAACATCAAATTCGCTCTCCCTAATCGTCGTATTGCCCCCCACCAAAAATTTCCGGTAGTTGGACATGACAACGTGGCTTATAATCCCCTCATCCATTTTAATCACATTAAAATCATAAGGGCTGCCCGGGCGGGTCTCATCTGAACGGATCTCCACAGGCTGTTCTTTAGTGCCCCAAACAAAAAATTTAGCCAGGTGAACTTGGATCTTTTGCTTCTCATCAAAATAAAGCTCCCCGTTTTTAACCCCTAAACTTTCAGTGCCCGTATTTAAGCCTGAGCGAAGTTCCCAAGGTAGCCAATGTAAATTAAAATTATCCCCCTCTTTAGCAACTAGAATTTTAGAGCCGGGTTTAACTGAAACAGTTGTCCCTGGCAATGCCCAAAGGTCCCCCACAATCTTAATATCACCACTCCATTCCTCTTTTCTAAAAATAAAGCCAAATTTAGACGTGTTAGAAACTGACGCAACCGGTAAAAGACGGGGAAGTATAAAACCCACAAAGATCCAAAGCAGAACTAAAAACAGAAGCAGGAGGGTAAGACGTAAAAACCAATGGAGCCGCATATTGGTTTCTCAATTCTACCACCTCTTGACAGACGCTACCAGCTTAAAGAACAATAAAGTTAATGCACCGTTTACTGCCTCTTCTTTTAATTGCCGTGTTGGCTGTCACACTATTTTATTACCTGCCGGCAAGGCGTTTTATTGTCTATAAACTGGGTATTTCCGGTGACCTGACAACATCTTGTTGCAGTGAAAATGAGGTCTCATCATCTTTGGGTAATTTTGACGAAGGTGCCAATCTCGCTATTTTCGAAAACCAAACCGTAGACTACCCTAAAACTTCTTTGGCTGCAAGTTTTCTTAAAGAGCCCCCGGACCCTAAGGTTTTAGGTACGAAAAATGAGGCAGGGGAAGACAAATGGATTGAGGTTTCCTTAGAGCAGCAAAAACTCCGGGCTTGGGAAGGGGAGAGGATTGTGATGGAATTCCCGATATCTTCCGGCCTTTGGTATCCAACCCCAAAAGGTGATTTCAGTATTTGGTATAAGACAGGATATCAAAGGATGAAAGGCGGATCAAAAGAGCTCGGGACTTACTATGACCTTCCCAACGTCCCCAACAATATGTTTTTTTACAAGGGCTTTGCAATCCACGGGGCTTACTGGCACAACAACTTTGGAAATCCCATGAGCCACGGCTGTGTCAATGCGCCTTTATCCCAGGTTGAAGAGCTTTTTAAGTGGGCCGGGCCGGTTTTGGCAGACGGGAAAAATTATGTCCGTGCAACAGATAACAACCCCGGCACCAGGGTTTTCATCCATTAAGAATTATTTACTGAGCTCTGCGTCAATTCTTGTTTTGAAGTCAGCGTAACTTAAAGCTCCAGGGAATTTTTGGCCGTTGATGAAAAATGTCGGGGTAGAATTTACCCCCAGGGTCAAGCCGTCCTGGTAGTCCCTGTTTATTTTATCCCTGAATTTGTTGTCACTTTTGTCCAGGTTAAACTTTTCCACATCCAACCCTAAATCTTTGGCAAATCCGGTAAAGATATCTTGGGCTTGGCTACTTTCCTTCCAGGTGTCCTGGCCGTCAAAGATCCTATCATGCATCTCCCAATACTTTCCCTGTTGTCCGGCTGCTTCAGCTGCCAAGCTTGCCGGTATGGCATTTTTGTGTTGGGATAAAGGGAAGTGCCGGTAAATAAAATTTACCTTTCCCGGGTAATCATTTAGGATTTGTTTAATAGTAGGGTTTGCCGACTTGCAGGCTGGACACTGGTAATCTGAAAATTCTACAATTGTTACTTTAGCCGAATCGCTTGCAATTTTAATACTGTCACCCCTAACTAATGCCCCTAAAACATCTTTGTTTACAGGCAGAGAAGAAGGCCCGGATGATGGCTTACTCAAAAGAAAAACTGCCCCTAGGGTTAGGGCAACGGTTGCAAGCCCAATGCCAAGTAAAATTTTTACTTCTGAAGTCATATTATTCCTTAGAACGTAGGTAGTTTACCATAAGGAGGGTGATAATAGCAAATCCTATAGTTGATAAAAGGGGTATGGTTACAAAGCTAAATACCGACCAGGTTTTTTCAGCGCATGAAACCCCTATGCCGCATGGGGCCAAAGCTTCCGGGATAATCCCCACCTGGAGAAGGTGTTGGTAAAAAGCAATTACCATACCCGGTATAGAGAGGGGCAAGACATAAAAAGGAAGCCCCTTGTCCTTGCGGATGATACCTACGGCAATAATTACAACCAGGGGATACATTAAAATCCTTTGGTACCAACAAAGGGTACAAGGGGGGATACCTACAACTTCACTAAAATACAAGCTGCCCAAAAGAGCAGCCAGTGCCTGCACCCAGGCAATATACAACCCGTATTTTTGAAGCCAACCAATCATATTTTTGTTAAAAATTCGTTAACCGAGAGAGCCGCCTTTGCCCCTTCGCCGGCAGCAATAATAATTTGTTCCCCCCATAAATTATTTACATCCCCTGCCGCCCAAATTCCAGGAACGGAAGTCTCTTCCGATTCATTGACTATAATCTGACCCTGCTGATCTTTTTTGGCCAATTTATCAAATCCTGCCGAGGGTATGTAACCGATGTCAATAAAAATACCCTGGACAGATAAAACCTGTTCGCTGTTATTCTGCCCATTTTTAATTTTCAGGCCAGTTACCACACTATCCCCTAAAATTTCCAAGGCTTGGGTGTTGTGTAAAATCTTTACATTGGCTGACCCTTTTAATTTATCTGCCATCACCCCGTCACCGGTAAAATCGTCACTAACATTTATAACTGCCACGGAACTTGCAACTTTAGATAAAGATATTGCGGAATTGAGTGCGGTATTGCCTCCCCCGACAACCACCACATCTTTGCCTTTATATAAAGGCGCATCGCAGGTAGCACAAATTGCTACCCCTTTTCCCAGAAATTCTTTTTCCCCGGGGATCCCTAGCATTTTGGGGATCCTGCCTGAAGCGATGATAACAGTTTTGCCTTTGAGCTCTTCCCCTTCCGTAGTCTTAATCACAAAATCGGGAAATTGGCCGGATAACCCTATCACCTCCACCCCCTCTTTTACAGTTAGCTTTTCACCGCTCCATTTCTCTATCTCTTCTTTAAACTTTTCTGCCAACTGGGCTCCGGTAATTAAAGTGAACCCTAAATAGTTTTCTATCTCTCCGGACAAAGCTGCATTACCGCCGATTATTTTGGTAACGAGCAAGGTTTTTAAGTTTTTTCGGACGGCATAAATGGCTGCCGAAAGTCCTGCCGGCCCTCCTCCAATAATAATTGTGTCAAAAATCATAATTTTCCTGCTGAACCAAAAACCTCAATCTTATGCTCAACTATTTTTTGTATCTCTTCTATTGCCTCGGGCAAAATCTTATACATGGCATACTCATTAGGATTTTCATCCAAAGCTTCCTGTAACCCTTCCTTAAAAGCCTGGCGTATCTCGGTATTTACATTTACTTTGACAATTCCTTTTTTTATTGCCTCTTGAACCTGGTCATCAGGGATTCCGGAACCTCCATGAAGTGAAAAGTATATCGAGGGTAAGCTTTCTGCCAGTTTTTCCAGGATATCCAGTCTTAAATTTTCCCCACCTCCTGTAAAAACCCCATGGACATTACCAAAAAAGGCAGCAAAAATATCTACCCCACTGCTTTGCACAAACTCCTTGGCTTGATTAGGGTCTGTAAACTTGCCCTTGGCAATTTCCCCTTGGGCAGAACCGGTATAGACCTCAGAAGATCCCGTAATATGGTCAATCTCTCCCTCTACTACCAACCCCCCCTGATGGGCCAACTTTACAACCTTTTTGGCAATTTCCAGATTATCTTCAAGGATAAACTTAGAACCGTCAAAATGGATTAAATCATACCCTGCTTTTATACCCTCAATACACTGTTCTAAACTTTCGGCATGGTCAAGGTTTACCAAAATCGGAATACCATATTCTTCCGAATAATTCCTCGCCAAATCCACAATATTCTCTGCCTCCATCCAGGCAGTTTCACCAGGGGAAGATTCAATAATAACAGGGGATTTTTGACTTACCGCCGCCTGGACAATCGCCTTAAAAGTTTCTAAATTCCCGACATTAAAAGCTCCAATGGCAAATTTTTCTCTCCTTGCTTTTTCCAACCATTCCCTAGCAGTCATAAATTATTCAATTTCTTTGGCAGTAATTTTAGAATTTTCTTTCAACCTTGCCTGCATTTTATCATAAGATAAAAGCCCTTTTTGGGGACCAATTTCCTCTACTACCGAAGCTCCGTTGGCTGCCCCCCAGCGCATCGCTTCCGGTAAATCCTTGCCATAGAAAAGCCCTGCCAAAACTCCTGTAGCATAAGCGTCTCCGGCTCCTGTCATATCGATAACCTTAGCCGGAAAGATATCCAATTGATAAAAAATTCTACCGTCAAACCCGTATGACCCATTTTTACCGTCCGTAATAATCACTATCTTCGGCCCAAGCTCGAGTAAACCGTTAAGCATTCTTTTAATATCCACCTTGCCGGTAATTTTTAAGACTAATTCCGTTTCCTCTTTATTTAAAATTAGAAGTTTTGTCAACGATAAAAGCCCGGAGAATTTTTTAATCCCGTATGCAAGTTCATACGTGCCGGGGTTAAAATATAAAGATGCCCCGCTTCTTTGCATATAATTTTCTACCTGATGGTAAAAATTATTTTCCAAAGCAGATTTACCCATAGAGCTTAAATACACATAGCGCGTCCTGTCCAAATCAGGCAATTGGTACTTAAAATCCTGGTGATAGGTTAAAATTGTCCTTTCTCCCCGGAAACTTATAAGGGCTGAGACATTTGAATCCATCCCTTCATTTACTGCTGCATAACGGCTGTCCACCCCTTCTTCTTTTAATTTAACCAGGGTAAATTTTCCAATTAAATCCGAGCCTATATTTAGATAAACCGCAGTCCTTAAGCCAAGCCTTGAGGCTCCTACAGCATTGTTGGCAGTATTCCCCCCCAGACTTTGGCAGTACTCTTCAACCGGCAGCTTATCCCCAAACCTTAGACATAACTCTTTTCCATCCTTTTCTACCTCCACATGTGCATCATGGATTTTAAAGAAATGGTCAACTGCCGGATCACCAATGGAAATTAGATCAAACATATAATTAGAGTATAGCAAACATATCCAATTATATTTTCACCCTCTTCAACAAAAGCGAGTTGCTTACTACAGAGATAGAACTTAAGGCCATGGCGCCTGAAGCGAAGATAGGGTTGAGTAATACCCCGAAGAATGGATAGAGCACTCCCATAGCTACAGGGATTAAGGCCACGTTATAACCAAAGGCCCAAAAAAGGTTCATCCTGATTGTCCTCATCGTTTTTTTGGAAAGCTCAATGGCAGAAATAACAGACCTCAAGTCTTTACTCACCAGGGTAATCCCTGCCGACTCAATTGCCACATCAGTCCCCGACCCCATGGCAATGCCGATATTGGCCGAGGCCAAGGCCGGGGCATCATTAATCCCGTCCCCCACCATAGCTACAACTTTTCCTTCTGCTTGGATTTTCTTTACCTCCGCTTCTTTTTGATCCGGCAACACTTCAGCCAAAACCCTTTTTATCCCCACCTGCCTGGCAATAGCATTAGCAGTTTTCTCATTGTCACCGGTAATCATTATTACTTCTATCCCCATCTTCTGCAATTTCTCCACCGCCTCTTTGGTATTTTCTTTGACGGTATCGGCTACAGCAATAAGCCCGGCCAACTTTCCATCCACCGATAGCATCATCACTGTCTTCCCCTGACTTTCTAATTCTTCAATCTTAAATCTTAAATCATAAATCTCTATTTTTTCTTTTTCCATCAGCTTCCTGTTCCCTAAAAATACCTTATCTTTACATATTTCCCCCTCGACTCCATAACCTGGGGTAGCTTTAAATTTCTCGACCTTACTTAAGGTAATTTTTTCACTTTCGGCTTTTTGGATAATTGCCTCTGCCAAAGAATGTTCCGATCCTTTCTCCAGCGATGCCGCCAGACCTAAAATGTCATCGCGACGCGCTTCTGTCATCCTGGCTTGTCCAGGATCTTTCTTTCCTGATTCTGGATACGCTTCACTTACCAGAATGACATCAGTAACTACTGGTTTACCATTAGTTAAAGTCCCCGTTTTGTCAAAAATCACCGTGTTTATTTTATGGGCAATTTCCAGGCTTTCCGCATCTTTTATTAAGATCCCCTTCTCTGCCCCTTTGCCAACCCCAACCACAATTGCCGTAGGAGTCGCCAACCCCATCGCACAAGGACAGGCAATAATTAAAACCGCCACAGTATTTAATAAGGCCAAAAGAAACGCAGGATACGGCCCAAAAACATACCAGACAACAAAGGTAATAATGGCCAAAATTATGACAACAGGAACAAAATAAGAAGAGATTAAATCGACAATCCTTTGAATTGGCGCCTTGCTAGCCTGGGCCTCTCCTACCAGTTTTATGATTTGTGCCAAAACGGTATCGCTTCCCACCTTTGTTGCCTTATAGGTAAAAGTGCCGGTTTTGTTAATCGTTCCACCGATCACCTTATCCCCCTTTTGTTTATCAACAGGTATACTTTCCCCGGAAATCATTGATTCATCAATCGAGGACCCCCCTTCTAAAATTTCCCCGTCAACCGGGATCTTCTCTCCGGGTCTGACCCGGATAACATTTTCAACCACAACCTCTTCAATTGGCACATCTATCTCTTTGCCATCTTTTACGATGCGTGCTGTCTTTGCCTGCAGGCCGATCAATTTTTTAATTGCCTCCGAGGTTCCGGCGCGGGCCTTTGCCTCAAAGTACCGGCCCAGGAGAATTAAGCCAATGACCAGGACTGAGACATCAAAATATGGCATAGGCTCAATACCAGCTTGGGCAATCAAACCGGGAAAAAGTGTTGCTACTGCCGAAAACCCGTAGGCAGCCGAAGTACCAATAGTAATTAAGGTATCCATATTGGCAGTTCTATGCCGGAGGGCAGGAAGGGTAGCTTTATAAAATCCAAGTCCTGCCCAAAACTGGACTATGGTTGCCAAAATAAGTTGAAGGAAGAAATTCTGCCCCACCAGACTCCCCCAAAAAATTAAAGCACCAAAAAAAAGACTAACAACAACTTTTTTTTTAAGCCGGGTTAGGTCTTTATTTTTTTCTTTCTCTAAATCATCCGATCCGGCATTATCTTTTAAAGCAGCCTGATAACCAATACCGGAAACAGCAGAGAAAACCTTTTCGTCATCAACCTTCTCCAGGTCAAATTCAACCATCGCCGTTTCGGCCGGTAAACTTACTGAAACATCACTCACCCCGGGTACTTTTTTAATCGCCTCCTCAACTCCCCGAACACAGGAAGCGCAGTGCATGCCTTTTATTAAATAAGTTTGTTTCATAGTTTTCTACTTCACAATGATTTTTCCGTGATACATATTCATTCTACAAGCAAATCCAAATTCTCCTGACTTTTGCGGATTAATCTCCACCGTCACTTTTCCATTTAAAGGAAGTTCCTTCCTTATTTTAAAATCCGGTAAGACTACCTCTGACAAACAATCAGTCGAGTCTTTGCGGATAAAATTAATTTTTGTTGTTTTTCCTTTTTGAATAGAAATTACTTCCGGCGAGTAGCCACCAGAAACTATAATATCAACCTCTTTTTCAACAGCAGTCTCTTTTTCCTTTTTGAAAAGGAAAAACCACCAGGTGAAAATTATTCCTAAACTGCCAACTATTGCAACAATAATTTTATCTTCGCTTATAATTCCCATTTAAAAACCCTCTCTGCCCCTCCAAAACCTGACACTTGTAACTCCGCCGACTTGGCATTTTCCGTAATCTTTGGGAAGATCAGCTCGCCGGAAAGGTGATGGCCACCAGTACCCCCGCTCCAGGAAACCGGTAAATATTCATTACCTTGGTCATCTGTCAATTTTGATACTTTAACCAAGTCTTTATCCAACTCTACCGAATGGGTTGTGAATGTAACCTGGAAGGTTACCTCCTTACCAACCTCTAAAATTTTAGGTGTCACCTCGACGGAAACTTCCCCCTGACCGTCGGTTTGAGGGGGAAATGTTTTCTGTATCGCTTGTTGTGTTAGCTGAGGCTGTGTAACTATCCCGCTCCTTATATTTCTAGACACCACAACCGCCCCCAAAGTAGCCAAGACAACAATTACTATTACTAAGACTTTAATTTTCATATCTTCTTCAAAATTTTAAGGTTTCTAACCATCAGCCCCACTCCGAAAAGATTTGAGACTATACCTGCTGCGAAAAACCACTCCTGGTACCTTGCTAAAAACGTTGCCGCAAGCGATAGCCCGATCAAAGGTAAAACGTCCGTTAAATGGTGGGCACAGCAAGCCACCATCGCCACCGCCGAAGTAGTACTACTCCCTGCCATCATTCCCTTTTCCCGGCCCCCAACATTCCTGAAACCTTTCAGGTAACCGTACAACCCGACCTGTATGCCAAAACCTAAAATTAAGGCACTAGCCCAATACTTTAACCTTACAAGCTCGCTTACGGCAAAATCCAAAGACCCGGACCCTAAACCCATCACCAGAAGATAAAACCCTAAAAGCCCCAAGCTGCCTAATAAACCGTATAAAAAAGTCATATTCACTTCCTCTGGATCTGTTTCCAAAGCCAAATACCTAGCAGAATTAAATCTGCCAAAACTACCAACACAAAAATTGTCCCCCAAAAACTAAACCCTGCAAAGCCGCCAAAACCCATCATGTCTCCGTTTCCCCATTGTCCCATCATATTTCTCACCTCCTTTGGTCCGCCGTAGCTTTCAGCAAAGGCGGTCTTTGGTCCGCCGTAGCTTTCAGCGAAGGCGACCCTAAAGTTTTTTCGAAATCACATAAAAAAGAAAGGCTACCCCTGCAATAAACAAAATATTAAAAATAGCATTCCCTCCAAAAAGCGAATTAATTGTTCCCCCAATATTTTGGATAGTGGCAGTTGCCCCGGTCATTGTGGCCATAGATAATCTCCCGGTTAAAGTTAACCACAAAGTCAAGATCCCTGTTATAAAAAAGATTACACCGGCTATGGCATTGCTTAAAATAATCGGGAACTTCTTCCCTAAAATACTTAGGGTTGTAACAGGCGAACGCAAGATTGTAAATTTTAGCATTTTATCCGAAAGGAAAAGGGAGATCAAAAGCAGGGGAACTACCATCCCTAAAACATAAACCGCCCCAAGTGTAAGTGCTCCAAAAAAACTGGGGGATAAAAACGTCAGGGTTAAAATTCCGATTAAAACCGGCGCGCAACAAGCGCTTGTTATCCCGGAAAAAATTCCCAAAGTGAATATTGATAAAATATCGGTCCTGCCCCCGACATTTGCCGATACCTTTGGCATAGGAAGTTTAACCCCCAATAAGGTAATCAGGGCAACGATAAGCATTACAAAACCTCCGGCGAGATATACATCATTGTGGTACCGGAATAAAAACTGCGAGATGAAAGCCACCCCTAAAACAGCCGGGAGCAAAACTATAAAAATCCCCAAGCCAAAAACCAGGGTCATAAGTAATACCTTTTCTTTTTCCTTAAAGACACTGCCTAAATAGGCAGGAAGAAGAAAGGTGATACAGCAGGGGGCAAATAGCGCCACCATCCCTGCCACAAACGCCGCAATTAGTGAAGTTTGAAAGAGTAAATTTTCCATTTCATGCACCACACCCCTGGAAACTTTTCAGAGCAGGCCACTGGATCTCTCCCACCTGCTTTTTTACTGCCTGATACCCCATACCGGAGGAGAAAGTCTTCGATAATATTTCCTCTGCGGGAACTTTTGCATAGTCCCTGTTATTTTTAGCAAAGTGGTAGGAAATATCGAGGTATGTCCCCGGGAACCAATAGGAATTAAAAGCTAAAACAGTTTTAAAAATCTCATCTTTGGAAAAACCCTGGGAGACCATAAGCTCAATTAGCCCCAAAGCCGCCATGCCATGGTTGCAGTCGGGAAAGGCAGTTGAGTTACCACAACAAGGCCGGTAAACCCCATTTGCAATTTCTTCTACCATTATTTGTTGCCCGGCAGAGAGATTAATATATGTGTGCTTGCTGTAAATATCCATCGGTTTTTTAACCCCAATTGTCCACCCACCGGTTGAAGCAAAATTAGAAGCATTGCCGCTAGCCATCATCTCCCCTTTTTCTAAAATGTCATTTTTATTAGCCAAACCCAAACCCCATAAGACATCCACCCAAAACTGGGCATTACCCTGGTTTAGCTCAATCTTTTGGTCGGAATCATCAAGGTATTTTTTAAACTGTTGTGGCAACTCATCTTTACCGGTTAAGGCCTGGGCCAATTTCTTTTCATCAATTACCCCGTCTTCTACCATTTTCTTCCCCAGGTCACCCCAACTGACTTGAAAAGTATACCCGGATGCAGGAAATACTTTTTCCTGAAGTTTAACTAAATCTATATTGCTTTCATTTTTTACTGTGGTTTTTTCAATATTGGCTTTTGCCGTCAAAGGCTGCCCGGAAATTAGGGCAAAAGAGACCATCACCCAAAGGACTAATCCAAACCAAACAAGCGGCCACTTTCCTTCTAATTTTTTTATCATTTGACTACATTACCGGAGAAGGTAAATTCCATGTAGGGACGGCCGGGGTCATTTGTTTCAAAGCTTACAATGCGGGATATCGGCCCTACCCCCTGAGGGCCATGGGCTGTCGGGTCATAAACTGCTACAACCTGCCCCTCTTTGCCGGGGGCAATAGCCCCGGTCCAATCTGAAGAAGCAGTGTGCCCTTTCATGCCAAACTCAGGCCCTTTGCCAGACTCCGTCTGCAAATAAACTTTGGTGCACATACATGATGTTGCCAAATTGGCAATTACAAGCTCTTTATCTCCTGTATTTTTAACCTTAAACTCATGAATGGCGTTTCCGCCCGGATATGGGATATCTTTAAAATCAAAATTTGTTTCAGGTGCCTCAATTTTTGCTCCTGCAGTCTTCCCTAGCACTGCCTTTGAAGAACCAGGCGTTGAGTTGCCTAAAAGAACTACCGCACCAACCAGGACAATGGCAGTGGCAACAATAATTCCTATGATTACTTTGGTGTTCATGGCTAGTATTTTATACCATTTTCTTAAAAACATTCATAACTTCTTTCACAGCTTCTTCTCCCCGCCCGTTTTTCATAGCGTCAGCAGCACAGGTTTTAAGGTGATTTTCCAAAATTAAGTGGTCCGCTTCACGTAAAGCCTTTTGCACAGCCTGGGATTGGTGGATAACATCTATACAATACTCCTGGTCTTCCACCATTTTAAGAACTTTTTTTAAATGCCCCTGGGCAATTTTAAACCGGTGAAGTATTCTTTCCTGGGTATCCTTTGGCCTATACATATCTTTAAATTGTCATTCTGGCGAAGGCCAGAATCTAATCCCCCTATGGGGGATATAATACTTCAAAAAAATTCCAGTGTCTAGAGGGAAATTAATTACAAACGATGTAAATTCAAGATTATTTAATAAAAAGAGGGGTCTGCAAGATCAAGTTATTATATAAAAGAAGACTCCCTACTAATATATAAGCAACACCTCTAAGTACCTGCCAGACAGTGGTTGTAGATGTTATTTCTGTTGCCCTACCTGCAAACATATTATGTAGCTTTATCAACCAAACCCTGGTTTTAGGATGCATCATCCCCAATCCTTCAATTAAAAACCAAATACCAACCAATAGCTCAAATTTATTTAAGACACCCTCTGTTTCCATAATTAACTTTTACTTACCTAATACAAAATCAGCATAGGAATACATAAGGTTATTTAAAATCACCGGTAATCTTAGTATATCCTCTTTGCCAAAATAAAAGTTGATTGTAAAGTGAATCATATATAAAGATATTATTATCGAGAGGCCACCTAAAACCAAACCGTATATCTTGTAGTAAGTAGCAGTTCCCTTACCGAATTTTGTTTTAGCTCCCTCAAGCTGATTAATTGATTTTACAAATAAAGCCCAGTTTAATTTTCCAAAGATTAGTAAAATACCAACGATAAACAACAGCACCCACACAATCAAAAAGGAAATAAGAGCCAATGACCACCCGCTCATACCTTTTTATTATAATCCAAGATACAAAGAACTCCAACTACTTGGGTTACCAGCATTAAAAGGTTCAGGCCGTCACTTGATGGACTAGTATAACCGGAGGCAAGCCAGAAATTCAGGTTTAAAAATGCCCCACCGATAAGCCCCACAATTAGCAGCCATAAGGTAACTTTACACTTTGTTTTTGGTTGGAAAATTAAATAGAGTGCGGGTATAACTATAGCAACTGCAACCAGCGCTTCCCCCCACATCACCAACTGACCAAAAGTCTGAGAATTAGGAATGGCCGTATTTTGTAAAAAATCTCTATAAAAAGCATTAGGGTTTTTTGAGGCAAACCGGGAGAGGGTTTCCCCTAAAGTTTGTACAAAAGTACCGGAGGTAAATTTCCCAAAACTGCTCCTTGACCAAATTAAACCGGCAAATAAAAGTATACTTAGTAAATATCTGTTCATAGCCTTCTTTTCATCCGCAAAACGGTAGTCACACCTCTGATAATATTATCCACCGTCAGCCCAAATTTTTCCAGTAGTTCATCCGGCTCCCCCGATTCCCCAAAATGGTCATTAATGCCGATAATTTTCATAGGCACCGGGTAGTATTGGGTTACAACCTCTGCTACTGCAGAACCTAAGCCACCAAAAACCTGGTGCTCCTCAACAGTCACAATTCCACCTGTTTCCTCCGCAGCCTTAATGACTGCTTCCATATCAAGTGGTTTGATAGTGGATACATTTATTACCCGAACACTTATATTACTCTCTTCAAGTTCTTTTGCAGCTAAAAGCCCCAGGTAAACCATCTGCCCAGTAGCAATAATAGTTGCATCCGCGAAGCGCCCTGAGCTTGCTTGCAGTGAGCTTGTCGAACCTGCCGAAGGGTTTCCTTCCCGGAAAACCTGCGCCTTACCAATTTTAAAAGGAGTATTTTCGGTAGTTATTACCGGCACTTTTTCCCTGGATAACCTCATATAACAAGGCTTCCTTTCTTTTACCATTGCCAAGGTCGCCTTTTTTGCTTCGATAGCATCACATGGGCTTAAAACTACCATATTGGGTAAGGCTCGAGTTAGGGCAATGTCTTCCAAAGCCTGGTGCGTTGCCCCATCAGGGCCAACCGAGATGCCTGCATGAGAGCCAATTATTTTAACCGGCCGGTTGTTGTAACAAATTGTAGTCCTGATCTGCTCCCAATTTCTTCCCGGAGAGAAAACGGCATAAGAGGTCATAAAGGGGATTTTCCCCTCCGCTGCCATACCGGAAGCCAAGGCTGCCATATTTTGTTCTGCAACTCCCGCCTCAATAAACCTTTCCGGAAACTTATCTTTAAAAGCTTGTACCCTGGCAGATTCTGTAACATCGGCACAAATTGCCACCACATCTTTATTTTCCTCCCCTGCCAAAACCAACCCTTCCCCAAACCCATCCCGGGAAGGTATCCGTTCAACATCTTTATCAAAAAGTTTAGGGTTTAAACTATTCATGTTCCGACTTTATCTTCCCCTGCAAGGTCCTTAGTTCCTGCAAGGCAATTTTTGCCTGCTCGTTTTTGGGCGGCTCGCCCGGGATATCAGTGATCCCGGGAGGAACCCCATGCCACTTAAAATCGTTCTCCATAAAATCTACTCCCTTACCCGGGATAGTATGGGCAATTATTAAAACAGGTTTTTCAAAGATTGCCTTTGCCTCACTGAAAACCCCAATAATACTTTCAAAGTTATGCCCGTCAATTTCCAACACATGCCAGCCAAAAGCCTCATATTTTTCCTTTAAGGGTTCCAGCGGCATAACGTCTTCTGTAAAACCGTCTATTTGAATATTATTCCTGTCTATTAGAGCTGTTAAATTATGTAACTTATTTTTTCCGGCAAACATTACCGCCTCCCAGGTATTTCCCTCGTCCTGTTCCCCATCCGACATCAAACATATTACCCTCCAAGAAGATTCATCCATCAAACCCACTAAAGCCATCCCGCAAGCTTGGGAAAGCCCCGACCCCAAAGGCCCGGAGGTAATCTCTAACCCCGGTAAAGACTCCCTGTGAGGGTGACCCTGCAGCCTTGACCTTAATTTCCTTAAGGTTTGAAGCTCCGAAACAGGAAAATATCCGGCATGGGCTAAGCTCACATAAAGCACCGGGCAAATATGGCCGTTGGATAAAACCAACCTGTCCCGATCCTTCCAATCCGGCTTTTTAGGGTTATGTTTTAAAATTTGGAAATAGAGTGCAGTGAGGACATCCGCCATCCCTAAAGGTCCGGCAGAGTGTCCTGACCCTGCCTGAAGAAGCATCTTAATAATGTCTTGGCGAATTACATTTGCCTTCTCTTCTAAGTTTTGGATATCTTGGGCAGAAAGAGCCATCTTAAGTTTCTAAATGCTTATGCTCACCCCGGGAAATTTCTTTCTCAAACTCCCTGATAGCTTTTAACACCTCCCTGGGGGAATCAACGATCTTATAAACCCGCGCCTCCTCCGGCCGAAGCAATAAGTTGTTTTTTAATGCTTTCATTATCTTCTTCCAAAATTTTCCGTATAGAATAAGTGGCTTGTGGTGTCCAAAGTATAACCTTGCAAGCCCCCAAGCCATAGCAAATTCGGACATAGTGCCTGAGGCACCGTTAAAAATAACATACACCTGCCCCTCTTTCATTAAAGTCAGGGTCCTTTCAACGTAGCTCTCGGTTTTAATCTCTTTATCTATGGGGTTATTAGGGTCTCTCCCTTCAAAATTATCAACACCATCACCCGGATCCGGGTAAAAAGTCACGCCAACAACCTTACCCCCTGCAACTTTTGCCCCCCGGCTGGCAGCCTCCATCACTCCCGGCCCCCCACCGTCTACTACCGTATAACCTGCTTTTGCTAAAGCAGAGGCTACCTCAAAAGCTGCATGGTAAACTTTATCCCCGGGTTTTGCATCAGCAAAGCCAAAGATTGCAACCTGCGAAATAGAAGGGGCCTTTTCAGTCTCTAAGTGATTGTCTAATTTTCTCCAGATTTTCAGCAATGTTTCCATTTATTATATGTTCCCCAATTACCAGGTAATCCGCCCCGGCATTACTTAATAGTTTAGCAGAATTTTCATCAATTCCGCCATCTACTCCAACAAATGTGTTTGGGAGAGCGTAATCTTTAACCTTTTTTACCTTGTCTACAGAAGCCAGGATAAATTCCTGGCCTGAAAAACCCGGGTGGACCGACATCACTAAAACACCGTACACTACAGCTTCAAAATACTTATACTGTTCAACCGGGGTTTCGGGGTTCAGGGCTAATATAGACTTTTTCTTAAGCTTATTAATTAAATCAACAGCATCCATAGCTTCTTTCCGGTCAACTTCTGCATGCACGGCAATTCTTTCAAACCCTAAATTTACCAAATCCTCCACCCATTTACTTGGGTCTTCTACCATCAAGTGGGCTTCTTTTTGCAGTATCGTGGGGTATTTTCTAATTACATCCAGCCCAACACTTTTATTGGGGACAAACTTACCATCCATAATATCAATTTGCACCCAACCTTCGGCCCTTCGGCCTCGCTCAGGGCGGACAAGCCCAGGACAGGTTGATACTTTCTCAATTTTTTCCCTGTACTCATCTTCGGTGGTAGCCAAAATTGCCGGGATTATCGAGACGTCAGTTAGCATCTTCCACCTCTTCCAACTTTTGCAGGCGGCGGATGTGGCGTTCCCCGTTCGAAAAAGGAGTGTCCAGGAAAGTTTTTGTAATTTCCCAAGCGCTTTCTTCGTCTAAAATATCTGCCGGAAGGGATATTACATTAGCATCCTCGTGTTCCCTGGCCTGTTTTGCCCTGGCCACATCAAAAACCAAAGCCGATCTTACACCATCAATTTTATTGGCTACCATATCAACCCCCGCCCCTGACCCGCAAAAAATTACCCCGCGGTTGACAGAATCTCCCACTGTTGCCTCTGCCACCCTTTGGGCAAAATCAACATAATCATCAGAAGGGTCTAAATGGTTATTCCCTAAATCAGTCACCTCAAGCCCTTCATCAATAAGTCTTTTCCTTAGTCTCTCTTTTAACTCAAACCCCCGGTGGTCGGCACCCAGATAGATCATACTTTCCCAGTGTAACCAAACATCTTTTTAAAGACAAGGTAAGTGACTTTGGCATCATCCAAAGCTCTATGGGCAGACTTTCTTTCAATCTTCAAAAGGCGGCACGCTTCCCCTAAGCTGAACCTTTTCATCCTGCGGTCTGAAAACATCTTAAAATAGACCATCGGCATTACATCTAACCGGTGATAGTAAAAAGGGTCTGTCTTCCCATATGCAAAATAGGCTTTGTCCAAAAATGCCCAATCAAAGTTAACGTTAAACCCAACCAAAACCCCATCCTTCCCAAAATTATCCAACATTTTTAAGGCATCCTCAAGTTCCATCGCCTCTTCCCACTCTTTTTCGGAGTAACCATTTATCCCCAGTGCCTCTTTTTCTGCCAGGTGGATATTTTTTGGCTTTACTTTTATCTGCAACTCCCCCAAAACCTTAAAAGGCTTTTTCGGGGCAACCTTCAAGGCTCCAATTTCAATAATCTCATGCTTCTGTACCCTAAGCCCGGTGGTCTCAAGATCCAAAAAAATTAAGGGGCGGGACCTAAAATCAATTTGGTTTGTGTTTGTGATATCCATATTTATTATGTTTGATATATTAGCAACTAGTTGACCACCCTTGCAAGTAATGATATAAATTCTCTTGTCCTGATTCGTTAGGATTTTCAAAGAAACCCGCTACGTGCGGGTTTTTTTGATCACAAAAGCTATTTCCTCAACTCCCCAACCGTCGTTGTCTCTTCATGGCCAGGATAAACAACTGTCTCTTCCGGCAACTTCAGCATCTCTTTAACCGATTTTTTAAGGTCTTCCGCTGAACAGTATCTAAAATCCGTCCTGCCCACCCCACCACCTTTAAACATTAAGTCTCCACAAAATAGTGATTTACTTTCCTCATTATAGAGGCAAACTCCCCCTGGAGTATGCCCTGGTGCAACTTTCACCTCAAACTTTACTTTACCAACTGCAAGTTCCGTACCCTCAAATAAACTTTCAGTTTCTACGGCCACAGGATCAGCTTCAACCCCCAAAAAATATTCGGCTGATCTTTTGGCATCTTTAAGTAAAAAATTATCTTTGGGATGTGAAAAGACAGGGATATTGTAGGCTAAAGAGAGTTCTGTAACAGCTAAAACGTGGTCAAAATGACCGTGGGTTAAGGCGATCCAAACAGGCTTTGCCCCCAAGTCAGCAATCTGCCTCATAATAAAATCCCCATCATCCCCGGGATCAATTATCCCAACTTCTCCACTATCTTCTATAAGATAACAATTCGTCTGCAGCTGCCCCACCGGCAAAGTCAAAACCTTCATGGAAAAAATCATAGCACATGCTTAAACTACTTGACACTCCCGCCTGCCACCCCTGGGGTGGATTAGCTTGACACCTGCGGATTTGTTCATTAGGCACACTACTAAAACTTCCAACTAACCCCTTTTGATGCTAAAATACAAGTTAGATTGCGGGACCCGCCTGCAACGCTTTGCGTAGCAATGCGGGCAGGTCGTCTAATGACACAACATATGTTCTATACCTATGTCTTAAAAAGCAAGCGAGATGATAAATTGTATATAGGCTGGACAAATGATTTAAACCAGAGACTCAGAAAACATAATACTGGTCAGGTAGATGCAACAAAATACAGGTTACCGCTAGAACTAGTTTATTATGAGGCCTGTTTAGATCAAGAGAATGCAATAGTAAGAGAGAAACAGCTTAAAACTGGTTTTGGTAGAGTATATTTAAAAAGAAGGCTAACGTAACATTGCGGGATCGTCTAATGGTAGGACGATAGCCTCTGAAGTTATCTATCTAGGTTCGAATCCTAGTCCCGCAGCTTTGATCCGAGGATACTGTCTTGCACAGTATCCGACGGAGCAACTTCGGGACATAGAGTCCCGCAGCTTTGAACTTTTGACCCACCTTGTGTGGGTTAATAGTTCAAATTTATGCGAGGAGACATAGAGTCCCACAGCTTCTTAAGATAACCCAAATGTACGCTGTGAAGCTGATTCTGTTATACTCTGCATAATGGATGACCGCATCACCAAAGATGCCCCGCTCGTTGCTGATTATCATGACAAGGGTAAGATTTACAAATTCAGATATTATGAATTAGGTAATTATGATCGTTTAGACCTTAACATGGTAAGGCAAATTTATGGAGTGTGCTTTTACCTGGATCAAATGGTTATTGTGTTAAATGGTAAAAAAAGAACTTGGGGACTAGCAGGTGGTACGCCTAAAGAAGGTGAAAATATACAACAGGCCTTTGAACGGGAGGTTCAAGAAGAGACTAATATGCAAGTATTAAGGTGGAGACTAATTGGAGTTCAAGAGGTAACAGACCCCAATGGAAGTGTTTATTACCAGCTTAGAGTGGCATGTAAAGTTAAGCCATTCGGAGATTTTGTTTCAGACCCCGGAGGTGTTATTACTGAGGTAAAATTCATTGACCCTCGCGACTATAAAAATTACTTTAATTGGGGAGAAATTGGAGAACAGATTATCAACAGAGCCAATCAGATTAAATCTAAATTGTAAGTAATAAATTTGTTAATATGAATACATGTCTTCAAAAACTCTCATATTTTTGGGTATGTTCATTGGTTCAATTATAGGGGGGTATATACCAACATTTTTTGGAACAGGATTATTTTCCTTTAGCTCAATCTTATTTAGTGGAATTGGTTCTATCATCGGAATATGGCTTGGATATAAATTAAGCCAACTTTAGACCATTTTTGTCTTGACAAAAATAGCCCGGGGGTGGTTATACTTAAAGTATGAACCTTCTAATCAGTTGGCTTATAAGCGCCTTGGCCGTACTCGCTGCTGCCTACCTGTTGCCGGGAATCCAAGTTGCTAGTTTTACCACAGCCCTGGTTACAGCCCTGGTTTTGGGTATAATAAATGCGGTCTTAAAACCACTCTTTCTGCTTCTTACCCTTCCTATTAATATTATAACTTTCGGGCTGTTCACCCTGATTATTAATGCTACCCTGGTAATGCTGACAACATATATTGTCCCCGGGTTTATAGTAGATAATTTCTGGTGGGCACTGCTTTTTAGCCTGGTGCTTTCTATTGTCAACTCCTTCTTACAGAGAGTACCTAAGTAGTTTTTTACTACTTTTTCTTCAATATAGGTAGACCTGTGCGCTTATTCTCAATGACCATATACCCTTCGGGCAAGCCATCCATTGCACCGAGCTTGATTTCCCTGGCAAAGTAATATATCCTTTGGTTCCTGCCGCTCCTAAGCCTCACATCCTTGGAATGCAGGTAATAATTCTGGCCTTTGGAATTAGTATGCTGGTATGCCATTCTTTCCTCCTTCCTTGGTTTCTCCTAGTCACATCTTATTATCCTTGATTAAGATAAAAACAAAAAACATGTAATAATCTTGAAAGTGACACGCACTACCTGGGAGTTGAGGATGTTTACAAATGCTGGTATAATTGTAAGAGATGGCTCAAACAATACTTGTAGTTGAAGATGATAACGGGCTCCAGAAATACTTAAAGGAGCTCCTTTTGGACAACGGGTTTTCGGTTCAAACCGTCCCCGACGGTGTACAGGCCCTAAATTCAATTGCCAAACTCCCCCCAGAATTAGTCCTCCTTGACCTGGGGCTGCCTAATATGAGCGGGGAAGCAGTTTGTACGGAAATCCGAAAAAAATATCCTGACCTTCAGGTTATAATACTAACTGCCAAAGACGGGGTTGCAGATATTGTCCATGGGTTAGATTTGGGTGCGGATGATTACATGACCAAACCATTCTTGGCAGACGAACTCTTGGCCCGCATTAAAGCCCGTTTAAGATACCACAACGAAAGCGATCATAAACTGAATGTTGACAACCTGGAACTGGATAATAAGACATTTGAGGTAATACGCGAAGGAAAACAAATCCAGCTCACCCCACAAGAATTTAAGTTACTGCAATACCTAATGAATAATAAAGGTAGGATTTTAACCCGCGAGATGATATTAAACCGGGTTTGGCTCTACTCTCCGGATATAGAGACCAGGGTTGTAGATGTTTATATGGGATATCTGCGTAAAAAAATTGACCTGGGCTATAAAAAAAGGCTTCTCCATTCCGTTCGCGGTTTTGGTTATATGATCAAAGAATGAAGCTATCAGCTTAATTTAGGTGTATCCAAACCTGTTATGTCCCAAATTTTTCCAAAATCTGGGATAATCAGTCGATCCCCCTCTATTTTAATTAAACCTTCTTTTTCAAGTTCCTCCAGCGCTTCTTCGTCAATTCCTGTCGCATATATAGAGTTTGATCTATCCTTTTTTAGAGGGGCGATCTCAGAGAGATCTAACACAATTTCCTCCTTTTTCCCTTTATAGTAAGGCGTTCCCAACTTTACGATCATTGTGGCAATTTGTACACATACTTTTGCTACATCCGGATCTAACCTTTCCTCATCTCGAGAAAAAGGCACTCCAGCATGAAAGTGTTTATTGGGAAGATCATGTCGACGAGGTCTTGTAGGTTGTAAAGTAACAAGGAATTTCTCTACTCCCAGCGGTTCGTATTTTACAGGGTTACCTTTTCGTAAAAAAGCCCCTAATCCTATTTTACCAAACGTATCAATAGCAATTTCGGCAATTGGAAGCGAGTATTTTGCAAGGGTTGCCCTGGAATAAGTATGTATTGGCGGAGGTAACAGTTTATTCTCTACAACCAGGTACCTGTCCTTAAAATTGCCAAATAATCTTTTGCAATACCAATCATAAAGATTACGAATAGACTGATATTCCCTCTCAGGGTCATCTCTAAAATCCTTCTGTACGCTGCGCAACTTTCCATCCCTAACCAATTTATCGATAAGATCTAAAGTCATCCTACGCGTTCGCGCCATTACTGTAGTTGGCGACATACTCCGACGGAGAAATAAAATTTCTTCCCTTCCCTTTGGATTAAGATTTTCTAAATTTATAGCTTCACGCTCTTGACGCTCTGTTACAGCTTTCTCATATAGTAGCGCGTCAGGTGTCATAGCTATAACCTCATCAACAACTTTTTTGTGGGTATAGCCATCTATACGTATTGCCTTTTTTGCCTTTTGTGATGCTTTAATAACCTGTTCAAGTGTCGTTCCTCCATAATCACGAACCGGATTTGGTACTGATGGAGTCTGTAGTGTCAGATCCCAGAAAGGAGGTACCTTTTCCTCCACCCAATTAACACAGGCCACCATCAGGTGAGAAGCAGCACCAAGTATATAGTCCATGCTTTGTTCGTCATAATCCATACCCATCACCACGGCTCTTCCTCTAACCTCCATCAAACAATCTTCAAACGGAAGTTGCAAAGGTCGATATGAGTAACCTAGTTTTTCCAATACCCCTTTAAGGATTTTACCCTGATCCGATTCCTTTAGCCCAGGAACTATCCTCCTTTTAGAGACTTCATCAAAGTGTTTCATCCCCTCAAGGCTATTCCAAACTTCAAAATCTGATTCGTCAATAGGTCCGACAGCGTCTTGTCTAATTATATTTTGCCCGGCAACAACAGACTTTCCGGATCCTGAACCTCCCACAATCCATCTGCGTCTCCCAATATAATAGACTGTTTCCCTAGGTGCTTCTATCATAATTTTACTTTCGGCAATCTAATCTCTACCGTGGTCCCTTTATTTAATTTAGAGCTGATATTGATTAACCCATGGTGCTGGACAATAATATTCTTTGCTAGAAACAAACCTATTCCCATCCCCTCGTTAGCAACTTTGTGTCCTCGGTAAAATCCTTCAAAAACCCGTGGTAAATCTTTACCCTCAATCCCCGACCCTGAGTCTTTCACGAGAATAACTAAATTATTCGACCTTAGTTTAAGATTTACCCTAATCTCTTTATTGGACGGAGAAAATTTGGCAGCATTATCCAGCAAATTTATTACTACCTGAATTAATTTATCAAAGTCACCCACCACCAAGTCCTGGCCATCTCTTAAGTGACTCTCAAACACTAGCTTATGTTTAGGATAGTTAAAATGCAGCTCAGCTATCGCCCGCTCGATAACTTTCGTAATATGACATTCCCGCCAAGTATACTGAAACTGGCCTCCCCTGATCTTACTTATCTCCAGAAGCTCATTTACTAAAGAAGTAAGTCTGCTAACTTCCCATGACATCTCCTCAACCCATTTTGATTGAACAACAAGATCTTTAGGAAACCTTGCAGCTAAAAGCTGAGCATATCCACTAATGGTAGTAAGCGGTGTTCTAAATTCGTGGGCAGCCATAGAAAGAAATAAATCCCGAGTTTCTACGGCTTTTTTCGTTTCTTCATAAAGCTGCATTTTTCTAATCGCCAAACTAGCTGTCGATCCAAAAAGTTCCAGGATTTTAAGTTGTTTTTGAGTAAAATAATCTTCCTTATAAGACCTGACCGCCAATACCCCAATGGATTTATTTCTGTACGCTAGTGGTATGAATATGACTGATTTAATCCCCGATTTTACAGATTCCGCGCGAATTTCCTCACTATGTCCAACAAAGGCTTTCCGAGTTCTGAATGTTTTCCAAGAAAGACCATTCCTACGTGGCCGAGGCAACGGAGGTGTGGGATATGATAAATGACAAACTGGCTCTAACTCACCATCAACCAGAAGCCTGATTATTCCACTATCTCCGTCAACCAACTTTATCGCTTCACTTACAATAGTACGGTAAGTCTCCTCCGGTGTAAGAGGAGCTAAAAACTTAAGGCCGGCTTTGTAAATTTTTTCCAGATCGTTACCCATAAGTTTGTAAGAATACGCCCCATCATACCATTTTTTTACACTTTTTCAACTTATTTAGAGCACAAAAGAGACTTTTTCTTACAAAACCACCTGGAGGAGGTTTTTTAATCTATTTTTTTAATATTGGCACCAAGCGCTAAAAGTTTCCCAACCACATCTTCATACCCCCTATCAATCAGCTCTGCCCGGTTAATAATACTTTCACCTTTAGCTACCAGCGCCGCTAAAACTAGTGCCATACCTGCCCTAATATCCGGAGTTTCAAGGTTCCTGCCCATAAGCTTTGAGGGACCGTACACTAAAACCCTGTGGGGATCAGCAATAGTCATATGTGCCCCCATGCTAATTAATTTATCTACAAAAAACATTCTTGATTCATACATCCAATCATGAAGTAATGAAACTCCTTCGGCTTGGGAAGCCAAAATTATTACAACACTCATAAGGTCTGTCGGAAACCCCGGCCATATATTGGTAATAATTTTTGGGATTGGGTTTATTTTTTTGGCTGAAATAAAGATAGATCCGTTATTGGGGATAAATTCCAACCCCATCTTTTTTAGAGGATTTATCACAGGCTCCATACCTACCAAGGTGCATTTTTCTATCTCTATTTCCCCTCCTGTTATTCCTGCAGCAATTGCATAAGTCCCAAACTCTACATAATCTATTCCCACCGAAAAATCGACACCTTTTAGTCTTCCCGCCCCGGTAATTATAATTAATGAAGAACCAATTCCTTTTATAGAAACCCCCATCTCAACAAGCATATTACAAAGATCGACAATATGAGGTTCCTGTGCACAATTTTGCAAAGTTATAGTAACCGGACTTAAAGCGGCTGCTAAAAGTAAATTTTCAGTAGCAGTAACGGAGGCTTCCTCTAAAAAAATCCTGCAGGACCTAAAAGCCTTATCTCCTCTTTTCCCAAAATATTTCCTGTCCTCTCTTTCAAACTCAAACCCCAAGTCAATTAAGCCCTGAATATGTGCTTCAATACTTCTTTTGCCGATAACATCCCCTCCGGGATGGGAAAACTCGGCACTTCCAAGCCTTGCCAAAAGAGGGCCTACAAAAAGGATAGAGGCCCGAAGTTTTGAAGACAACTCTTCAGGTAAAAGAAAAGAGGAAACTTTTCCGGCGTGGACTTTTATAAAACCATCTCCTCTCTCCGTTTTAACACCAAGGCTTTGAAAAATTTCTAAAAACACGTCTACATCGGAAATATCCGGAACATTTCTAATCACAACTTCCTCTTCTGTTAAAAGAGCGGCAGCAAGACATGGTAAAACCGCATTTTTATTGCCTGAAATCTTAATTTTACCTTTTAACCTGGTTCCACCCTGAATAATATATTTGGCCATCCTTCGTCTCCTTTCTCGTTTACCCCGAGCTTACCGAGGGGCTCAGGACAAGTACCTAGAACTCAGGGTACTTTGAAACAACCTCCTTTACTCTATTGAGAGTTTCCTCTTCCCCAATTATTTTAATGCTTTCAAAAAGCGGAGGGGTAACTAGTTGTCCGGACACAGCCACCCTAATAAGTTGAAACATATCCCCAACTTTAATTCCCAGATCCTCAGCTAATTTCCTGAATGCTTGTTCAAATTCCTCTGCCGTCCATGGTTTTTCGAAGCTTTCCATTGTCTGTGAAATTTTTTCCAGGACATTTTTTTGATTTTCAACTTTTATTTTATTAAAAACCTCTATATCATATTCAGGTTTTTCAAAAATAAAATCAGTCAACGGCACAAAATCAGAAAGTTTTTTAATCCTTTCTTTTACCAAAGGAACTACAGGAGCAATTTTGTCCCTATTTGGATGGTCCACCAAAAACTCCTGCAGTCTTTGAGTCAATTCCTCACCCGACATTTTTCTAATATACTCCCCATTCATCCACTCTAATTTGGTTATATCAAAAACTGCCGGAGCGACATGGACATCTTCCAGTTTGAATTCCAGTATCATCTCCCCAAGATTTAACAACTCTTTACCGGAGGGTGGTGTCCACCCCAAAAAAGCCATATAGTTTAAGATTGCTTCCGGTAAGTAACCATCTTTCCTAAACTCTGACACAGCTTTTGCCCCATGCCTTTTAGATAGTTTCGAGCGGTCAGTTCCTAAAATCAGGGGAAGGTGGGCATATTGAGGGACCTGCCAACCAAAGGCCTGAAAAGTTAAGATATGCTTCGGGGTAGAAGATAACCATTCTTCTGCCCGAATGACAGGATTAGTTTCCATGAGGTGATCATCAACTACATGGGCTAAATGATAAGTTGGAAACCCATCGGATTTTAAAAGCACGAAATCTTTTTGTGTTTTATTGTCAAACTCAATTCGGCGGTTACCTATAAGATCGGTATATGTAACCTTCCCTTCTGCTGGCATCTTAAACCATATAGCCCCCTCGTCCTCGTAAGCCACCCCCTTTTCAACCAGCTCTTTAGCGTATTGTTGATAAAGCTCTTTCCTTTCAGACTGAAAAATAGGTGCCTCATCAAAATTAAGACCCAGCCAATTCATGTTTTCAACAATGTCTTCCGGAGACCCCTCAATAAACCTGCTCCTGTCTGTATCTTCAATCCTTAAAGAAAAAGAGCCATTGTTTTGGCGAGCCACTATGTATGCATACAGTGCAGTGCGTACACTGCCAATATGCATCATTCCGGTGGGAGACGGAGCAAACCTTGTTTTAATCTTAGTGCCGAAGGCGCGAACTTGTTCATCCATAGTTTTCATATTATATCAGCCTTGAAGTATAATGGAACCATCTGCCATGACTTTAACTCAAGCTGCTGTTTGGACAAAAAGGGGGATAATAGGGACTATTGTCTCTATTATCCTGATAATCCTCGCCGTAACAGGTTCTAGGATGTGGTACCAATACCAGCTCTCCCTACGGCCTCCCGTAGAAGAAAAGCCGGAAATGAAATTCGGGTCTTTGCCAAAAATCCAATTTCCACCTTCCGAAGTCACTTCCTCTAATTTCTCTTATTCTATTGACACGGTAACCGGAGGCTTACCGGAAGTCCTAAAACTTATCAAAGTCTATTTTATCCCCCAAACAAGCATCTCTTTACTATCCTCAGACAGGGCACAAAAATTAGCTGAGAGCTTAGGATTTTCAAGCAGCCCGGAAATTTTATCTCCCGCCCGGTATAAATTTAAGGATGATAAAGGAGGGACTCTTACAATTGATTTGACTACAGGTAACTTCCACATCCAAAAACAAATAGAAGAAACTGCCACCGGATCTGCCCAACTTAATACTGCCTCGCCCCCCGGTAGGGAACAACTTGTCACCGAATTTAAAAATTATCTTACCGAGCGGAACCTACTGATCAAAAACATTGAAAACGGTAAAACAAATGTGACCTTTAAGGGCCCATCACCGGACAAATGGGAAATTGCTTATATATCAATTTTACCCCCGGACTGGGATAATATCCCCACAGTGACAGCCTCTTTCAGTCATGGACTGGTTAAAGCAACTGCAAAAGCCGCGGGAGACGGGACAAGCAAGTATATAAATATTGGCTATACCGTCTGGCAACCCGATAAAACAACTTACTCCACTTACCCCCTAAAAACTGCCGAACAGGCTTTAGCTGATCTGCGCTCAGGATTAGGTTTTGTTAGCATAGAACCTGCCGGTGCGCAGGTTTCCATCTCTTCTGTTTATCTTGCCTACTTCCAACCGGAAGATTACTCACCTTACCTACAACCGGTATTTGTTTTTGAAGGGCCGGGGTTTACCGCACTGGTACCTGCTGCCAGTCAAAATTAGAGCTAACCCAATCCAAAAGTTTTTCAGTTTCTCCAAACCTGTTATCACTCCCCAAAATTACAGTCAATATTTTATGGCCATCCCTCTCCGCAAGCCCGACCAGGTTTTCACGCGCCGCAGGCGTTGTACCTGTTTTCATCCCTAAAATACCGGGTAGTCCTAATAATTTATTAAGGTTCTTAAGTGGGTGAATAATTCCCTGATCAATAGAGGATACTGTAACTTCCCGGGTAGAGACAGCCCGGGCAAGCAAAGGATTGCCTGCTGCGACTGCGGCAATCTTTGATAAATCTGCAGCCGAAGAAAAATGGTTCGGGCTATCAAACCCGGCCGGGTTTTCAAAACGGGTATTGGAAAGGCCTAATATTGCTGCCCTATTATTCATAGCTTCCACAAAAGCGCTGACACCTCCCGGGAAATTGGCAGCAATTGTATAAGCTGCATCATTGCCGGAGTTTAAGAGCATCCCATAAAGCAAGCTACGGAATGTAAGTTTTTCATCTACCTTTAACCCCATTGTTGAACCGGATACTAAGGATACGCCTGGGACAGTTAAAATCTGGTTTGGTTGAAAAGTATCCACCGCCACCAAAGCGGTCATAATCTTTGTAGTTGAGGCTATAGGTACTCTTTTATCAGGGTCTTTGACGAAAAAAAGAAAGTCACTATCCAAATCCAAAACCAGAGCGGATGTTGCACTCAGTTGTGGCGGAGAAATCCCTAAATTTTTAGGCAGGTTAATTTTTTGTGCCCCTGCTACATCCAATACAGCCCCTTGAACCACTTGATTATTTGGGATATTTACCGCCGTAGATTTTGTCTGTACTAAATCAACCGCCCGGGGAAGGCCTAAAATAACATTAACCGCCAAGAGTAAAACTATAACTGCATAGAGAATGGGCATTATTTTAAGGTCGAAAGTCTTACATCCACTCTTTCCATATCACGGGGGAAAAGTGTCGCCTCACGGATATTGGCAAGACCCAAAATCCCCTGGGTAATCCTTTCTGACCCGAACGACCAACCTCCTTCGGGAGGCATACCGTAACGGAAAGCTTGCAGATACAATTCACTCTTCCTAAGATCAACACCCCTTTTATTTGCATTTTTTGTTAATTGATTAAGATCATTTAAACGCTGCCCACCGGTTAGCCACTCTACTCCCCTACCGATTAAATCAAAGCTTAAGGTGTGTTCTGGATCTTCAGGATCCGGCATAGTGTAAAAAGGTCTCTTTTTAGTTGGATAATGAGTTACAAAAACCAGCTCGCTCCCATGTTCTTCAAGGGACCATTTACAAATTTCCCGCTCATCATCCGGTGCCATATCCGGTTCTTTCCGATGATCGACACCCGTCCTTTTATAGATAATTTCCTGGGCATCACGCATTTTAATTCTGGGAATAGAAGCCGGTACCTTAGGTACAGTAACCCCATGAAGTTTTAGTGCAGATTCACATTCTTCCTCAACCCGCTTAAAAATATGCTTGATAACATATTCCACCTCATCCATAATTTCAGTCCAACTATCTATAAATCCCATTTCGGCATCCAGTGTTACAGACTCTGTTATATGTCTGGTAGTAACCGAGGGCTCAGCCCTTAAAGTTTTATTAACTGTAAAAACCCGTTCGTAAACTCCAACAAGAATCTGTTTATAAAACTGGGGGCTTTGCGCAAGATAAGCTTTATAATCAAAATACTTTACCTCAAATACCTCAGCTCCACCTTCTGCTGTTTGGGGAATAATTACCGGAGATTGAAATTCTGTAAAATCATGTTTTTTTAAGACCTCGCGAAAAGCGTCAACAACGACCTCATATACCTTAAAAATTGCTTTTACTTTAGGATGCCGCAATGTCAGCCCGCGGTAATCTAAAAGGGTGGGCAGTTGCAAGTCCAAATCTTTCCCGCCCATGTCAAAGGGGAGCTCTTCTGCTTTTGATAAAACTTCAATTGATTTTACCTGAAGTTCAATAGTGCCGGTGGAAATATTCGAATTAACCAGGTTTTCCGGACGTTTACTAACTTCACCCTCTATACAAACTACATCCTGAGGTCGCAGGTCTTTTGCCATATCACCCTGGGCAATAACCTGAATAGTAGCAGAGCGGTCTAAGACATCAAGAAAGATAATTTTTCCGTGGTCGCGGCGCACCTGTACCCAACCGCAAACTTTTACGGTTCCGCCAACTTTTTCATTGCAGTCTAATATTAATGTCCTCTCCATAGCCGTCTTGATCATAACAACTTGCCCTATTAATGACAATAGTTTATCGTAGTCATATGGCCTCCAAAAATAACTCCTACAACGTGAAATATTTTCTAAAATTAGCTTAAAGCGTGAGCCTTTTTAATCTTTCTTTTGGCCGTTGGGGTTACCACAAAGTGCAGCCAGTCACGGCTAGGTTTTTTCTTCATATCTTTTGATAAAACAAGCTCCACCACATCGCCATTTTTTAGTTTAGTATCCAAAGAAACAACTTTACCGTTTAATTTTGCTCCGCTTACCGAATCCCCCATTTCCGTATGCACCGTATAAGCAAAATCTATAGGTGTCGCTCCTGCCGGCAAGTCTTTAACATCACCGTTTGGAGTGAAACAAAAAATCCTTTGGCCAAAAAGGTCTGTTTTTACTGTTTTTAAAAACTCTGAGTCATCGGTAATCTCTGTCTGCCACTGCCCTAACCTTTTTACCCAATCAAGTTTTTCCGCGCTGGCCGCAAACCCCTGGCTAATTTTTTCATCTGATAACCCCTTTTCCTTCTTTTCTGCATAGTTCCAATGTGCAGCCACCCCGTATTCCGCTTCCTCGTGCATTACTCTCGTCCGTATCTGTATTTCAAAAGGTAGATCTCCCGACCCGTAAACCCTGGTATGGATAGACTGGTAACCATTGGGGCGTGGGTGAGCAATGTAATCTGAAATTGGTTCCGGTAAAGGCTTAAACTCTTTATGGACAATATCTAACACTTTGTAACACTCCTCAGTATCTGAAACTATAATTCTTAAGGCTATTAAGTCATGAATTTTACTTAGGTCTTTTTTTATCTCCGGCCTTGTTAACTTTGTATATAAAGAGTAAATATGTTTTACCCTGCTTTGTACTTCTGCCGGTATGCCTTCTTTTTTCAAAGCTAGAGTAATACTTCCTTTTATTCTAAGAAGCTCTTTGCCTAACTTTTCTAAATTACTTTTTGTGTAACTTTGTACCCACTTATATTCAGCAGGCTGAAGGTACATAAAAGCTAGGTCCTGCATCTGGCCCCGCATCTCCCCCATCCCTAACCGTTCTGCCAGAGGCGCAAAAATTTCCAGTGCCTTTTGGCAGACCTCTCTCCTTTTTACCTCATCTACATACTGCAAAGTCGTCAGGTTATCTAAAATATCGGCAAGCTTAATTAAAACAACCCGCAAGTCTTTTGCTAAAACCAAAAACATTTTACGCAAGTTTTCTGCAAACACATCCCCCATCTCTTCTTTTGGTTTTATGATACGCAGCTTCTCAAAAGCCTCCATCATCACACCTACCTCTTCCCCAAACTCTTTTCTAATATCCTCGATATTAGCAGCGCCCTCATGCAAACTATGGTGCAAAATAGAGGCCACTAAAGTTGGGGGGTCATTAACTTTAAATCTCAAGAGTGTCTCTGTTACCCGAATACAGTGATCAACAACAAATTCCCCGGAGTTCCTTTTCTTACCGGCCAAAGAAAGCCGGGCAAAATCTAAAGCTTTGCTATAAGGGGGTGTGATATTTAGGTCCATATCATATCAATTTTATGTCTATTATTTTAAATTGCAACTTCTCCTGGCCGTTAAATTTATTTAATTCCAGGTAATAAGCCAAATCAACTTTTTGTCCGTCTTTTAAATCCTCTACCCGCTTCCCAAAAGAAAAAGCAATTGCGTCAATCCCATCTACCGTAAATTTTAAGTGCTGGCCTTGACCGACAGTTTTAATGTCAGAAATTTTGACTTCTAAACTGGCAAGGACAGGCTGGGGGTTACTCACTCCCGTTGGTTCAAAAAGATCCAGGTCTTTAACCATCCTTTTATTGATATTTTCAGTCTTTACTACCGCTTCCACCTGCAAGACATCTTCTTCTGCCTCCACCATCTCCGCAATTTTTTCCAACCTCTCCCTAAAAAGGGTAATATTTTCGGTAGCAATGGTAAATCCTGCTGCCCGGGGATGGCCTCCTACATCAACCAAAATATCCGAACACTGCCTTATGGCCTCAACAACATTGAAACCGTTTCCGGACCTGGCCGACCCTTTACCCTGACCTTCGGCTGAGGAAATAATAATTGTGGGTTTTCGGTATTCATCACAAATCCTCCCTGCCACCAGCCCGACAATACCTGAAATCCACGACTCGCTGTGTAAAACTAAAATCTTTTTTCCCTGGAAACTTATATCTTCGTTGATCATTTCTTTAGCCTGAAGCACTGCATCCATAGCCAGCTTCTTTTTTTGGTCGTTAGTTTCTGCTAAAACCCCTGCTAACTTCTCTGCTTTTTCTTTATCCTTTGTGCAAAGAATCCGGAGTGAGTCCATAGCATGTTCTAATCTTCCCATGGCATTAATCCGGGGACCTAAAACATGGCCAACGTTGTAAGCAGTTATCGCTCCCCTTTGTAAACCGGACTGGTCAATTAATGCCAAAAGCCCTATCCTTTTTGTTTTGTTGAGTTTTTCCAATCCTATTTTTACCAAAGCCCTGTTTACTCCCAAAAGCTGAACCATATCACAAATGGTAGCAATCGCTACCAAATCTAATAGCTCCAAAGCCACATCTTCTTCTACTAACTGTCTTATCAAACACCAGGCTACCCCCGCCCCTGACATCCCGGTAGAATGGACAATCGCCAAAGCCTTTGGCTTTTTATCCGAAAGGGTATGGTGGTCCGTAATTATTAAATCCAATCCTAACCCTTGAGCAAACTCTGCTTCCTTATTTGCCACTATACCGTTATCCACGGTAATGACCAGTGAAGCACCTTTCTCTTTGACAGACTTGAGACCTTCTTCGGATAAACCATATCCCTCTTTTTCCCGGTGGGGGATATAAGGCAAAACTTTTGCCCCTAAAGATGTAAGCCCCAAATATAAAACAGCAGCCCCACAAACCCCATCGGCATCATAATCTCCGTATACAATAACAAGCTCTTTGTTTTCTACGGCCTGAAGAATCCTTTTTTTAGCTTTTTCGATACCGGGAATCTCCAGGTCTTTTTTATAATCTTCCAGATTAGGGTTTAAAAATTTATCTTTCCCGGCCTTAGTTTTAATACTGCGGTTGTAAAGAAACTGCTCTACTAAATTATCGGAGTAATGGGGACTGACTTTCCAAGCCTTAGGCATAACTTGAAGATTGTAGCACATTTACATACAATGACCACATGAACTACAAGGTACCAAAAGAGGTGCAGGAAATTTTAAATAAATTCACTAAATCCGGCTTTCAAATTTATATAGTCGGAGGGTCAGTGCGCGATCTTTTGATGAACCGTCCTGTCCATGATTGGGATTTTACCACCGACGCCAAACCGGAAGAGATCTTAAAACTTTTCCAGGAAGGGTTCTTAGAGCAAAGCTCGCAAAAAGGTTCGCTTTTTGGAGAACCTTTTTATGACAACAAGTTCGGTACTGTGGGAATACCAATAAAAGCAAGTAGTAATGACGGGTGGCGCGAAGGAGAGGTCTCGAGCGTCGACCGCAGCGAAGTTGTTACGAGCGAGGACGCACTCGAGATACCGAAGCGACAGGACCCGTCATTGAAATATGAAATTTTTGAAATTACTACAATGCGCAAAGAAGGTGTATACAAAGACTTCCGCCACCCTGCAGAGGTTTCCTGGACTAACAAAATCGAGGAAGACTTGGCCCGGCGGGACTTTACAATTAACGCCCTTGCTTTATCCTCCGACGGAACAATCTTTGACCCCTTTGGCGGACAACAGGATATCGATAGTGGAATTGTCCGCGCCGTAGGAGATCCGCATAAACGTTTCCGGGAAGATGCCCTCCGCCTCATGCGCGCCGTAAGAATTGCCACCCAACTAGAATTTGAAATTGAAAAAAAAACTTATTCTGCCATCCAAACAAATAGGGAATTAATTAAAGAAATTGCAAGTGAGAGAGTCCGTGACGAGCTCTTTAAATTACTTGCATCTTCGAATCCATACATAGGTATACTAAAGCTCAGGGAGGCGGGGATACTGGAAATAATTTTACCCGAACTTGAAAAATGTTTCGGGATAAAACAGGAAGGGCCAAAACATGCCAGGGTTTACGATATCGGGGAACATGCCCTTCTCTCACTCCAAAGCACACCCTCCCAGGATCCCCTGGTCAGGTTTGCTGCACTCCTTCATGACATCGGCAAACCGGAAACTGTGAAAGTTGATAAAACAGGCAATGCCACTTTTTATAACCATGATTTAGTTGGTGGAAAATTAGCTCTACAAATCGCCAAAAGGTTTAACTTAAGCAAAAAACAAACGGATAAGCTTTACCGCCTTGTCCGCTGGCATTTATTTACTGTTGATGAAAATCAAACAGATTCTGCCATCAGGCGTTTCATAAAAAATGTAGGGTTAGAAAATGTAAACGATATGCTAGCCCTTCGGATCGGGGACAGGTTAGGAGGGGGAACACAAAAGGCAATGTCCTGGAGAATGGAAAAATTCGGGGAAAGGATCGCCCAGGTTTTACAAAAACCATTTTCTATTACTGACCTTAAGATAAACGGCCAGGATGTGATGGAAACTTTAAATATCCCTCCCGGCCCCAAAGTCGGAGAAGTACTACAGAAACTTTTTGAAGAAGTCTTGGAAGATTCTTCTAAAAATAACCGCGATTATCTGTTGGGAAAAATTAAGTTACTTAAGTAACTTAAGCAACTTAGGCTACTTAATGTCCCAGCTTTTCTTCCCACAAAACCAAGAGGGCTGTGGCATTAAAAATTGAGGAATAAGTTCCAGAGATAATACCTGCCAAAAGGGCAACTGTAAACCACCTGATTGTTTCACCACCGAATAGAAGCAAGGCCAGTAAAACAAAGACTACCGTGAGAGACGTGTTTAGTGACCTGGCCAGTGTTTGGGTAACAGAAATATTGGCCACTTCGGAGAAATTTCTTGATAGATGTTTGGGTAAATTTTCCCGGATCCGGTCAAAGACCACAATCGTATCATGAACCGAAAAGCCCACCACTGTTAAAGCCGCTGTAACAAATAAAACGTCAACCTCAACTTTTAAAAAATGCCCCAGCAGGGAAAATAATCCCACCAAAAGCAGGACATCATGCAAAAGTGCTATAACAGCTGTAACTCCAAACCTCCAGGGGGAGGTAGGTTTAGGGACTTTTCTAAAAGCCAAAGCCAAATAAATTACAATCATGGCAGAAGCCAGCCCCAAAGAGACAAAAGCATTTCTGGTAGTTTCTACCCCAATGGTCGGCCCCACGTTTTCCACCCTTAACTCTTCAACCTGACCAAATTTTTCCGACAATGATTTTTTAACTTCAATAATTTTTTGTTCATTAATAGGTTTTGTTTTAACAATGTAAGAGGCCTCACCTGTTTCTACAATTCCTGATACTTCAATACCCGAACTAATAAATTCCCGGCGAATATCTTCCTTATCAAGTTTATTTTCAAATTTGTATTCCAAAAGTGCTCCACCGGTAAAATCCACTCCCAGGTTTAACCCGTATAAGCCCAGAGAGATTATGCCGGGCAAAATAATGATTCCGGAAAGTATAAAAAACCACCACTTTTTACCCATTAAGTCAATCATCTTTTCTTAGCTTCCTTAATATCTTCGTGCAACTCTTCCTTTAGTTTTCTCACCGCCTCGGTAATCTCATCTTCAATCCCTTCAACTTTATCGTTTACAAATTTCATCAGTTCTTTATTCTTCTTAGAAGAGCCTTGCTCATCATCAGGATCTGCCTGTAACCTGGCAGCAAAAACAGCTTTATCTTCTTCTGAAAGTTTAGAAAAAATAATATCTAAAACAGTATGGTGAATCGTGGAATCCACAAGTTCTGCTAATTGGGATTTTTGCTCAGTGGACAGATCAAGTTCATCCAAAGCAATTATCAAGGATTCAATCTCCACAATATGGGCATAGAAACGACTCATGAAACTCTTCCTCCTTTCATATTAATCGGGCCTAAGGGTATTTCATCTTTAGGGTCATCAATAAAATAATAGAGAACTGCCCCTTTTCTTGGCCCACCGGCCAGTCCTACAAAATGCATCACCTCGGGAGACCCTCCCAGATGTTTGCCGGTCCATGCAGCAGGACCGGCATCACCGATCACCGCCACAACCGCCTGGCCAGTCTTAGGGTTGGCCACCAACATCTTCCGGAACTTAAAAAAGTCCCTGTATTTTCCCACGTTTTCTGCAAACCCCGGCGCTAAAAATGTCTGTACTGCCAAATAATACCTTTCCCGTTCTTTATCATTCTCATCAAAAGCGGCCTCGGAAGGAGCAAAATGTCCCCAGGCCCCAAGACCGGGGGCAATCCCTGCCGGACCGTACATCGCCCAATCGGAAGCATTTCCTGCATGCTTGTATAAATTATCACCCGGATAGCGGTAAAGATGCTGTTCTCCCCCAATCATCCCATAAGTCCTGTTTAATCTTATCCCCTCAAGTTCCGGCTCTACTTGCATTTTTAACTTTTCGGAAAGAATTTTACTGATCGCCTCATCTTCGGTATCGGTTAATTTCCTCATCTCCTCAGGGACATGTCCTTTTAAAGCTGCCACAAGAAGCACATTTTTATCCTCAGCCTTGGTAATCCCATCCTCATGGGCCGAAAGCTCTCCGGCATGCAAGGCCACATTTACCCCCGGAGTTGAAAGAAGCATCAATCCTCCTAAACCTCCTAAAGTAATGTTCCTCAAGTGCTGTCCATGGCTTGCCAGGAGTTTTTCCGACACATCCTTATGTTTAGCAAGCCATTTTTTCCTTAAGTATTCATAATGAGGTTTCTTTGAAAAAAACTGCATATTAGATTTTAAGCGGAGCTTGAAATTCTTGCTTCGCAATAATTTTAAACCTTGGTAACAACCTCAACAACGTCCTTGTAATAATTATTGCACTAAACATCGAAACCAATACCCCGATAAGAAGCGTCACCGCAAACCCACGGACCACGCTGGTCCCAAAAACAAGCAAGATCCCTGCGGTGATCATTGAAGAAACATTTGAGTCGCGGATAGAAGTCCATGCCCTTGAAAACCCTGCCTCAAGTGCTTTCCTGCCGGTTTTGCCTGACCGGAACTCTTCCTTCATCCTTTCAAAAGTTAAGATGTTGGCATCCACCGCCATCCCGATAGATAATATAAACCCGGCAATCCCGGCTAAAGTCAAAGTTATTGGCGGCATAATAAAAAGCCCTGTCCTAAAAACTGCCAATACCAAAAGGGTATAAATAATCAAGGCTAAATCGGCAATCAAGCCATATAAACCGTAATAAGCAACCATATATACCATGACCAAAGCGATGCCGATAATCCCCGCCATTAAACTTTTTTGGATTGACTCCCGGCCTAATGTCGCACCGATCAACCTCTGCTGTAAAATTTCAATAGATACCGGCAACGCCCCGGCATTTAACTGGATGCTTAAATTTTTTGCTTGCTCGGCGGTAAAACTTCCGGTAATTACTGCACTCCCCCCGATAATTTCCTGCTGGACAGTTGGTGCTTCGACCGGTTGTGAGTCCAGGAAAATCGCCAAAGGCTTCCCGATATTTCTTTTTGTTACAGCTGCAAATTTTTCCGATCCCTCGGCAGTAAATTCAATCGCTACTTGCGGACCGGCTTTTGTCCCTGAGGAACCAAACGTTACCTGCGCCTTCTTTAAATCTTTACCTGTCAAACCGGTGCTTACGGTATTTTCAAAAGTAATAACGGCTGAGGATGTAGCCTCTGCAGATGCTGTTGCCAAAAGTTCCCGAAACTCAAGCTGTGCAGTTTGCCCAACTAAATTTACCGCCGTTGACACATCCTTGACCCCGGGCAGTTCCACCAAAATCCTTCTTTCTTCCCCAAGCTTTGAAGATTGGACAACCGCCTCAGAAACCCCATAAAGGTTGACCCTTTTTTCAATCACCTGGCGGGCTGACTCTAAGGCCGTATCCCGGTCTTCCCGGGCAACACTCTCCATTTTAGTCCTTAATACCAACTCCGTCCCACCTTCTAAGTCTAACCCCAGTTTGACAGGGAATTTATTGATAAATGGAATCCCTGATAAAACCCCGAGTGGCGGCAGGTTTATCCAAACCGCCAAAAGGGTAAGAACCATTATTAACCACAAAACTATCCTTGGCTTCATGAAAATTAGATTACCACCCCATCCATAAGCTCTTCCTCATCCCCTAAAAGCATGACCTTGGGCTGGGTAACAACCCTTAAGATAAATGGGTCGCGCCTTTTTATCCGGAAGTTAAATTCGGCTTCATCCATAAAAGAGTAGTTAATTTCATTTTCCCGCCTCATCTGCTCGTCGGCAACCAATGCCTGCAGTTCCGGCAAAACTACCTGCCCTACAACCAAAAGATCAACATCGTCTTGGGAAGATGGCTGGTTTCTAAAATATCGGGTAGCAACCATCGCATATTTTATACGTCCTAACCGTCCCCGGTTTTTAATAATCGCCCCGCCTAAACCGGTTGATTTAACCACAAACCCTAAAAGCTGCGGGTAAAAAACATAGTCCCTGCGGAAGTGATAAAGCCTTCTGTTTGCCCTCCATTCGGAAGTAACCATCCCCGCCTTTTCCATCCGCGAAAGTTCACGCCTGACCGCATTAATTTCCTCACTGGTGCGCCTCACTATTTCACGAACATGCAAAAGGGGATCGCTGGTGGTTAAAAACAGGTTTAAAAGTTTTACCCTGACCCGAGAAACAAATAATTCTTCCATTCTACCTCCTTTCCGGGCAGATATTGCTTTCTAGTAGCTTACTCTTGCTCCTTCCGGGACAGTTTGAATCCAGATTAGCCCTTTGTTAAAAGATATTTCATTACCTTTATTATCCGTATACTTTGAACGTGAGATCCTGGATGCCTTTGTCCATTTTCCTTCTACCGCCTTACCATCTTGGAAAACCAAAGCTTTGCCGCTGCCGGTAGTGCCATAAAGGAGATGCGCATTGCCTTCATAACCGTCATTGGCATGGGATTCCCGTTCAAATTGGACAACAATATTTTTGGTCAACATCTGCTGATTATTATTCAGGTCCAAATGCTCTGCACCACCGTTTTTCCGTTTATAGCAGTTGCATGTACTATCATAACCCCAGGTTACCGCATAATCCGAATACCCCTGCCAAAATTCAACATTGATACTTGAAACCACCGGCTGTCCTGATCCTGCCGCATCTTCTTTAAATTTCCATTTTATAAAATTACTATCCCAATTTTTGCCCGCTGCATCAGCCGCCACCCACCCGCGCTTTGCCCCTATCTCCCAAAGCTTTTGAGTAGTGGAATACATAGTGTGTTCTGTCGCCACAGGCCTTCCTAACCTCTGGTAATCCCTCCAAAAAGTCGGGAAACCGATACTAAACTGGTTTAAATCTTTGACACCATATTTAATAATCTGTCCCAAAGCATCCGCAGGGCCGGAGGTGTTGGCTCCGCCAACATGGGCGTATAAAGCGTCATATTCACCCAGCCAGTCCAAAAAGTACGTCCGGGCAGAACGGACCGGCCCAACCTGGACATCAGAAAGGTTACAATAAAAAACTCCCATAAACCTGGTAATACCGCCTTCCGCTACTGCCTCATAGATAATGTCGGCCGAAGAGAGGCCTGATTGAGGCCTTGCTTCGGTATGGTTTTCAATCACCACAGCCAGTGGCCTTCTGGTAACCCAATTATCTTTAGCTTTCTTTGTGCGCATTGACCCGTTTAAAGGACACTCTTCCGTCTTCGGTTCATCCGGCTCCTCAGTAATTGAGGTGGCGGGACCCGGTAAAGAAGTTACAAGCTGCCCGTTTATAGGTTGGCCAGCTCTTGAAAAAAGAGTGTAGGAAATACCTACTGATGCAACAAACAAAACTATTGCGGCAATAGACACCACAAGACTCCGCTGCAGGCTGGAAAGATTGTTTAATAGATTAGAAAAATTAAACATATTTACTTTTTAAACTAACGCCTGGGCAACCACTTCCTGCCCGAATACCCCATCTGGATACATAAATTACTCTTTCACTATACAAAGGAAATCCTGTCTTTGTCAACGCCACATTGACTAAGAAAGCCTTTCCAGGATGACTCGTGCTTGACCCTTCGACCCGTTCGATTACACTCAGGGTCGCACTGAGTTTATCGAATGTGCGACATGCTCAGGGTCAACCCTGATCTTGCAGAAGGGTTGACAGGCACAAAAAAGTCTGCTAGGCTCAAGTGAGCTCAAATAAACCTAAAATTTATCTATGGCCTACTCCCAGTCAAAGAAACTGACCGCCCAAGAGAAGAAGCTTCTAACTTTGCGTACCCAGCTTTATGGTAAAGAACAGCCTGAAGCCCCCTCCGTAAAAATAGAAAAGCCTTCTGATTTTAAGTTCAATGCTCCCGGAAAAGATTCAACCTTAATCCCCTCAAACACACACTCAGAAGCTACTTTTTTGAGAAACGACCTTCAAAAAATAGGTATCCTGGCCGTGGTAATCTTTAGTATCCAAGTTTTACTTTACTTAAGTATAAACCGCGGGTTAATAAATTTTTAATTTGAAAGGAGGTGATTAATTAATGCAGATGTATTGTGTAAAATGCCGCCAGAAAAGAGATGCTAACAACGCTCAGAATGTCACAATGAAAAATGGCAAACCGGCAGTTAAAGGCGTGTGTTCCGTTTGTGGAACCGGCATGTACAAAATTGGTTCTCAAGTATAATTTGAGACCTTTGGTGGTTTTCACCATTTACAAAAGGCTCTGCATTGTAAAAGATGTGGGGCTTTTTGTTTGGTAAAATTATTGATAACCTTTGGCTTGTATCTTAAAGAGGGCTGCATACTGTCCATCTGTTTTCATTAACTCTTTATGGCTCCCCGATTCAACAACCCTACCATTTTCGACAACATAAATTTTATCGGCGTTACGGACCGTAGAGAAACGATGGGAAATAATAATAACGGTTTTATTTTTTGATAACCTTTCTACCTTATTAAATATCTCCGCCTCCGCCCTGGCATCAATTGCAGCCGTCGGCTCATCTAAAACCAAAACCGGGGCGTTACGCAAAAACGCCCGGGCCAAAGCAATCTTCTGCCATTGGCCACCCGAGAGATCAACTCCGCCTTCAAAAGTTTTACCCAACATCTGCTCATAACCGGCATCAAATTTTTCAATCATGGAGTGGGCTCCTGCCTGACCGGCTGCTCCGATAATTTCCTTAAGCTCCACATTCTCATGAGTTCTCCCAAAACCGATATTTTCTTTGGCAGTGTGTTCATACTTATTAAAATCCTGGAACAGCACACCAAAATATTTATACCAGCTGTCAAGGTCTAAATCTTTAATATTTATACCGTCAATTAGAATCTCCCCCGCAGTCACATCATAAAACCTGGCCAAAAGTTTCATCAATGTTGTTTTACCGGCTCCGTTTTCTCCCACTAAAGCAACCTTTTCTCCGGGATTAATAGTTAAAGAAAAATTTTTCAAAATCCTTTTGTCGGTTTCGGGATAGGCAAAATCGACATTCTTAAACTCAATCTTGGGGGGGTTCTTAAATTCAACCTTTACTGCTTTCTCATTCATTTTAATGGCCGGCTCGGTATCTAAAACCTCAAAGATACTTTTGACATAAAGACTATTTTCAAAAATACCGCTCATATTCCTAAAAAGGCCACCTAAACCATTTTGGAAATTACTGACAACCCCTGTATAAAAGTTAATATCACCAATGGTAATCCGTTTGGCTAAAGCCTCAAATATTACAAAAACCTCTACACCGATAAACACCGCTGTTGATAAACCGTTAAAGACAAGGTTCAATAAGTAATTCTGTTTTGCAATCTTGGCCGTATCTTTATAAAACTTAGTTTGGATTGACTTAAGCTCATCCAAGAATTTTTCAGCTAGCCTAAAAATCTTGACCTCTTTAATTGTCCAGGAATGCTGGAGTAGCCCGGATAAGTACCAGAACCTTTTCCTAAGAGGTGAGTTCTGAGACCAGACCCCCCAGGAAACCTTTGACTGCCTGGTTTGGTTAATAAACTCAGGGATAGCCACTGAGGCCACCAAAATAACCAGGAACCAGTTCAACCGGGCGATAGCGGCAAAAGCGATTAAAAGCTGTACCAAGCTCTGCAACCCCATAAATATATGGTCAACAAGCTGCTGCGGTTTCCAGGCAGAACTGTCCCTGACTTTTTCCAGCAAGTCCCGGAACTTACTATTTTCAAAATACTGCATATCCAAACCGGATACTTTTTTAAAAACTATATGGTTTAAATAAATTGGAAATTTAGTCCAATACAGCCGTTCTAAAAATCCCTGAGTCCGAAAGGCTACTTCCTGAATAAAATAAGTAGCTACCCTAAAGCCAATTAAAGAATAGAGCTTGGATGGGTCAAAAGCAGTATCGGTAGAAACAGCTAGCACTACCAGGTCAATAACCAGCTTATAAATGTAAATATTTATAAAAGGGATTATTGCCGGGATAATTGCCGATGCAAAAGTCCCAATAAAAAGCCAATGGTCAACCGACCAGATCAATTTTAGAAGCCTGAAAGAGGTGGAAAACGTATCTTTAATTTGGCCAAGCTTTTCAGACGGTAATTTTTCAGACAGCATCTTCCTCATAAACAAAGTTTGAAAAATCAGCTTGAAATACTTTGTTTTCAAGCTATGCTTATATTAGCAAATTTTAATGATACCGGGGAAAAAGAAAAGTCTGGTGTTTAGGGAAATTTCAGGATATAATATATATACATTAAGTTAGAATCTTCCCGCTTCTTCTCTTAATACTTTAAAGTCACCTGAAAAATCATCCGGGGTAAGGTTTTTTGTTTCAGTTTCTAAATTACTGCTTTGGTTAATATTAATTAGTACCGGAGTTGGCGTTGGTGTGGGGGTAGCTGCTGCCTGATTTTGAGATACAATTTGAGGCGAGACCATTTTATTACTACCTGTCCTGCTCATTATGACAAACGTTGCCATAACCCCCAGGAAAATAATAATTATTAGTACTTTAGGAAATTTCATTTTAGTTTTACCACATCCGTTAAAATTTTCTGGGAGTTAATAACTTTTGACCTTGCAGAATTTAATTCCGATTGGAAAAAAGAAATTGTATTTAAAGCATCCCTTGTGATATTGCTTTCACCGGACAGGTCAAAGATGTAAATCTTCGCTGCCTGGTAAGCCACAGCTTCATGGGCATAGGTAATCCAATACCTTGCTTTCTCAATTTCATCAGCCCGACGTCCTTGCCCGCCGGAGCCTTGGCGAAGGCGGGTCTCGTATTCATCCAAAATTAAAGCCTGGGCCACCATTATCCTGTCAAGCTCATCCGTCCGCTTTTTATTTACTTCCACAATCTTTTTGGAAAAGATCTCCAGGTTTTGCCGGTGTGCCGCAGAATAATTTACCACCCTGCTTTCATAAGCCTCCTTTTTTGAATTGACTATGTCCTCCGGTGTAACGCGCGCAAAAACTGTGACCGGTAAAATTATCTGCCACCATAACAACAAAACTATGATTACACCCCAAGGGTGTAAACCTAAATTTGATATAGTTCTCATTAGTTAGCTTTCTTCCCTTGCCCTATATGTTAAGGCCTCCGCAATATGCTCTGATAAAATATTTTCCGATTCCGAAAGATCCGCAATAGTCCGGGATAATTTTAGTACTCTGTGGTATCCCCGGGCAGAAAGGTTCATCTGGGAAATGGCCATTTTTAAAAGCTCTAAGGCCTCTACTGTCACCTGGCAAAATTGCTTGATATGGGCATTGCTCATCTCGGCATTAGTTAAAACCCCCGATCCGGAAAACCTTTTGATTTGAGCCTGCCTGGCCTTCTCTACCCTTTTCCGGATAGTTTTTGAGTCTTCCGAAGTCTCGCTTCCGGTCAATTTCTCAACCTCCACAGCCGGTACATCCAAGTGGATATCAATCCTATCTATCAAAGGCCCTGAGATCCTTTTTTTATACCGGGAGATCTGCCCGGGCATACAGACACAATTTTTCTTCGGGCTTCCTAAAAACCCGCATGGACAGGGGTTTTGGGCCGCCAGCAAAATAAACTGGGAAGGAAAAGTAATACTGCCCGAGCTCCGTGAGATAGTCACCTTTCTATCTTCCAAAGGCTGCCTCAAAGCCTCCAAAACTTGCCTAGGAAATTCCGGCAATTCGTCTAAAAATAACACCCCACGGTGGGCCAAGGAAACCTCCCCCGGCTTAATATTATTACCTCCGCCAATTATACCGACGTAAGACGCTGTATGGTGGGGAGACCGGAAAGGCCGTATTGTTATAATCGGAGTATCTTTAGACAAACTTCCGCAAATAGAGTAAATCCTTGTTACCTCCAAAGCCTCATCCTTGGTCAAAGTAGGTAAGATTGATGGAAAAGCCCGGGAGAGTAAAGTCTTCCCTGCACCGGGAGGCCCTTTTAGTAAAACATTGTGGCCTCCGGCCGCGGCAATCTCCAAAGCCCTTCTTGCCTGCTGCTGGCCTTTAATATCTTGAAAATCATATTCACAAACCTCATCTGCCACCACCAGATCAGTCAGAGGGCAGGGAGCAACCTCAAAGGTTCCGGTCAGAAAATTAAAAACATCCGTTAAATTTTCAAAAGGATAAACCTCAACACCCTCCACCACAGCCGCCTCTAAACTGTTATCTTTTGGCACAAAGATCCTTTTTAACCCCAGCCCTTTTGCCAACAATGCAAAAGACAAAACCCCATGGGTTGACCTTAAACCTCCGTCCAAAGACAGCTCCCCCACAACTAAAGTATCTGACAAGTCCGCCTCAAGCTGCCCGTCGGCAATAAGCATCCCCAAAGCGATCGGTAAATCAAAAGCAGGACCAACTTTCGGTAAATCTGCCGGAGCTAAATTGACGGTGATTCTTTTTGAAGGAAAATCTGCCTTGATATTGTAAAGAGCCGACCTTACCCTGTCCTTGGATTCCTCAACTGCCCGGTCCCCTAAGCCTACTATATTAAATGAAGGTAAACTTTTGGCAATAACATCAACTTCCACGGTAACAGGCACAGAGTCCAAACCCACATTTGACCCCGATAAAACCTTTGCTAGCATTTCAGGTTTAGTATATCATGCAGGAACGGTTGACAAAGAAAGGTTATTTCTGATAGAAACTTAAAGGTGAAACAAAAGGACTATTACCACCAAGTCAATATTTGCGGTTACCCCCGGGATTTACCTTTAATCAAGGTTGCCCCAAACTTAAAAATTGCGCTTTTTAATATATTAGGCGAAACAGAGCTGGTAGAAAAAATTGCCAAAGGGATTTCAAAAAAGTTACCCAAAAATACCCAAGTAATTGCCTCTCCCGAGGTTAAGGGAATTTTTTTAGCCTATGAGTTATCCAGGGTTTTAAAAATCCCCTACATTGTTATCAGAAAAAGTAAAAAGCCTTATATGAAAGGGTGTATAAAGGCAGAAGTATTATCAATCACCACCGGCAAGCCTCAAAATTTATGGGTAGACGGCAAAGATAAAAAACTTTTGGAAGAAAAAAATGTATGTTTAGTAGATGATGTGATCTCTACCGGAGAAACTTTAATAGGACTCCGAAAATTGATGAAAAAAGCCAAAGCCAATATTGTTGCAGAAACTGCTGTTTTTACGGAAGGGAAAAAAGATAAGTGGCCCAATGTAATTGCTTTAGGAAACCTGCCGCTTTTTAATAATAAAAATGAAATCATTACCTAAAGCGGAAATAGGCGTTTTCGGAGGATCGGGTTTTTACTCTTTTTTTGAAAAAGCCACTAAGGTAAATATTAATACCCCCTATGGCAAGCCTTCGGCTGAAATAACCATTGCCGAGGTATTTGGTAAAAAGGTTGCTTTTTTACCAAGACACGGACTAAAACACCAATTTCCGCCGCATAAGGTACCTTTTAAGGCAAATATTTATGCCTTTAAAAAATTAGGGGTCAAGACAATCATCTCCCCCTGCGCAGCCGGGTCACTGCAGGCAAAAATCAAACCCGGGGATTTTGTAATTTTGGATCAGTTCATTGACCGGACTAAAGGCAGGGAGGATACCTATTTTAACGGGCCGGAAGTTGCCCATATCGGAGGGGCAACCCCTTATTGCCCAAGATTATCTCAGGTAGCAATCAAAGCCTGCAGGAAACTAAAAATCCAGGCCCATAAAAAGGGGACTGTGGTTGTAGTCCCCGGGCCAAGGTTTTCAACTGCGGCCGAGAGTATGCTTTATACAAGCCAGGGAGGCGAAGTTATTAATATGACCCAATATCCTGAGGTCGTTTTAGCCAGAGAAATGGAGATCTGTTTTTTGGGAATTGCCTTGATCACCGATTATGATGTAGGACTTTCCGCTAAAAGAAAAGTTAAAGCGGTTGATTCAAAAGAGGTTATTCGAGTATTTAACCAAAATCTTGAAAAATCAAGAAAACTGATTTTGGAAATAATTAAAAACATCCCTGCAAAAAGGGATTGCCTTTGTGCCACCGCTTTAGAAGAAGCCAGGATTAATTAATTTTTTGTGCCTAGGAAGCATATAAGCCAGATTCTGTTTTAAAGATGAAATTTATCTTCAAGTGATTTCTAATGTCACCTGGCCCGCCTTTCGGCGAGGTGCTCCTGATTTTGACTATCGAGCGAGCAGCTCAGTCATTTCTAGGATTGCAGCGGGGAGGATTGCCCTTCGACTCGCTTCGCTCGCTCAGGGTAAACCCTTTGCTTGCTTTACGAATCAAATACCCATAAGCTTGGTCGTTTCAGCCGGCGCAACCCGGTTCGTCACTGTTGCTCTAACTAGGTCTTACGACTGCCGGCTTACACCGGCCACCCTGCTCTATGCTGTCTGGACTTTCCTGGGTGTACCGTATGGTACGCCCTATCATCCAGCTTCCTAGGCCTGTAAATTATACCGCGATAGAGCTTCAGATTCAAATTTAACCGGAGGTTTGAGCGGGACTTAAAATTTCCTGTGCTACGACCTGAATGACCACAGCAATCGGTACTGCCAAAAGTGCCCCTCCTACCCCCAAAAGCCGTCCCCCGACGGTAATAGCAATAATAATCAGCAGTGGGTTTAGGCCAACTGCCCTTTTCATAAGCTGGGGCACGACGATATTACTTTCAAGCTGCTGGATAACTGCATACATTATACCTACAATAACCGCCAGGGGAACCGAAGTAGTAAAGGCTATTAAAACAGCCGGGGCAGCAGCGATTATCGGACCAATAATGGGAATTATCTCCAAAAGTCCGGCAATAATAGCCAGGGGAAGCGCATAGTCTAAACCAATAATAGTTAAGCCGATATAAACCGAAACGGCAATAACCACGGAAAGTATCATCTGGCCTCTTAACCACGCCCCCAGTTTACTTTCAATATCCTTAATTAATTTTTCAGCCCTCCCTCTATGACTTACAAACAACGCAGCTACCCGCTCCTCAATATGTTCCCTGTCCAGCAACAGGTAAAAGGTAATGACCAAAACCGTTACGAACCTAAGGATAAAGTCAAAAAGGTTTAAAGTTAAATCTATAATCTGGCCGGAAAATTTTGACAACTCGTTTTGGATAACCGATTGGTCAACCAAATTAACCTGCAGGAATACGCTTAAACTTTCTGTTAAACTCCGGACCAAATTACTGGTTTCGTTAATAAGCGGGGTAAGCCCTACAGTTAAAATTCCCGCTACACCGCCAATAAATAAGACAAAGATCAAACCTATGGCTGCAGGTTTTGGTACCCTCCATTTAACCAGCCTGTCTACCAAAGGGGCAAAAGCAGACATTAAAATAAAGGATATTAGAAGGAGTAAAATAACATCCATTATCAAAAAAAGCACCCAAAGAGAAATTAAAAAGACAGTAATAAAGATAATGGTTTTATATGAAATGTCTACCCTTCTAGTCATAGTATTTATAATACGTAAGACATTTCATAGAGCTTTAGCTCATACGAGATATCTACACGCCTGGTCATATGCCTGCATAGTACCACGATGCAACCTTTTTTTCTACCTTGGGCTCCCACCCCCGCTTGGTAATATCAAACCATAAAACCCCCTGTTCTTTTTTAAACCACGTAATTTGCCTTTTGGCATATTGAAAAATTTTTACAGATAACTGATCAATCAGTTGGTCTTTAGTGATTTCTTTGCTTATAAACTTTGCCAACATCCCATATTCCAACCCCAGCTCTTTCATCCGCTGCAGTGTTAAACCATTTTTGAATAATTCCTCTGCTTCTTTGATCATTCCCTGATCAATACGGGAAACTAAACGAAGAAAGATTCTTTTTTTAAGTATATCCCGGGGGGCAGTAAGACCGATTTTTAATATATCCCAGCTGTGAGCTGTGAGCTGTGAACTGTGAACTGTAGTACTGTATGGATTCATCAATATTAACTCAATAGAGCGGAGGAGTCTGCGAGAATTTTTCTTATCAGAATCTGTAAGCTTCTCAAAACGGGTAGGGGAGAGGGCTATTAATTTTTCCTGCAGCTTTTCTTTGGAAAGCTTTTCCAACTCCCCCCTTAGATTTTCATCTACCGGGATATTCAGGTTCGGAAATCCATAAAGAAGGCCCTTTAAATACAGCCCGGTTCCGCCTACAATTATCGGTAATTTCCCCCGGTTTAAGATATCTTCCACTACTGCCGTCGCCTGGTCAATGTAATCTTTAACAGTATATTGTTTCTTCGGATCCGCCACATCATACATCCAAATCTTTACCCTATTAATTTCCCATCGTGAATCGTACCTCTTAAATCTTAAATCTTGACCCGGCATTTTGCCAGTTCCTATGTCCAAACTCCTATAAACCTGCCTTGAATCGCAAGCCACCAACTCTCCGTTATATTTTTTAGCCAGGAATAGAGCAACATCCGTCTTGCCCGTAGCCGTGGGGCCTAGAATTACTAAAACTTTATTCACTCGTTTTTACCGAAAATCCAGGGGGTATTAGTTTTAATTTTTCTCTCTGCTTTTTGGTTTAACAATTTCCTTAAGCTTTTTTTCTCCACCATCCGGGCAACCCGGACAACGGTATCCGTCCCCACTTTAGCCTGGGCAGCTATTTTTCTAATAGATAACCCTTCTTCCAGGAGGTTAATTATTAAAAACCTCTGTTTAACCATCCGCCATTCGGAAGGGGTTAAAAGCTCCTTCAAAAGTTCATCCGGGACGTTAACAACTCTCTCTGCCTGCGGTTTTGACATGTGTGGATACATGGTAGTATAAAAAGGGTAGGGAAGTCAACCCTTCGACCAAGTTTATCCCGAGCGAAGGCGAGGGACTCAGGGTTACTTAATTTTTCTTTTGAGGGTTTTACCGGCGGTAAAACCGGGGGTTTTCTTTTGGGGAATCTGAATTACCTGACCTGTCTGGGGATTTCTCCCTCTCCTAGCAGCCCTTGACCTAATTAAAAAGGTTCCAAACCCTGTGATAATTACTTTTTCACCCCGGACTAAAGCATCATTAATTAAATTAAAGGTAGAATTTACAGCATCTGCAGCAGCTCTTTTGGTGAGAGACGATTTCTTAGCAACTTTTTCTATAAGATCTTTTTTAGTCATAACTTGAAAGCGAAGCTTTCATGATCCGCCTATCCTATGGCCTGAGAGTAACAGATGTTTATCCCTTTGTAAAGGGCTTTGTCTGTATAAGGCCAGGCCTTGAAAAACATCAGACTGTCATTGTAAGTTCTGTGGCCCGGACTTCACGGATAGCAGTAATCTTGACTTGTCCAGGGACCATTACCTCTTTGGAAATTCTTTGGGCAATATCATGGGTTAATTTGGGCAATTCGTCATCGGAAATCTTATCAGGATATACTATCACTCTTACTTCCCGGCCTGCTGCTACTGCAAACGCTTTATCCACTCCCTCAAAAGATGTGGCAATCTTTTCTATATCCTCAATCCTTTTAATATACCCTTCAATGTCCTCGCGCCTTGCCCCCGGCCTGGCACCTGAAATGGCATCTGAGATATAACAAATAATAGATTCAACAGAGGAAAACGGTTTATCCTCATGATGTTCGGCAATACAATTTACTACCTCCTCCGGAAGCCCAAACTTTTTAGAGAGAGCCACACCTTTTTCAACATGGGTCCCTTCATCTTCGGCTACAACCTTTCCAATGTCGTGAAGCAAACACCCTAAGCGGACAATGTTAACATTTGCCCCAAGTTCTTTGGCCAATGCTACCCCAATCCGGGTTTCTTCCTCGGTATGCTGGAGAAGATTTTGCCCGTATGAGTAACGGTACTTAAACCTACCCAAAATCTCTACTAACTCTTTTGGCAGGTTATAAACTCCTACTTCGTGGGCTAGTTGTTCACCTGCCTGTAACATTAGTTTTTCAATATCCCGCTTTGTACTCTCAACAATCTCCTCAATCCTTTGGGGTTGGATCCTGCCGTCTTGGATCAACCTTTCCAAAGAGACCCGGGCAATCTCCCGGCGGACAGGGTCAAAAGAGGAAATAATTAAAACACCGGGGGTTTCATCCATTAATACATCAACGCCTGTGGCATTTTCAAAAGCCCGGACATTACGGCCTTCTTTACCGATAATCCGGCCCTTCATCTCATCATCAGGGAGGCGAACTTGGGAAGTTGTAAATTCAGCCACATAGTCTGTTACCCCATGCAACATAGCTTCTGCTAAAATTTCCTTTGCTTTTTCATCAGCCTCAACTTTAATTTGCTCTTCGGCTTCCCTTATCTTTTTGGAAATTTCCGATGCCAGGTCTTTTTCAACGTTTTCCAGAAGGATTTTTTTAGCTTCTTCTGCCGAGATAGAGGAAGATTTTTCCAGTTTAGAAATTAAATCTTTGCGGGTTTTCTCTAAGGTTTCTAACTTTTCATCGACGTTTTTTAATTTTTCTGCCAAAAACCTTTCACGCTCTTCTAAAATACCTTCGCGTTTGGCGAGTTTTGTTGCGTCTATATTAGCTTGCCCTGAGTCCTGTCGAAGGGCTTGCCCTGAGTCCTGTCGAAGGGCTTGCCCTGAGTCCTGTCGAAGGGCTTGCCCTGAACCAGCCGCAGGCTGGTGAGAGGATCCAAATGTTTTTTGCATATATTTTAGGAAAGTTAGGGATAGGAAAAACCGCCCGTTTTAAACGAGGTTTTCAGGAAATGAAGATGTAAGAGAAACCCTTATCATGACTTCTTATAATCCTTAACTTTCTTTTGTAAGTTTACCCCATATGTCGGATATTTTCAACTAAAAACTTTTTTCTACTAAAATCCTTTTTGCCAACCCATAGGCATTCCCGTGTTTCAATAGCCCTAAATACGATGCTAGTGATTCCGATGAATAACTCTGTTGTAATCTCTTAAACATTCTTCTTTTTGTTGTAGTTCTTAAAACTCTATGGTGAGGGAAATGAACCCATCCTAAAAAATCAATTCCTGAAGAAAGTCTTTTAACGTAAAGTTTGTCTGGATGAAGGGATAATTTTAGTTCTGTTTTTAGGTATGCTGAGAGTTGGGGTATCAGATTATCCAGATATGATTTATTAGTATGTAGAATTACAAAATCGTCTGCATAACGGAGGTAATATTTAACTTTTAGGCTTCGTTTTACAAACTGATCAAATTCGTTCATATAAACATTAATTAGAAGCTGACTTGTAATATTCCCAAGGGGTAGACCTACATTCAATTGGTTTCCAGTATGGAAACTCTCAATAACACTCTTCAATAGCCACGAGATATTTTTATCTAGGATATTATTTCTTAAAATATTCTCTAAAACCCGGTGATCAATGTTGGCAAAAAACTTTCTAATATCTCCCTTTAACACCCATAAAGTCTTGGTGTTGTTTCTGGATTCCTTAGCTGCTAACTGCCTGAAGCGGTTAAGAGCCCTATGTGTGCCTTTTCCATTTCTACAGGAATATGAATCAAAAATAAACTTTTTGTCAAAGTATGGATATAAAATTCTATAAATGGCATGGTGAACAATCCTATCGCGTACAGTTGCTTTGTGAATATCGCGTGGTTTTGGGTCGTTGATCTTAAAATGATAATATGAGCCATGTTTGTAGGTTTTATTAGAAAGATTGTGGTGGAGCTTAAGGATATTGTCCATAAACATAAGCGAAAACTTCGCTACGTCTTTGCGTTTTCTCTTACCCTTCAAAAATTCCTGCCAGGATAAAAGTAAATTCTCTAAGGAAATGATAGAATCATAAGTATTACGGCACGGCCTTTGAACTCTCTCTCTCTCTCTCTCTCGATAACGCCTCGATCCTCGCCCGGGTCAAAGAGGGGTATTTGGTTTGGGTGAGTATTTTGCCTCATATTCCTAAAAGCAGCCGTTATACATTAGGTACCAGAATAGAAAATAAATTCATTGACCTTTTGGAAACTTCCTACACCGCATATTTTATCGAAAAAGATAGAAAGGCGGAACAGATATCAGTTTGTATCTTTACCTTGGACATCATCAAGTTTTTAATATCTCTTGCCTGGGAGAGCAAAATAATATCTCATAAACAATATGAAGATATTGCGCTTAAATTGGACGAAATAGGTAAAATGTTTTGGGGTTGGAAGAAAAGTATAGAGCAACCAAAGAAGAAAAACCCCACCTAGATATCTAATTAAGGTGGGGAAAAGAATATACTCTCGAAGAGAGAAGACAAACTCATTCTCAGGATTCCACTTGTTGTCAGGATTGGCCCAATTGTCGTTCAACCACAGCCCATCTTCATTCCGCTTAAGCTTGAAGACGTTCGGATTGCCGTTGGAGTCAGTTTTGTATGGTGTGCCTTACGAAAGTCACTGTCAGTGTAATTTATTTTTGGTAAAAGACACCAACTGTATTTTATCCGTGATATGTGTAAGCATTGCTTTGGGGCGAAGCCCGCAAGCTTCGCTTACAGCAAAATCAACCAGCACGCCACACCAAGTATTTTCTTTTTAAGACAGAATGTAAATTACCCTATGAAAAACCTTAGCCTCTCACACTCTCAATATACATTTGTCGAAAAGGCCGGCAAAAGCAGTCACCGTTGCCAATAACCAATCTGTTACCAGTATAACATCGATTAAGGCTTATTTAATCTTTAAAATTTATATCGGCCGCTCCGCGGAAAAAGAAACAAAGGGTCAAAAAGTCAAAGTATCAACGCTTAAAAATTCTGTCAAAGAAACCAAGGGATTGAGAATTTTAAGGTTCAACCTTGCGAAGAGAGAAGACAAACACATCCCCAGGACACCACAGGCTGTCAGGACCGGCCCAAGCGTCGTGCAACCACAGCCCAACTCCATGCCGCTTAAGCAAGAAGACGTCCGGAGAGCCGTTGGAGACAGAAATTGGTTTCATAGCAATGTAATACCATTCATTTAATGGTTGACTGATATCTTTGAGCCTTTGGTAAACCCCTACTTCCGGAGGACAAAACTCCAAACCAAGTTCAGTCATTCTCCCTTTAGCAAATGGCGCAAGTTTACCATGCTCATCAACATCGTCTTTTGTTCCAAAAATTTGGGTAGTAGTGGTAATTCCATCAAAACCAAGATCTTGAACACGCAACCTTACAGTTTCTATAACCTCCGGCGTTTCTAAGGTGGTAAAATCAGGACTTCTCAACATATCTTTAGCATAACTCCAATTTATATCGGCTTGATCCAGTTCTTTTTCCAGTTGATTAGCCTTCCTTCCGCCAATTCCATTTTTTTCTTTGCGGATTTTACCTTCCGGAAAGGAAGTATAAATATGTTCTATTTTTGATTGCTGGAGGAGATCAAAAAGTCCTGGAACAAGTTTACCGACATAAGCTTTTGTATCAGGCCGGATTTGTGAGACCGAGCGTGCAATCTGGCTTTTTTCGCATCCGAAGACAATAGGCGTGTCTTCTTCAGGGTTTCTTTTAGAACGAAGTTCCATAATGCGAACATCCGGTTCGTATCCAAATCCTTCTATCTTGGCATTTATTTCATAGAGAAACACAAGATCTAAAACATCAAGATTTTGTTTTGCCTGCACTTTTTGCTCTAACATGGTCAACTGTTTCATATCTTCTGCCCGTTTTTTGAAAGCTTGCCCTTCCGGGCCAAATTCCGTGAGTTTCTTTTCCAAAACATCTGAAATGTACGGATCCAGGTTCTGTTTTGGGGCAATGCCCCGGGGAGGTTCGGCAATTCTATTGCCCTCCATGCGGATAGCTAAACGCGGAATAATTGGTTTTCCTTCTTCATCAATGGAATAGTAGACATAAAAGTCGCCGCCTTGAAGCTGGGTTTTGGCAGTATCATAATCTGCGGTGCACCATTCCAAAGGATGTCCTTCAAGAGAGGTAACCAGTTGCTTCGGGTCTGATCCCTGATCGTACTTTATCCATCTTCCCCGGGTTTCTCCAAGACCTTGAGAAGAATATTGGGGTATTTCCGCTAAAAATTGGGCGTAAAGCCGGGAAAAATCTTCGGTGCTTGAAAGTTGTTGAAAATCAGCGTTAGATAATATCGTGCTTAAATTTTCAACAGGTTTCTGTTCTCCTTTTGGTTTGTTTCTTTCTTCTAAGTGGGCAGTCATTGCTCCGACTGTTTTGGCCAGTGCCCGCTGGTTTAAAACCGGGAAAGAAGACACAGTATCTCCCTCTCTTTTAGAGAATCTTGCTTTTCCGTCTTCTGTTTTTTCAAGTTTGCCCATTTTAACAATGGAACGAAATGCCCAGTATTTTGCCCACGTTAGATAAGTGGCGTCATCAGAGGTCAGGTAATCAATCCATTTACCTAAACTTTGCTGCTGATTGGAAATAACATTGTGCACTGCCTGTTTTTTAAGATCTTCTGGGAAAGTGTAGGACCTTTTTTGAATTTGGTTGCCATTTTGGTCAAGCGCTGTTGTTTCATCTATTAAAACCCCGCCACGAATTAAATCCTGTTTACGGCCTTCACTTACTGCAATTTCCCCTTGTAAATTCCAGTATGATTGAGGGATATTTTCCGGTTTAATAACATAATCCTTGTAGTATGATTCTTTGATTCTCTCGGCCACTCTTGGATCATCTTTATGACCCATATGTGTTTTCTCAATTACTTTGAGGAAGTCAGTTATTTTGTCTGCAGGCTTTTGGGAAAGTTGCTCACTAGCCCTTTTTCTCCTGGTGCTCTCATGCTCTACAGGACCAGTTGTATGAAGTTTGGAGTCCCTTCTATGTAAAAATTGTTCTCCCGATTCTGACATAGTTGATAGAAAATTTATTAGGCAAAAACAACCTTCTTATTGTAAATTATTTGAAGATATTTTATCCTTGGTCTATTATAACCATTGGCTACAGATCTTCCAATACTTCTTTTACTACCGAATAATCAAAACCTTTTCTCATTAAAAATTCATAAGCTTTTTTCTTAAACTCTTGTGGGGGCAAATTTTTCCAAGCCTTCATCTTTTTCTCCAATGCAAGTTTCGCAAGGTCTTCTTCACCCTGAGCGAAGTCGAAGGGCTCACTTAATACCTTTTCTATTATCTCCCGATCAATTCCTTTTTGGAAAAGCTCCATCTTTAAAGCCCTTTCCCCTTTTTGTTTACTCTTCCTCCTTGCCTCCACCCAAGCCTTGGCAAATTCCAAGTCATTTAATAACCCTTTTGTCTTTAACCTCTCAACAAGTAAGTCAATGGTTATCTCGGATATCTCTTCTTTATCTTTTATCTTTCTTTTAAATGAAAGGTTCCGCAGATAATCCCGAACTTCTTTCTCTGATCTTTGCCTGATAGAAAATAACCCATACATCCGCTCCATTAATTTCCCAACCTCTGCCTCATAAATAAGCTTTTCCAGTTCTTCTTTTTCTATCACTTTTCCCGGGAGAAGGCGGTAGGAAACCACTAAGTCCTCATCTGCCCCAAAGGCAAACTCTCCATCCATAAAAACATTAAAACGTTTCGGATTCTTCTTCTGGGGTTCAACCGAAGTTATTTTGGGCATTTAAACATCTTCCACTAATCCTGAGCTTGCCGAAGGATCCTCTTCTTCTTTACCCACTACTAAATCATTGCCATCCTTTTGTTTACCCCAGGCAGCCCTGATTTCCTTTTCCAGTTTTTCCGCTTCCTTTGGATTTTCTTTCAAATAGGTAATTGATGCCGGGCGGCCCTGGCCTAACATCTTTTCACCCCAGCGGATAAATGCCCCGGATTTTGTTAAAATCCCGAGTTCAATACCTACATCCAAAAGTTCCCCTTGATGGGAAATTCCGCCATCATTCATATCAAACTCGGCAATCCTAAATGGGGGGGCGACCTTATTTTTGACAATCTTCACCCGGTGCCGGGATCCCACAACTAAATCACCTTCTTTAATATTTTCAATCTTCCTGATATCCAGCCGGACGGAGGAATAAAATTTCAGAGCCATACCTCCGGTAGTAGTTTCGGGGTTACCAAACATCACCCCGATTTTTTGCCTTAATTGGTTAGTAAAAATAGCAATTGTATTGGTGTTGGAAATTGCCCCGGTAAGTTTTCTTAGGGCCTGGGACATCAACCTGGCCTGCATACCCATCATCGCATCCCCCATCTCCCCTTCAATCTCGGCTTTAGGGACTAAGGCTGCTACCGAATCAATGACAATCACATCAATCCCTCCGGAGCGGATTAAAGTTTCTGCAATCTCCAAAGCCTGCTCGCCGGTATCCGGCTGGGAAATTAACAGGTCATCTAAATTTACCCCGATCTTTTGTGCCCTTTGGGGGTCTAAGGCATGCTCGGCATCAATAAAAGCTGCCACGCCGCCGCGTTTTTGGGCCTCGGCAATAACATGCAAGGCGATACTGGTTTTCCCCGAGGCCTCAGGGCCGTAGATTTCCACAATCCTGCCTTTGGGAAGTCCACCCACGCCAAGTGCTAAATCCAACGCGATAGAACCGGTGGAAATTACCTCGATAGACATCTTTTCCACCCTTTCCCCAAGCCTCATGATAGATCCCGTACCATAGGCTTTTTGGATCTGCGCCATAGCAGTCAAAATTGCGGTTTTACGGGCATCGCCGTTATCTGTCATATGCACTTATAATAACAAAACCCGAAACTGTGTCAACCCCCCAATTTAACCTTAAATCCTAGTGTATGGATACATAAATTTCCAAGGAAAGAGTAGAGTAGTATGATAAAATCTGGTAAAATACAAAAACCTCGGGGTGTAGTTCATCGGCAGAACGCTCGGATGGGGTCCGAGAAGCAGGAGGTTCAATTCCTCTCACCCCGACACCATAAAATGACTCCCCCTTTTCAGGGGGAGCCATTAATCTTTAGAACAACCCTATTATCTAAGCCTCAACCCTTTCTTATTATGTAGGATTTGTCGCAGGTTTAGATTTCCAGGGGCTGACCCTGATATAAGACCCCCGGCTATAGCCAATGCGGCCAAAGCCAGTAAGATCTCCAAAGGATTAGCACCTTCTTGCTGCTGTTGTTGTTCTTCCTGAGCTACTGCATTTAGCTGAGGCTGGGCACCCTCTTCCGATACTATATCTTCTGAGGTTCCCTCTTCTGTCCCCAAGACCAAAGCTGGACCTTCTGCAAATGCCCCTAAGGCTAGCTCCTCATCCACCCCGGCTACCTCACCCTCTGCTTCGCTGCCTCTTAGCTCTGCCTCAGACCCGCCGGATGTACCGCTATTTGAGCTGGATGATCCGTTGTCTGAACTATTATCAGAGCTGCTTGTTGAAGCTGCCGATGTCTGGCTGCTGCTTGAACTGCTGCTACCATCCTGATCGGAGGTAACTGCCTGATCGGTAACTGTAACATTACCTGTATCAGCAACTGTTCCGGCAGTATCACCTAAAGGCAAGTCTCCAAAGGCTAAACCGCCTTCGTCTTCAACCTCTGCTTCTTCTTCCTCCGGTTCTTCTTCTACTACCGCTTCTTCTTCACCCCCTACCTCTTCGGCAGGAAGTACTTCCGCATCCAAAGTATCCGGTATAGCGTCACCCGGTAAATCCGTATCAATCACCGGTTCCACAATATCAGTCTCTGTAGCCGGATCGGGAGCTACTGCTGGCTCCTCTGCCGGTACTGCGTCAACCCCATCAGGAGTATCACCGTCCGGTACTATCCCACCGACAATCGGCAGGACCGTCTCGGTTAGAAGCTTGCCCGCAACTGTAAAAAGGTTGGTAAATAAACCGCCCTCTCCCAGTCCTGGCCCTTCAATCCTGAAGAAATTGTTGCCTGTTGGGCTACCTGTTACGGTGTGCGGTGTAACCGCATCACCCAAGGTTCCAACAGGTGCACCGGAGTCCCACTTAAGGAACCCTTCAAAGACACGGCTTTGCAGTGCCGCTGCAAAATTGCAAGGGGCACCAAAGCATCCGATGTCTTCTGTCCCCTCTCCCCTTCGGACTATCCCTAGCTCATCGGTCACATAAGTGTCCACCCCGTAAGGATGAGTCACCGTGTAAGCCGAGTTGGGTTCAAGCCCTGTTCCGGTCAACCTGAGTCTCCCGAAAACCATCTGGTCACCTGCTAAAGGCTCTTCATTTAAGAAGGCACCTTCAACTGCCATCCGGAAGAAAGTCTTTCCTCCATTTGGAGTCTCTAATAGATCAGATTCTGCAATCCAATAGAAGAACTCGCTTGGGAAGTTGGAAGTAAACTGGGCTGGCTGTGAGGGATCAAAGTTTGGCTCCTCACCTGCACCCGGTAAAACACATATTGGGTCTGTTCCGTCTAAACAGGCTACAACAGAGGTTCCGAGCGCATCAGTGTATGAAACTGGAAAACCGTTGGATTGCTCTACTTCCCCAGCAGCACTTTGGCCTTGCGGCACAATTGGTGCTGGTTGCGGGGCTTCACCTACAGCGGGAATAAATTCACCGCTGAGCAAATTTCCCGCTACAGTAAAGAGGTTAGTAAATAACCCCTCAAAAGGTAACCCCGGCCCTCCAATCCTAAAGAAGTTTTGGCCTATTGGGCTGCCTACTACCGTGTGCGGTGTAACTGCATCACCCAAAGTCCCAACTGGAGCACCGCTATCCCACCTTAAGAAGTTGTCAAAAACCCGGCTACCTAATGCTTCTGCAAAATTGCAGGGAGCACCAAAGCATCCGATGTCTTCTGTACCTTCACCTCTTTTGATTATACCCCCTTCATCCGTTGTGTAAATATCAACACCGTAAGGATGGGTGACGGTATATTCCGAGTTAGGCTCTAAGCCTGTGCCCGTGACCCTGATTCTTCCAAAGACCATCTGGTCACCTTCTGCCGGCTCTTCATTTAAGAATGCCCCCTCCAAAGCCGTGCGGATAAAAGTTTTACCGCCGTTTGGTGTATCCAAGGAATCCGATTCTGCAATCCAATAAAAGAACTCGCTAGGGAAATTTTCCCCTAAAACCGTGGGCTGTGAAGGATCAAAATTTGGCTCCTCACCTGCCCCAGGCAGGACACAAGTAGGATCCGTGCCGTCAAGGCATGGGGTTACTGAAACTCCTGTTGCATCCTGGTAAGCTGTCGGAAAACCGATGGCAGGATCAATTTCACCTGCTGCCGGATCTACTACTTGCTCAAGGATTGTTGTCGGAGTACCCTCGGGTGCCGTACCTTCTGGAGCTACATTGATAGTATCACCCGGAGCGTCTGCATTAACTTCTTCTATAGCTGCAGTGTCTCCCTCTGCCACAATAGTCTCTGTGGTAGTAGCAGGTTCTTCGGCTATATCGCCGACAGTAGTACCTGCCGTATCTGTGGGAGCAGTTGCCTCTGTTGTTGCAACCTCTTCTGTTACAGCTTCTTCAGTTAAGGCCTGCTGATCGGTATTTCCGGAACCGGAGTTGCTGGTTTGCTCTTCGCTACCGCCGCTACCTGAGCCAGACTTGCTTCCATCTGTTTGTTCTACCGCACCCGCGCTTTCATCGGTGGGTGATAAATCACCGCCGGATGTCCCGCTACCGGAGCTCACCTCTTCGGATGAACTGCCTGAGCCGGAATTGTCGGATGTA
>Ga0209541_10000520_pt1 | contig 75694 bp, 85 predicted proteins | sample RifCSPlowO2_01_FD_184027 | JGI IMG/M metagenome (GOLD analysis project Ga0209541, IMG submission 184027) | Groundwater microbial communities from Rifle, Colorado - Rifle CSP2_plank lowO2_0.1 (SPAdes) (version 2) | ecosystem: Environmental > Aquatic > Deep subsurface > Groundwater | place...
ATTCCGGCAAAGTTGCGCAAGTAATCCGGCAGGATCACGCGTCCCTGTTTGTCCATTTCCAAATCCATAGCGCCGGCAAGCATCAAACGAGAAAAAGCTCTGGTATTCGATCTGCTGATCGGCAAGCCTGCCAATTTACCTGCTAAATTTTTCCACTCCTTGGCAGTGTATAAGAAAAGGGCGCTGTCCAGTCCACGCGTGACCACGGCTCCGCGGCTAAGCGAGGCACGGAATTTAACGGGGATGGACAGCCTTCCTTTCTCATCCACTGTAAGCGAGTATTCACCGATGAACATTTGTTAATCTTTCTATCTTATCCACTTTTCCCCACTTTTTTCCACAAATCGACGTTATGTATCCATTATATCCCACTTTAAAAAAATCGTCAACCCCCGATTATAAACAAAAACCGCCAGATTTGGCGGTGTTTGTCAAATGTTAAATTTCTTTAATGCTCTAACTGTTAAATTCCTTCATTCTGCCAAAACCGACAGTATCTTTACCCCACTCCTGGTCAATGCCCAGCATGCGGCCACGATTGATGGTAAACTCGCCGTATTTGTCGTTGATCTTGTCCATAGCGCCGACCAAAAGTTTTGGTTTTTCATATTGCGGAAACAAAAACGGATCTGGGTTTTCGAATTTCAAGCCCGACACAGATACGCCCATTATTTTGACCGGAAACTTCAACGGCCAGTTTGGCTTGAAAATTTGAAAAGCGGCTTGATAAATGTCTTTGCCGTCGTTGATCAGCTCGCTTACTTTGTGCTGCTTACTAAATCCGCCGTAGCGGTTATCGGAGTAAAAATAATGAATAATACTCCCCCACGCATTTCTCCGGCGCATTCTGCGGCCAATTTTTTCGGAGAGCTTCAGCATTAATTTTTTTATTTCCCCTAAGTCACTAACTGCTTTCGGCAGAGTATAAGAATGCCCGATTGATTTAATTTGCTCACCGGCTGGAATTGCAAAAAATCCGGCATCCCGGAAATTAGCCATACGGTGCAGGGTATAACCCCAAAGGCCAAATTGATTCAAGAGGTTGCCCAAAGGATACCGGGCCAGTTCGCGCAAAGTAAAAATTCCCAGTTTATTGAGGGACATTTCCGTTCGTTTTGCTATTCCAGGAATGTCAGTGAGCTTCAACCGATCATAAAGCGAATCAATCTCTTCCGACCGCACAACGCAAATTCTGTTTATGTCCCCTTCCCCGAGATCAGCGGCGATTTTGGCGATTAATTTATTCGGGCCGATCCCGATGGAACAAGAAATCCACTCACCCACTTCCAATCTCAATCTTTGCTTTATTTCCAGACCCAGGAATAAAGCATCGTCATAATCCCGCACAACGCCGGTTAAATCCGCGAATGCTTCGTCTATACTGGCTTTCTCAACATCGTCAGTATAGTCCATCAAAATCCGCAAAAACCCGGCGGTTACATGCCGGTATTTATCCGGATCCACCGGCAGTAAAACAATTTTGGGATATATCTTTTTCGCGTCCCAGACTGTCGTGCCAAGCTTGATGCCAAGACGTTTTGCCTCAACTGACGGCGCGATGATAATTCCTCCCAAATGCTCGCATATTCCCACCGGTAGCCCTCGCAAATGCGGATTGGCCTGCTGTTCGACAGAAGCAAAATAGCTATTCATATCTATATGAAGAATGATTTTGCTATAATAAGTCATATGCCAAAACCCGAACTCGTTTTATCCAATACCACAACCTTTTTCACAGGGCGCATGGAATCGCTCTTTAAAAAAGCTAAAAAATATGGCTTCAAATATCTGGAAATCATTCCTTACCGCTGGACTACTCCCGAGGAGATTTTGGCCTTAGAAAAAAAATACCAAATTCAAGTTGCCGGCATTCATATGCCCTTATGGTGGAACAAACCCCCTTTAGGCATTATTAATTCCATATTTCAATTTTACTTGGGAGCTGCCGCAAACAGCCCGGGTCTCGCAATCGCAAAAGCGTTAGCAGAACGCAAACCATATCTTCTTTTACACGCTGATCTAATGGATCAAATGGGCAACCAAGTCCGAACGTTATCAGAACAATTTCATGTTTTGGCAGAAAATGTCCCTTATCAAAAAAACGCGCCCCGGTATTACTGGGATCCGGCGGCTATTCCATCCCAATTTCAAACAGGATTGGTATTTGACCCCGGTCATTACAAAAAAAGCGCTTTGATTGTGCCTGACCTTGATATCTTGGAGGCCTATAGGAAAACCGCCCCGGAAGTCGTGCATATCTCCTATAAAGACCGGCAACATACGTTGCCAAACAAAGGGGAACGGGAAGAACTGCGGCAAATGCTTTCTATCCACTACCCCCGCTATCTGGTCCTGGAAACCAATCCTTGGGTTAGCGTGAAAAAAGGAAAAATACTGCTTGAAGAATTAATCCGCTAAATTATAATGGTCTTCTACCCACCCCGATAGTAGATTCGCTTCGCGAATCACTACGGGGCAAGCCGCCTTATTCTGCCAAAGAATAATGATCCTCAATCCACCATTTCAAATTCTCTGTGTTGAATCCGAGTTTGAACGCGTTGGCGCCGTCCGAAACCGAAAAAAAATAAATTCTCACAGCTCCTTCTTTGATGGTATGTACAAAATTAACTTTTAAAATCTTGTAATAACGCTTCCCCCATTTGAGAACCCGGGGGAATACACCGTTTTGATCAAAAGCGACAATTACTTGAACAGTTTCCATATTAATTAAATACCACGTGACGCAACCGGCTGTTGACTATAACCGGGATGCCTTTGATGGCTTCTATCCGTTCGGTGACTTGCCTCACCGGACAGACATGTTCCAAGTCGTCCATACACCGCGCGCAAAGGTTTTTGAGGGCCGCGATCGCTTCAAATTTTGTTTTATCTAATTCTGTCATATTTTTTCTACTCCAGCTGTCTAATTACTCCTACCACCTTCCCCTGCACGCTCCATTCGTCGTTCGGATATATATTCTGATACTTTGAGTTTTCCGGTTTGAGATACTTGCGGTCGTTTATTTCCACAAATCTTTTTACGGTTGCTTCATCGTGCAAGAGCGCCACTACTATGTCTCCCGACCGCGCTTCGCGGGTTGGTTTCACAATCACCAGATCCTTTTCCAAAATCCCGGCGCCAATCATGCTGTCCCCCTTCACTTGAAGCAAAAATACGTCCTTTCGTCCCCGCAAAAGCGAATTCGGAAGATTTACCCATTCCTCAACATGCTGTTCAACTATTATAGGTCCGCCGGCCGGAACGGTTCCCAAAATAGGAACACTTTGCATCCCCGCCCTTACCTCATTGCCAAATTCATCAAATACCTCAATTCCGCGCGCAGTACCATTTCTCTTAATAAATCCCCGTCCCTCCAAAGCGGCCAACAGCTTAGCCACCGCGTTTTTTGACTTAACCTTGAGCGCCTTGGCCATCTCCGAAACCGTCGGGGGCATCCCTTTGGATTGTATAACTGCTTTTAGAAAATCCAATAAATCTTTTTGACGTTTTGTTATACTCATACTCCTATGGTAAACAATCGTTCACCTAGATGTCAAGTCTAAATTTGTGGATAACTAAAAACCCAATCTGCCTAAGGTAGATTGGGTTTTGTGTAATTTTTTAAATTCTTAGGCTTCGTCAGAACTCTCTTCGGTAGGCGTAGCCTCTTCTGTCTTCTCTTCGTCGCCACCCGGCATTGTTTCGTCAGTGTCCGGGGTCGGCATATCCTGCATGAAGATATCGCTCATTCTATGTTCTCCTTAACTCCTTCTGAAAAACGAAGGAGGATTAATAAAACTGTTCTAAATATAAAGGTATGCCTTCATGCTGTCAAGTAAATCTCAACGGCTCAAGAGGTGAGCCGTTGAAATTATTTGTCAACTTCCGTCAAAATCAAATGCCCTGTTTCTGTTACCGCCACGGTGTGCTCAAAATGCGCGGCGAGAGAGCCGTCGGCTGTCACCACGCTCCAACCGTCCGGTAAAAATTTTACCCGCCAGTCCCCGAGAGTAAACATTGGCTCTACTGCCAAAACCATGCCGTCTTTTAGCTCTTCCAATGTTCCAGGGCGGCCGTAATTTGGTACTGAAGGCGGCTCGTGAATACTATGTCCCACTCCATGGCCAATCAGATCGCGAATCACTCCCAAACCGAATTTTTTTCCTACCGCTTGAATCGCGTGAGCGACATCGCCGATTGTATTGCCGGGTTTTATCTTTGCAATCCCGGCAGAAAGCGCTTCTTTCGTTCCGGCTAATAAATTCTCCACTTCGCGGCTCACCTTTCCAACCGGAACAGTAATGGCCGCGTCAGTATATAAATTTTTGTATTTAATCCCCAAATCCAAACTGATAATTTCGCCGTCTTGCAAAATCCTCTTCTTGCTGGGGACGCAATGCACTACTTCGTTATTGATCGACGTGCAAAGAGCGGCCGGAAATGCTTTGTGGTTCCAAGAAGGTCTGTAACCTAAAAAAGCCGCTTCCGCGCCGGCTTTGCCGATCTCGTCGCGCACCGCCATTTCCAAATCCCAGGTAGAAACGCCAGGCGCGACTTTGGCTGCTACGTCTGCGAGCACCTGTCCCAGAATCTTTCCGCCCTGACGCATTATTTTTACCTCCTCCGACGTTTTAATGAGACTCATTTAGCCATTTTTGATAAAACTTTATTACAATGTTAATAACGCCATCGAGATTCTCGGTTCCAGTGTCCACAACCAAGTCAAATCTCGTTTTGTCGGTTATATCCACATTGTATAAATTTAAATATCGTTTGCGTTCGCTTTCTACTCTCTTAAACGTGTTCTCGCGTACTTCATCAACCGACGATCCTTTTTGACTTAGCCTTCCTATTTTTTGGATATGGGCGAACGTTCGTTCCGCTGCCATTTGAGGATCGAGGTCAAGAAACACCTTAAAAGAATCTGGCATCCAATGAAACGCCATTCGCGAATCAATCACCAAATTATCCTTTTCTTTGTGAATTTTTTTGAGTAATTCATCCACTTCCAAGTCGATTTCTCGTTGCTTTTCTGCAGTAATATTTATTTCTTCAATCGAGTAACCACGCTCCGACGCCATTTTTCTAAATAGGTCGCCCGAAGAAAAATGTTCGTATCCGAGCATTTTCGCGACCCCCTTGGCGGTACTAGACTTTCCGCTTCCTGGATATCCGGCGATAGTAATAATATGCTTCTTCATTTGAAACCCAATTTCTTAACTATTTCCTCGTGAACTTTCTCGATTGACGGCGACCCATCAATTCTAATAAGTTTCTTCTCGTTTTCCAATTGTTTAACAACAGGCATTGTTTCCGAATTGAATAATTCAAAGCGCTTCTTGAGAGCTTCGGGATGATCGTCGACCCTTCGGCGGCCCGCAATTCTTTTTAAGGCCTCTTCTTCCGGTAGATCAATAAAAATAACTTTGTAATTTTGGCGATCGAGCCTAGTCCAAGAATCCTTCATCAATTCGTACTGCCGCAGAGAACGGGGAAAACCGTGGACAACAATACTTTGATCAAGCGAAATTTTCGACAAACGGTTTTCAATGACTTCAACGATCAGCTCCGGCTCAACCAAACGCCCTTCTACATTTATGGTTTGATTTACTTTTTTCCCGAGTTTGGTATCGGTTTTGGCAATCTCCCGAAGTTCGTTGCCCGCGCCGATCACAATGAGCCCAAACTTTTTACCCAAAAGTTCCGCCTGCGTATCCTTGCCGGATCCTTGCGGCCCCAAAATAACTAAACTAGAAACCTTCATAATCGCGCATCAGAAGCTGCGATTCAATTTGTTTCACGGTCTCAATCACCACGGCCACCACGATCAGGAGGCTGGTACCGCCGATGGTCAAGGCCTGCGCTTTGGTGACAATCTGCATCAAAAACGGCAGGACGGCAATGAGCCCCAAAAATATGGCTCCGGCTAAGGTAATGCGGTTCAAAACCCGGTAAAGGAACTCCGCGGTCTGATGCCCCGGCCGCAGTCCCGGTACAAATCCGCCCTGTTTTTGCAGATTGTCCGCGATGTCTTCGGGATTAAAAACGACGGCCGTATAAAAATAAGTAAAAGCGATGACCAGTAAAAAGTAGGCAGCCCCGTAAAACGTAGTATTGGCAAAAAGCTGGCTGACGGACCTCGCAAAATCAGCCACTGCCTCTGTTTTGGCCTGGGAGAGAAAATTTGCGATAATCCCCGGGAATAACAGTATGGAAATTGCGAAAATAATTGGGATCACGCCCGCGGTATTTACCCGAATCGGCAAGTGCGTATTGACCCCGCCGTATAATTTGTTGCCCCTCACGCGCTTGGCATAAGACACGGGGATATTTCGCGTGGCTTCGGTCATGATCACCACTCCCAAAATAACCGCGAGCCCGAGGAGCACGAACCCAATGATGGTCGGCAACCCCAAGGTTTCGTAAATCGAACCGATCCTTGCGGTACTGCTCGGCAATTGTGAAACAATTCCCGCGAAGATTATCAGGGATATTCCGTTGCCGATGCCATATTCGGTAATCAGTTCTCCCAGCCACATCAAAATCAAAGTGCCGGCCGTCACCGATAAAATGATAATAAACCACTCCGAGGAGGTCAGCCCGGTCAGGATATTCGCCGCCCCACCGCCTCCTCCCCGCGAAAACAGAGTAATGGTTCCAAAACCCTGCAGAGCCGCCAGTGGCACGGTCAAATAGCGCATATATTGATTAACCTTTGCCCGGCCGGCCTCCCCCTCCTTCTGCAGCTGTCCCAATGTCGGAATGATGATTGCCAAAAGCTGCATGATAATGGAAGCAGTGATATAAGGGCCAACTCCGAGCATGGCAATTGAAAAATTCGATAAGCCCCCGCCCGAAAAAATATCCAGCAGGCCAAACAGCTGGTTTTGGCTGAAAAATTGGCGAAGCGCGGCGGCGTTTACCCCCGGTATCGGGATCGCGGCCAAAATCCTGGTCACGGCCAAAATCAACAAAACCATGAGAATTTTGTGGCGCAGATCCTTCAGTCGCCAAATTTGAATGAGTTTATTTATCATTCGGACTTTGAAAAACTTTTCCGCCCGCAGCCTCGATAGCTTTTTGGGCCGGTTTCGAAAACTTTACCCCTTTGAAATCCATTTTTTTTGTTACCGCCCGGGTCCCTAATATTTTTACTGGCAGTTTATCGCTTCCTATCAATCCAGCCTGCTTTAGCACTTGAGGGGTCACCGGGGATTTTAACACGCGCTTCTCAACCGCGGCCAAATCCACAACCTGGTTTTTGGGATAAATTGACCTAAACCCCCTCTTTTTCGGAATCTGGCGGATAAAAGGCATCCGTCCACCTTCAAAACCCGGCTTAATATTCCCTCCTGAACGCGCTTTCTGCCCCTTCATCCCGCGGCCGGAATAATTCCCATGGCCCGAGCTGGAACCGCGACCAACTCTCTTGCGATTCTTCTTTCTCTCTTTCGGTTTTAAACTTGATAAGTTAAACATTTCCCTGGCTCTTCGGCGGCTTAATTTTTAGCCTCTTAAGCGCTTCATAAGTCGCGCGAACATTGCTTATCTTGTTTGAACTTCCCAGCATTTTGCTCGAAACATTTTTTATTCCCGCCAAATCAACAACCGCGCGGACCGGCCCTCCAGCCACAATCCCTGTCCCGCGAGGCACGGGTTTGAGAATGATTTGCGCCGCTTTAAATTTGATTCTTATTTGGTGCGGAATGGTCTCGTTTACGATAGGCACCTTAATCATATTCTTCTTAGCTTCTGCCGTGGCTTTGGCGATTGCCTCGGCAACATCCGTCCCTTTCTTCACGCCTATGCCGACCCTGCCTTTTCGATCCCCGATCACAACCAAGGCGCGAAACCGCATACGTTTGCCGCCAGCGACAACACGGGTTACTCGCTTTATCTCAACCACCTTGGTCTGGAATTCTTTTTTAATCGCTTCTCTGTGTCCGTATGCCATACCCAGTAACAATAACTTGACTTGCCAAAATTTAGCGAGCCAAGATCTCCTTGATTAAATTAATATAAATTTCTGCGTTATTATAGTCCATAGTCCTCATCTTTAAATTTTGCAAAGGCGAGCTCATGTCAAGTTTTGTTACTGGGCATATTAAATCTTTAGCCCCGCCTCGCGCAAAGCCTTGCCGACTGCTTCAATTCGCCCATGATAGATGTACCCGCCGCGATCAAATACGACTTCGGTCACTCCGGCACCCTTGGCCTTTTCGGCCAAAAGCTTCGCTACTGCCGCGGCGACGTTTTTTTTAGGCGTTTTCCATTCAATATCCTTGGTGGAGGCGGCGACAATCGTGGTACTTTTTTCATCATCAATCAATTGCAGATGGATATGCTTATGACTCTTAAACACGCTTAAACGCGGGCGGCTCTTCGTGCCATAAATTTTTGCCCGGACTCTTTTGTGCCTTTTAATTCTGTTATCCCGTCTGCTAATCATATCTTTAGCCTGCCCCCACTGACTTAACCACTTTGCCGGCCTTGCGGCGGATAACTTCTTCCGCGTATTTTATTCCTTTGCCTTTGTACGGCTCGGGCTTTTTCTGGCTTCTGATGAGCGCCGCAAACTGGCCGACTTCCTGCTTATTGGTACCACTAACTGTAATTATACTTTTTTCTACCTTTACTTCCAAACCAGAGGGTACCGGCAGTTCAACCGGATGAGAAAAACCAATATTCAAAATCAACTTCCCGGCGGCGACAGAAGCTCTGTAACCTACTCCGGAAATTTCCAGTGTCCGTTCAAATCCCGCGGACACGCCGGTTACCGCGTTTTGAACAAGCGAACGGAACGTACCCCACAACGCTCTTTGCTTGCGATTTTCCGGATTGGAAACACTTAGCGTCAGCTGGCCTTCTGCAGATTTAATCGCAACGCTCGGATGCAATTCAACTGAAAGCTGACCTTTGGGTCCTTTAACAGTTACGGCCTGGCCGACGATTTCGACCTTTATATCCTCAGGGAGTGTGATTATTTTTTTGCCTATCTTCGACATAAATTTCTGAATATTCTAACTACTAACTCCTGGCTCCTAACTCCTATTTACCATATCTGGCAAATTACTTCTCCCCCAACCTTTTCCTTACGCGCCTGCCGGTCGGTCATCAGCCCCTTTGATGTGGAGATAATAGTTGCCCCAAAACCGGATTTCGCTCTCGGAATCTCGCTGCTTCTGGCATAAATCCGCAGACCGGGTTTGCTGACGCGGGTCAACCCGGAAATAATAGAAGAGCCTGACTCATCGTACTTCAGTTTGAGCTGAAGTGTCTTTGGGGATTTGTCTTCTTTTCCCTCATTTACTTCCGCTTGATCAATCCACCCCTGGCTATGAAGCAACACGGCCAAATTATATTTTAGTTTAGAGTACGGCAAAACCACCTCGGCCTTTTTTACGGCCAGGGCATTTCTGATTCTTGTTAACATGTCTGCTATCGGGTCCATATTTTTACCAGCTCGATTTAATAATTCCCGGAATTTCGCCTTTCGAAGCCAGTTCGCGAAAACAAATACGGCACAAATCAAAATCTCTCATGTATCCCCGCTTTCTCCCGCAACGCCAACAACGCCGCACCAGTCGGGTGGAATATTTCGGTTTTCTCTTGGATTTTGCGATCTGACTTTTCTTCGCCATACAATTTAACGTGTGTCTTCCGCCTTAGACGGAAAACGGCATTCCTAACTTTTTTAATAGTAGATATGCTGCCTCATCGTCCTTAGCCGTTGTAACTATCGTAACTTCGAAGCCAAAATTGAGGGTGCCTTCTTCCTGGGCCATTTCTGGAAAAACGATATGCTCGGCCACGCCGCAGGAATAATTCCCCCGTCCATCCAGTCCCTTCCGGGAAAGGCCGCGGAAATCGCGGGTTCGCGGCAAAGCCGCATTGATGAATTTATCCAAGAATTCATACATTCGTTTGCCTCGCAGTGTCACCCGTAAACCGACTATCTGGCCTTCGCGGATTTTAAATGCGGAAATTGCTTTCTTCGCCCTGGTCAGGAGTGGTTTTTGTCCGGTAATTCTACCCAAAGCGGAAGTAATCTCGTCAAGGCTCTTTGGATTTTGCTGCAGCACCCTTCCGATACCCGCGTTGACAACAACTTTTTCGATCCTTGGAACTGCCAAAATATTGTCTAAATGCAGCTCTTGCTTGAGCTTAGGGCGGATGTTCGTTTTATATAATTCTTGTAATCTAGCCATACAGTGTAAAATTTAAAATTTTTGATTTTTGCACTTTACAATTTGCATTTATAATCCCTTACCGCACTTCTTGCATATCCGGCTTTTGATTCCTTTTTCATCCGTGACACGACTGATACGGGTGGGTTTTTTGCAATGAGGACATACGACCATGAGGCGGGATGCGTGCATTGGCATGGAAAGCTGAAGTTTCTGTCCCTTTTCTCCGCCCTTTTTTGGTTTTCGGTGCCGGAATACAATATTGCGTCCCTCAACGGTTGCCATATCAAGTTTCGTATTCACGCCCAAAACCTTTCCTGTCTTATCCCGATCTCGGCCTGACAAAATTTTCACCAAATCCCCTTTTCTGATGTTTGTCATACCCGGTAACAATAACTTTGGCGTTCATCACTGAAAGTGATGAACAAGGTTATTCTATGATTATCTTTTGACTCAATATAAAGCATATAATTCTTAAAGATATATTTCCCGTAAAAAACCAAAGTTTTGTTACCGGGTCATATTACTTCAGGCGCCAAACTAATAATTTTCGTGAACCCCAAATCCCTCAGCTCTCTGGGTATCGGTCCGAAAATACGGGATCCCCGAGGCTCTTTGGATTCTTTGGTGACGAGTACGGCCGCATTTTCGTCAAACCGAATGTATGAACCATCGCTACGCCTGGTTTCCTTGCGAGTCCGAACAATGACTGCGTAAACTTTGTCGCCCTTTTTTACGCTTCCGGTCGGGCTGGACACTTTTACGGATGCCACCACGATATCGCCAATTCTAGCTACCTTCCGCTTGTTCTTACCCGAAACGCTGAAAACCGCGATCTCCTTCGCGCCAGTATTATCCGCGACTTTTAATCTTGAACGTAATTGAATCATATCGAAATTACTTTATCTTTTTTGTGATCTTCCATCGTTTCTCGCGCGATATGGGATGTGAGCGTTCTATTTCCACGGTGTCTCCGACCTGATATTCATTATTTTCGTCGTGAGCCTTGTATTTTTTGCTGACCGTAAAACGTTTCTTGTATTTGGGATGGCTTTTGCGGGTCACAACTTTAACTACCGCGGTTTTATTCATCTTATGGCTGACAATCTCGCCCTGCGCTGTTTGTTGCCGTTGATCTGTTTCCCCTTGAATCATGACCCTTTCCTTTCTTTCAGAATTGTTAAAATTCGAGCCATATCTTTTTTAGTTTGCCGCAATTGCTGGTGATTTTTAATCTCGCGGCTTGCAACCTTGAACCTCAAGGTACGAATTTGTTCCTTCATTTCTTCAAATTGTTCCAATAAATCTTCTGTGGATTTTTTTCGAATATCCCGAGGCTTCATAATATCAAACCTTTCTTCGATTCAAAGCGAGTCTTCACCGGCAATTTTCTCGCGGCCAAACGCATCGCCTCGCGGGCTTGTTCGGATGTTACACCGTCCATTTCAAAAAGCATCCGCCCCTTTTTTACCACCGCAACAAAATAATCAACCGCGCCCTTTCCTCCCCCCATCGGTATCTCATTGCCTTTCGCGGTAATCGGTTTGTCCGGGAATATCCGCACCCAAATTTTTCCGCCTCGCTGAACGTACCTCGTCATTGCCCGGCGCGCGGCCTCGATTTGCCTGCTAGTTACCCAAGAATTGCTTAGGGCCCGCAATCCGTAGTTTCCGAAACTCAAAATGTTCCCCGCCATGGCCTTGCCTTTGGTATGGCCGCGGTGATGCTTCTTGTGCTTTAACTTCTTAGGAATCAACATTGCTATAAATATTATTCTAATCTACAAATTATCGCTGCTTCTCCGACTCTGCCCCGTAGTGAACCAGCAGGTTCTACTACTGGGGTTTAAGTTTTTTAGGGATTAACATAGACTAAAATTAACTTTGATTTTGTCCGCCAGAGGCGGATCCGTTCTTTAGGCGGAAAATATCTCTCCCTTGTTTATCCAAACTTTTATGCCTACCGTCCCGTAAGTCGTGAAGGCCGTCGCCCGGGCAAAATCAATATTTGCTCGCAAAGTATGCAAGGGAAGCTTTCCTTTGTAAAGCCATTCTGTACGGGCAATTTCTGCTCCGCCTAAGCGGCCGGAAATCGCGACCTTCACTCCGGCTGCTCCCGCGTCCATAATCTGCTCGATTGCCGTTTTCATCGCGCGCCGGTAGGACATTCGCTTTTCAATCTGTTCTGCCAGAGTCTGCGCCCAGACCGGGGCTTCGAGATTGACATTCCTTGATTCCTCTATGGTGATCTTCAAGTCCACCTTGTCGGGAATACTTTTCTTCAGCTGCTTTTTGAGTTCCTCAACTCCTCCGCCGCCCTTGCCGATAATCATTCCCGGCCGGGTGGAATGAATTATCAAATTGATCTCCTCGTTTAATCTTTCAATGTCTATTCTGATGATTCCCGCTTTGGCGTACTTTTTGGAAACGACTGTTCGAATTTTACTATCCTGTTTTAGGGCATCGGCGAATTTTTTCCCGCGCGCAAACCACCTGGATCTCCAGGTATCGGTAACATTTATTCTAAAACTGCGCGGATCTACTTTGTGACCCATATTTAGCTTCCCATGTTACCTCTTCGATCAAAACTCGTGTAGTGTCTGCTTTTTGGATCCTGTTTCGGCGGTAACTGCGGGCCGCTTCCTTCTTTCTTCTTTTTCCGCAAAAATCCGAATCTGGAAGGCTTGGTTTCAACCGGTTCGATCTTCGCTTCTGAAACTTGTTCCATAAGTTTTTCCGGCCCCTGCTTTTTGGCTGCCTTTATCGGTTTTTTACTTATCCCCAAAATTAAATTCATGTGACTCGTTCTCTTTCGAACCGTCACCGCTCTTCCTTGAGCGCGCGGCATATATCTCATATAAACCGGGCCGCCATCAATAGTCAGGTTTTTGATAAACAGCCGCTCTTTTTCGACTTGGTGGTTGTGAGAAGCGTTGGCCACCGCGGAATCAATCAGCTTGGCAATTGGCCGCGCCGCCTTTTTCGTTAAAAATTTGAGCTGAGAAAGAGCGTTCTCTACCGACATATCCTTTAACAGTCGCGCCACAAGCCTGGCTTTGCGAGGCGATATATGAATCGCCGCCGCCCGGGCCTTAACTTCTGTAATTTCTTTTTTCTGAACCTCTGTTTGTGCCATATTCTCTATTCTACATTCCAAATTCTAAGTTTTCTTCTCCCCCGACTCCTCTTGAGCGGCAGCAACTTTTGCCCGTTCCGCGTCGGCCGCCGCGGTCGCTTCTTCTTTGGCCATGCGTCCGCCGTGGCGGATAAACTTCCGCGTCAGTGAAAATTCCCCCAGTTTATGCCCGACCATGTCTTCGGTAATAAATACTTCGTTAAAAACCTTGCCGTTGTGCACCGCAAAAGTAAACCCAACCATTTCCGGCGTTACCGTGGAATCCCGCGACCAAGTCTTGATAGCCGTCCTTGCGCCAGGTTTTAGATTTTGGATTTTTTTGATGAGGTTCGGATCCACAAACGGACCCTTTTTCAATGATCGACTCATTTTCTATTTACGCCGCTTAATAATGAATTTATTCGACAGCTTGTTCTTCTTCCGGGTCTTTACTCCCAAAGCGTGTTTGCCCCACGGCGTTTTCGGGTATTTCAAACCAATCGGATTTCGTCCTTCGCCGCCGCCATGAGGGTGATCAACCGGATTCATCGCCTTGCCACGCACCGCTGGCCTGATTCCCATCAGACGCTTTCGGCCGGCCTTGCCGATGCGAACATTAAAATGGTCAACATTCGAAACTTGTCCGATGGTAACCATGCAATTTTCGTCAATTTTTCTAACTTCCCCGGACGGTAATTTTACAATTCCATACCCGCCCTCGACTGCCGTCATGGTGGCGTAACTGCCCGCCCCTCTGACAATTTGCCCGCCTTTGCCAGGCGAAAGCTCAATATCATGCACGATCGTACCCACTGGGATATTTTTGATAATCGTTCGAAAACCCGGTTTGATTTCCACCTTTCCCTTCGAACTGATAACCTGGTCGCCGACACGAACGTCTGCCGGAGCGATAATATAGTCCTTCGCCCCATCTCGATAAAACAAGAGGGCAATGAACGCGGAGCGGTTCGGATCATATTCGATGGACGCAACCTTTGCCGGAATATCAAATTTGGTCCGCTTGCCGTCTATCAGGCGGATTTTCTTCCTCGCCCCGCCGCCGATGTGCCGGACAGTGATATGGCCGTGATGGTTCCTGCCGCCGCTTTTGGCCTTGGACAAAAATTTCGATCGCGGCCCTTGAGGTTTTTTTGCCAAATCCGAATAGACAACCACGGAAGTTTTCCGGAGTCCAGGTGTTGTAGGTTTATATAGTTTAATCGGCATAATTAGTTTGCGCTAAATCAAAATTATTCTTATCCCACCGACTCGATTATCCCGGGGATTTTTTCGCCGGAGCGAACCTGGACAATTGCTTTCTTCCACGGCGAGGTCTTCCCTTTGGTTTTTCCGTATCGCCTCGTTTTTGACGGCATACTTATTATTCTGACCGCCTCGACGTGCACATTGTAAATTCTTTCAATCCCTTTCTTTATTTCGCTTTTGTTTGCCCGCATTTCTACCGCAAAAACATACCGTCCGGTGCTGGCAAGGTGAGTGCCTTTTTCAGACGTTACCGGCCGCAGCAAAATCTGATAAGCTCTGCCTGTCCCGCCTTTGGATTTCGGCGGAGCGTCTTCCTTTTTCTCTGCCTCCACGGCCTCGGCTTTCTGCGGCGATTCAGTCTCCTTCTTTTTAAATTTTAATTTATCAAAAATTCCCATAAACTTTTTATAAATAAGTTTTCTCGATCTGTGGTAGCGCGTCTTTTGGAACAATTATTGAATTTGCCCGCAAGAGGTCCAAAATATTTAAATTCGAAGCTGTGAGAACTTTGACATGGGGCAAATTTGCGGAGGCCCGGCTTAATTTTTCCTGCTTTCCCGGAGTGATGATCAAAATATTTTTCCCCGCTGGCTTCATCTTTTTCATCAAAATTTCAAGTTTCCGCGAAAGCTCTTTGGTCTTGGCCTCTTGCAGTTCAATATTGTCCACTACCAAAAGCTGTTCTGATTTCACCCGGTCTGTCAAAACGGAAAAAAATGCAAGCCGATTTAATTTCTTGTTCACTTTTTTATAAAAATTTCTGCCTTCTGTGGGACCAAAAATTATCCCGCCGCCGCGCCAAAGAGGAGAACGGATGGAACCGGCCCTGGCGCGTCCCGTGCCTTTCTGCTTCCAAGGCTTCTTCCCCCCTCCCCTGACTTCCCCTTTGGTCTTTGTCCGAGCTGTCGCTCGCCGCATATTGGAAAGTTTTGCCGTCACCACTTGATGCAAAACCCCGGGCTTCAATTCCTTAATCTCAAAAATCCGGGGATTCAAATCAACTGTCGCGCCCGTTTCTTCTCCTGACTGATTGTATACAGCAACCTTCACCATATAAATTATGCCTTCGCTGGATATTCAAACACTTTTGAAATCTGTTTTTTTTTGCCGGTGGCCATGACTTTTACCATACTTCCAAAATGCCCCGGCACCCCGCCTTTCACAAACAAAAAATTTCTCAAGGGATCAACGGCAACTACAACCGAGTGTTTAACGGTCGAATTTTGACTCCCCATGTGTCCAGCCATTCGCAGACCCGGCCGGACATGCTGGGGAAACCGCTGACCGATTGAACCGACCGCGCGGGGATGGTCATGGCCATGGCTGGCCGGCGCTCCGTGAAAACCGTGCCGCTTCATGGCTCCGGCGAACCCTCGCCCTTTCGAAATTCCTGAAATATTGATCACCTGTCCCGGGGTAAAATCAGAAACCTTGATTTCCTGCCCCGGCTGGTAATCGTTTATTGGCACCTTAAATTCCTTTTTCTTTTTTCCAAGACTTATCTGAACTGCTTCGTACTGGTCGCGCTCAAGCGTCTTCACTTGGGTGACCTTGCAAAGCCCAGCTTCCAAAACCGTTACCGGAACTACCCGTCCCGCTTCGGTAAACAACTGGGTCATATTAAGTTTTTTGGCGAGAATAAAACTCATAAAAAATCTGGCCGCGATCGACCAGTAACAAATCTTAAACTAATAAGACTTTCTACCAGTAAACCCCGGCACCAAACGGCTAATTAACATGTTTGGTGCAGAAGTCTACCCCACTTACCAAAAATACTACGTTTGGTGCGGGGTAAATCGTTATCTCGAAGTTTTAAACTTTCTGGGCTCTAAACTTCGAGAACCTACTTACCAAAATAACCTACTACATCTTAATTTCTATTTCCACGCCAGCCGGCAAATTCAGTTTGTCAAACGCGTCCTTGGTTTTCTGTGTTGGGTTTAAAATATCGATTAACCGTTTATGCATCCGCATTTCGTATTGATCACGGGAATCTTTGTGCACAAAGGTCGATTTATTAACCGTATACTTTTTCTTTTCTGTCGGAAGGGGCACCGGTCCCGCGACTACCGCCCCGCTTCGCTTGGCGGTATCAACAATTTGCTTGGCGCTCTGATCTATCAATTTATGATCATACGCGCGGAGTTTGATCCGGATCCGCTGATGTACTGGTTCTTCTGCCTTCCCTTTCATTGCTCGAAATTACTTGATTATCTTCGTAACCACTCCGGCGCCGACCGTGTGCCCGCCTTCGCGGATGGCGAATCTTTGCTGCTCTTCAAGCGCAACCGGCGCGATCAGCTTGATAATCAATTTTATCGTATCACCCGGCATGACCATTTCTTTGCCGGCCGGCAACGCGGCTTCTCCGGTAACATCCGTGGTTCGAATATAGAACTGGGGTTTATAGCCCGTGAAAAACGCGGTATGACGTCCGCCTTCCTCTTTGGTCAGGACATAGACCTCTGCTTCAAATTCAGTGTGGGGAGTGATTGATCCAGGCTTCGCCAAGACCTGCCCGCGTTCAACCTCTTCCTTTTTGGTGCCGCGTAAAAGGATACCGGCATTATCTCCGGCCCGCCCCTCATCCAGGGACTTGTTAAACATTTCGATACCGGTGACGACCGTCTTTTGGGTCGGCCGGATGCCAATGATTTCAATCTCGTCGCTTAGCTTCACTACCCCTCGTTCAATTCTGCCCGTAACGACGGTGCCGCGGCCTTCAATCGAAAAGATATCTTCGATCGGCATCAAAAACGGTTTGTCCGTGTTGCGCACCGGCTCCGGGAAGTACGTATCCATCGTATTCACAAGCTGTTCGATGCTCTTGAGCGCTTCCGGATCATTTTCCATGGCCTTGAGGGCGGAACCGCGAATGATCGGGGTCTCCTTGCCCGGGTATTCGTATTTATTCAAAAGCTCGCGGACTTCCTCTTCCACCAAATCTATGAGCTCCGGATCATCCACCGTGTCCACTTTATTCAAGAAAACGATGATATGAGGAACTCCGACTTGTCTGGCCAGCAAAATGTGTTCCCGGGTCTGCGGCATCGGGCCGTCAGCCGCGGATATGACCAAAACCGCGCCATCCATCTGGGCCGCGCCAGTAATCATGTTTTTGATGTAATCCGCGTGTCCCGGCGCGTCAACGTGGGCGTAGTGGCGCTTCTCCGTCTCGTATTCTACGTGCGAAGTATTGATAGTGATTCCCCGCTCTCTCTCCTCGGGAGCGTTATCAATGGAATCATAGCTTCTTTCTTTTGCCAATCCCTTGGAAGCCAAATAATGCGTAATCGCCGCGGTCAGAGTGGTTTTGCCGTGGTCAACATGCCCGATGGTTCCAACATTAATATGCGGCTTTGTGCGTTCGAATTTCCCGACTGCCATGCTTTAACTCCTTAATTTAATAGTAAAAAAATTATAAATGACTTTTACAATAAAGTCAAACTTACTGCAATATATCAGATCTGCGAGAACGAGTCAAGCGGCTCTATCCTAATCTCATCGCTTGCATTTTCCTCAAAATTGGATACCGTATTTCCGGCCAAGATTCCTTCTTCCGGCGAGATAATCTCTTCTCGCATATCCTTCAGCTGGGCCTTGGTAATCTGTCTGTTAACGTCCTCGATCTCCGAGATCCGTTCCGCTAGCTTGCCGGCGATGCTCGGGACTGCCAGATCCTGAAATTCCTTATAATCCAACAGTACCGCCTTGGGTTCTCCATCCTCAATAAAAACAAACTTCCCCCCGATCAGTTTTTGGATTCGATAAATCTCTGCAAATTTATTATCGTTCATAATGTAAATATTATAGGGTTATTTTACGAAAGGCACAAATGCGAAACCGGGGTAACTTTCTTCGTCAAAGCTGTCCTCGCCAGTTTTGGTCACGCGCTTGATTGAACAATCATACTGCTTCCCCACAGGGATTACCATTCTTCCGCCCGTAGCCAGCTGTTCTTTAAGCGCCTGTGGAATTGCCGGCGCGGCCGCGCTCGCGATAATCCTATCAAACGGTGACTTCTCGGGCAACCCTTTCCAACCTGATCGATTCAGGAGTTCAATATTCCTATATCCCTTATCCCTCAAATTCTTCTTCCCGAATTCGTAGATGGCGGGCACAATCTCGAGCCCGTAAACCCTTCCGGCATCGCCTGCGATGTGCGCCAATATCCCGGTCGTCCATCCGGAACCAAATCCGATGTCCAAAATTTTCTGGCCTGGCCTTGGATCCAGAAGCTCCATCATAAAAGCTACGGTGTAGGGCTGGGAAATAGTTTGCCCCTCCCCGATGGGCAAAGGTGCGTCAACGTACGCATCATCTTCAAAACCGGCCGGCACAAACTTCTTGCGATCATTGGCTAAAAACGCCTCAATGATAAGAGGCGTTTTTAGCACTCCTTGTTCTTTCAAAGCGGCTACGAGTTCTTTCATTTGAAACCCAATAAACCAAAATCGGGGTAGGCGGAATCGAACCGCCACTACATGCACCCCATGCACGCGGGCTACCACTACCCCATACCCCGCTTAAAATAAGTTGCTAACTTTTCCCTCAATACTTCTCTGCCATACCCCGTCTTGAAAAACTTTTCAGCTGTAATTGCGTCAGATTTCTCAAGATAAGCTTCGTAAAATATGAGTTTGAAAGGGCTATTCTTTGAGGTATAAGCGCCACCGAGCTTGTTATTATGCTCAATAATTCGACGACGCAAATCACTGGTGACGCCAGTATATAGCCTTTTGTTTTTCAGGCTTCTTAGAACGTAAACGTACCACATCTAATTACTTTAAACCACCCGCCTCCTCGGCGGGTCGCCGAAGAGGCGACTACAGCCCGTCATATAAATTTTACCATTTACAAAAAATTCAAACAAAAAAAGAAAAGGGTCAGAACAAATCCGACCCTTTGAAGTCCCCTGAATCTTGGAGACCATACTGCACATCACCCCCTCCATCTTTTGTATTTATTCGACGACAACCGGCTCCGGCCTGCCCCTGGAGACTCGCTGTCTCTCTTTCTTCTTTGACGGTTGACCACGCAACGCGGAGACCCGCTCACGCAATCCCTTTCTTTCCGCTACGAGGACCTGAAATTCCTCATCTTTCGGGTCCTGTGGACCCAAAAGATGCCTAGATTGCAATTCAAGATTCAGTTCATTCAGTCTGGCCTCAATTTAGTTGATTAGGAACCTGATTTCTGGATCCTGATTCACGATCTCCTCCTCTCAAGTAGCAAATGGCTAACCGACCGCGATTGCTGTCGCGCTTGAGTTGGGTGCGGAAAGAGTCTGGCCAGCACAAATACGGGAAAAATCCCGCAAAAACCCTCGACGCTCTTGGCACCCCCGGCATTTCCACGACAGAGTGGGTAATCCATCCGGGTTCTCACCCAGACCCCTGTACACCGCCTGAATGTTCTTCCCGCCTTCGTGAACTTCATTCGCACTTACCACGATCATACCATCACCTCCTCCTTACAAACCAAAATTCCGCAGGCTTTTGCGGAATTAAGGTCGTTTGCTGCGAGTCGATTAAACTTTACCAAGTAAAATCTAATCTAAAATAACACTATCATAAATACCGCTTAAGTCAAGCAGATATCCACAACAACTATGAACCGGACATTCTATTAATAATATCATTAAGTTCTTCGTCCGAATAGAATTCAATGGTAATCTTGCCTCCTTTGGTCCCTTTGTTGACCGCGACCCGCGTCCCCAATTTATTGCGGAGCAAATTTTCGAGCGATTCCAGGAAGGGGTCGGGCGTAAACATCTCATGAACCTTGATTCTGCGATTGCGGATCTCCCGCACCTTACTCTCAATGTCTCTGACCTTCATCTTCTCGCGGAGAACAATCTTGAACATGGCCAGCATCTCTTCGCGATCTCGCAATGACAAAAGCGGCCGTGCCTGGCCCTCGGCAATCACCCCTTCGGTCAGGGCCCGCTGAATTTCTACCGGCAAATTCAAAAGCCGAATGAGGTTGGAAATCGTAGAATCGTCTTTGCCGACGCGTTTGGCAATTTCAATAACCTGCAATCCAAATTCCTGCTGAAGCTGCTGATACGCTTTTGCTTCTTCAATTGGATTGAGATCCGCCCGCTGAACATTTTCAATGAGCGCCAGTTCCAGCCTAGTCTGCGAGGACATCGCGCGGCTCACAAAAACCGGCACTTTCGCGAGGCCGGCCAGCTTGGCCGCGCGGAAACGCCGCTCCCCCACAACTATTTCATACTTGCCGTCAGGACGATCCGTGACGACTAAGGGCTGAATGATCCCATTCGTTTTGATTGACTGCGCCAACTCCTCCAATTTTTCCTGGTTAAAAATTCGCCGGGGTTGAAATTTATTCGGCAGGATTTTTTCCAACTCAAGTTCCAGAAACGCCTGGCCGGTAAGGGGCGAGTGAAATTTCGCCTGCGGGTCGGATTTGACAGTGGGGTGCTTGATCAAAGAGACATCAGCTTTGGTTTCAGCTTGCCGCGTTTTCAAATCTGTTTCCGGCATCTCGTCCAAATCATCCAAGCCCTCATCCTTTAGCCCGTCAAAATTCCCTAATTTGAATACATCATCGCTCATATTTATCCAATATCCGCAAAGGCCGTGCTCTTGGGTAATTCCTTAGCCCATTTCTTAAAAAATTTACCTAATTCTTCGCGAGCGATGGGGTCCTTGATCTTCTTGATATAAGCGTGCCCTTTCTCTAAAGCCAATGCCAAATCTTCTTTCACCAGCTTATTTTGGTGAAACTTATAATGGGTGCATTCGATATAATCCGCGACTTTTGCCACAATTCCCTCGTCTGTTTTTGAGTCCAATATTTCTTTTGATATCTTTCTAAAATAATTTGCTTCCTTGCCAAAAAATTTGCTCAAAAATTTCTGGTTCTCCTCCTCAAAGGCCTTTGCCTTGCGATAGGCGGCTCTATTGATTTTTGCATACGGCATGGAAATGTCTCCGCCCAAAAGCTCGCCCAAATCATGAATAAGCGTATATTCCAAAACTCTGGTTATGTCTATTTTGGCGCCAGCCCGATTCAAACTGCGTGCCAGCTGCCAAGCAATGAAAGTAACTAAATAATGATGCTCTGCGAGGTTGCTTAATTCATTCGTCGGAATGCCCGCTAGCACATAGCCGGTTTGCGGCTGATTGCGGGTCAATTCCAATACTCTAAAAAGCCTAGTAAGATGTTCCATACGTATATCAAATCTATCAAAATTTTACCTAAATGGCAAAGGACGATCCTTGTTGGTTTTTCATAGCTGCCTAACACATTCGGTTTTTCACGCACCTTCAATTAATAGTCTAAATTTACTCGCATATGCTAGTAAAGTTAGACTAAATGTAACAAAAGTGTTACCATCATTATATCCTTAAAAATATGAATCCCTATCAAAAATTACCAATTACCACTGTTATTCAAAAGGCAGTTCCAAAGCCGCTGCTTGAATTGACTCCCCAACGAATAGAAAAAATAAAAAGTTTTGGTGAGGTCATGCTGATTATTCTAAGACTTTCGACAATCATAACAATGACTGCTGTCGCACCGAATGCGATCCAGGCCCTAAAAATTTTTGAAAAGAAACGCAACATAAAATCTACTCACAAAGACAGGGCCAAAAAAGTCGCGAGGACTTTTTACTATTTGAAACACAGAAATTATGTGATTTTCAAAAGAAAGGGTCGGGACTATCACATTCATTTGCGTCACAAAGGTCTAAAACAAATCAGAAGGCTGGAGTTTAACAACCTGGTTATACCCAAACCTAAATCATGGGATGGAAAATTTTGGCTGGTTGCGGCAGATATCCCAACCAAATATAAAACCGGCGCTGATATGATGAGATCAAAAATCAAAGAACTTAAACTTTATCCGCTACAACGTACTTTGTGGTTCTATCCCTATGACCCTTCTGTCGAGATTGAATTTATTGCCCGTATCTACAACATAGACCGCTTTGTAACCACCATGAAGATAGATGAAATGGATCCTGAAGATTATCAAACCCTCCAATCGTTTTTCAAAAAGCACGACGTTGTTTAAACCGAACCTCACATTTATTTATTTTTCCTGATTTTTATTTAGTCTAAATTTTCTAGCATACGCTAGAAAATTTAGACTAACCGCTCTGGACTTATTCTATTATTCTATTGAAAAGCGGGCCGACTAGAACGTCAACCCGCCTAAGCAATCCTTCAAACTCCTCCTTGTTTCGGCAAATCTCAATCACCAGACCGCCATCATCTTACCCACTTGGTAGTACTCCAGGGCGTCTCCCGCGAACCGTTCAAAAATCTCCTGGTATCTTACGGAAGTTGAGGCTATAACTCCATCCGGAACTTCCAATTGCGCGACAAATTCCAGATGTTCGGGATTGGCGGGATCGAGATTGTTCAAACCCGTTACTCCGAACGGAGTCGCAATGGTCATGCCCCACTGTCGCACCGGCTCTTTGTCGTAGCCCGACGGGGATTTCCTTTGGGCGGCGGCTTCTTCCCATTGCTTACAATCCCAGAACCTTGACGAATCCGGGGTGAGAATCTCGTCGCCGAGTGTACCATCAATACCAAACTCGAATTTGGTATCAGCAATGATAATCCCCCGTGCTTGGGCAAAAGCATATGCCTGTTGGTAGATTTCCAACGATAGCTTCTCCATCCAGGGACACTGTCCCCTGACAATGTCCACGGGGATATTCTCGTCATGCCCTTCCTCCGCCTTAGTGCTGGGAGTGAAAATCGGAGACGGCAGTTTGGAACCGTCGTTTAAACCCTCCGAAAGCTTGTATCCGCAAACCACCCCGCCCTTATCCCGGTAATCCCGCCACCCGGAACCAGTCAAGTAGCCACGAACGATTGCCTCAAACCCGACCATTTTAAGCTTCCTCACCACGACCGCGCGTCTCTGGAGTTCTTGATTCCCCCTAAGTTTTTTGGGAAGGTAGAGATCGACGTCCGGGCCATAAGCAACGAGGTGGTGAGGAAGTCTGTTGAAAACCTCGGTCAGCCAGAACACGGTAAACGCGGTCAATATCTCGCCTTTGCGCGGCACAAACCGAGGCAAAACAAAGTCAAAAATGCTCAAGCGGTTTGTGGCCACCTGCAAAAGCACGTCCGAAAGATCAAAAGTATCGCGAACCTTGCCTTGATTTGTTCTGACAAGGCCCGCGCCCATAATCTCCCGGGTCAAATCACTTTCCATAACACTTGCTGGAATCTTAGCCAATGTTCACCTCCAGTTGATTTTATGCGCTCAGAATTTCTTTGAAAAGTGTTGTTTCGTTGCGCAAGAGATAAGACGGCCGGAAAATTTCTTTCCAGCGGTTTTTATTCTCCTCCGACTTGAAGATCTCCCGCAGGATGCCGTTCCAACGATGAACTGTTTCAATACTAGCCTCGAGTTGATCGTCTGCCACTAAATTCGCCTGCTCGATCACGGCTTTCAGGTTCCGCCTCTTCTGGTCTGTGGGAGCCCTCCCGCGAAATTCGTCAAAGAAACGCTCTGCCTCCTCGATGGAACGCGCCGGCTGTTGCCGCATTTGAAGCGCCAGCACATCTGTTACCTCGAAAAGGTTAAACGCGGCAAGCTGAACTATGCGGTAGGCATCATCTGTGGTGAGACCGTGTGGCAATCCCATTTCCCGCAAAAGGCTCTTGGCTTTCGCCGAAGCATAACAACCTCGCAATTCAATAACCTCCGCTTGCATATTGTCCGGATACACCACCAGCCTGCTCAAAACCCTGTTCATCACCACAAGCGAGTGCACTGTGACATGAAACAGGTCAGGCCAGGCGACCCGCTCTACGCAAGACTGCTCGATGGCCCTTTCTTCCCACGTCTTTATATTCTGCCGGATGGTTAGAGCAAAACCCGCTGCGAGTCTTGCCATGCCTTCGATTTGTTCGCTGTTGATTGGATTCCTCTTGTGCGGCATAGCTGATGACCTTTTCTGCTTCTTGCTGAAAGGCTCCCGGTAAATGGGGTGGACGCCGCGAGCGCCAAGTCGAATGTCTGTGGCAATCTTGTCCAGGACCCCAACCATCTCGCACAAGGCGTCTGCCAGTGGAGCATACAAAGCACGCGGCATAATTTGGGTAGCCCCCGCAAACGGTTTGAAACCCAAAATCCGCAGTGCTTCCTCTTCCAGTTCCGGATCAATCCCTTGGTAGTTGCCGATCGCACCTGAAAGCTTGGAATAGACTAAATTTTGCCGCGAGCCTCGCGAGCCACCGACAGATCAGCAAACCAAGCCAGACATCGTTTTCCAAAGGTCTGCAACTCCGCTTCTTGACCATGTGTCCGGCCCATCATGAGAGTGTACCTGTATTTTTGGGCTAATCCCTTGATTACCTCGGCAAGCGCCATATAGGCCGCGTCCACAACCTCCACGGAATCCCGCAGCATCCCTACGAAAGGAGACTCTTCGGTATCAAAAGAGGTCATGTCATCGGCATGAATGTGGATCTGGAGTTCTGCTGGCAAATGCCGCCTTCTCTCTTCCAAAAAAGCCTCGAGGTCATGCTTAATCTCTGCTTCTTTTTCGTGCCAGTATTCCAAATCAATCGGGGTCTGCGAGAGGATCTCGCAAATCTGTTGGCCGATCTGCCCGGGCAAGCGACCAAGCTTAACCTTGGCTTGAATAACAGCCAATTCAGTTAATTGCCACAGCTCGGTTTTTCTTTTCTCTAACCAAATTTCCTCGACTTCCGGCCGTGTGTAACGCTTAATCATATTTCCCTCCTGCATCAAACATTTAAGTGCCACAAACCCAGCTTTGGGTTTGATTTTTCATAGTAGCAAAAACTCCATCCGCTGGCAAACCCAAAAATGACCCCTGTTAGGAGTCATTTTTGGTCAGATCTTCTTGCTTGTCCTAATTAATAGAGTTTGTTTACTCCGGCGATGTCACCCGCGTTCAAATCGCGTTTCTTGGTCTCGCCAGTAGCACCATACCGATACATGGTCTCTTCAGTGCAGGAATCAGAGGGATGTCCCATGCCAGCCGCGTGACCGTCTTCGTGCACAGCGATATTATAAAAATCCATTTTTCCCGAAACACCCGCGTCTTCGGCTGACCAGTCAAAATCCACCTGGTCATACACTTGGTCCCACTCGATAAGCTGTCTGGCAGAGGGACGGCCGCCGAAATAGCCCCAAACAATCGTAACGGCAATCGCGCCCGGGCTTCCTACGTCACCAAAGTAAACTTCATTTTGTCCATCTGGCGAACTGGTATCAGCAGATAAGGCAGTAAATGTTGGACTTCCGGAACCAAAAATATTAAATCCGATTCCGGTTCCCACTATTCCATCAGCTGCATCCTCCCACTTCGCAAGTGCCGCATCTTGAAGAGCAAATAACGTTGCCTCACCTAGCCCTTCAGAATTGGCGGAATTCATAATCCAATTTTCGACGCTTTTCCATTTTGCTCCGGAGGCCAGATAGCTGTAACAATTGGTGGTTGCATCTCCCCCGCTACTTCCAGGATCGTGGTTTGGTTTATGACTGTACCCATCCCTATAATGAACAAACATCAGGCCTTCAACTTGCTTTCCGGTCTGCGGATCAATTCCAGTACCGAGGCTAAAAACATTTGGCGCAATCTCAATCGCGTGTTCTGGAATTACCATGGCCCTGCCGGAATTATTATTGGTCGCCACAACCCTTTGCGGCGGAACCGCCCCCGCTGGGGAAGTCGTCAAGAGAAGCACAAAAATCGTTAGTATTTGTAATACGTAGCCTTTATTTAGAGACATTTGTTTCTCCTCAAATTAGGTAACCTGCTTAAATCTTACTATCGAAGCACGATATTGTCAAGTTGCCGCCGGTCGGAGTCCCGTACAAGTGGTGCCGCCGGTCGGAGTCGAACCGACATGGTATTGCTACCGCAGGATTTTGAGTCCTGTGCGTCTGCCAGTTCCGCCACGGCGGCACCAGCTATACGGGATAAATCGAACCCTTGCGTGCTTGCCCCGTAGTTATGCCGAAGGCATATACTATCGGGGTCTGCTATTCCACCACCCGGGTGTAGAAAAAATTATACCACTAAAAACTCCTTTTGAAAAACCTCCGCACCAACGCCACGGAAAAAGCAGCGATCAGCAATCCCCCGGCAATATCCAGAGGATAATGAACGCCGACAATGACCCGGACCACAGTAAAAAAGGCGGCCGCAATAAATAAAACAACGCCGTGTTTTGTGTCAAACAGCAGGACCGCAAAAGCGATCGCAAAAAGAAACGCGGCGTGGCCCGAGGGAAAGGACGGTTCCTGCGCGTTCTTTTCAATCAAGACCCGCACATTTTCCAGCGCCACAAATGGGCGCGGACGGTTGTAAAAATAACGGATGACCTCGGTCAAAATGCCGCGCGACAACGCGGCGGAAAAAACCGCAAACCAAAACGCGCGGCGATTGATGAAAAAATAAAGCAGTAGAACGGCGGAAAAAATAATAATCGAGTAATTACCGGCAAAGATAAAAACGCGATCCCATAACTCGGACTTTTCGGCGAGATCGTTGAGGGCATAAAAGAGTTTTGTATCCCAAGCAGTCATTTGAGTTTAAATTTTTTGATTACTTTATAGACCTGCCAATATCTGTTAACGGCCGCGACAGAGACATTGTCGGCAAAGAAATTTTCCAAGTTTTTCTCTCGGTTTGCAACCTTTAACACTTCTTCAGCATCTTCTTTATTTTTCATTCCTAGTAGCGTAATATGCGGCCTAAAAAAATTTAGAACGTACTCTACCCCGAATTTCTTCAAATAAGGAGTCGTCTGGGCGGGCTGGGACGCCCCCGAGGGAGCCTTTGGTACCCCAACATGAAATTTTCTTAAACCCAAAAGTATTTTCTGGTGAAGTCGGAAGAGTACTCGGGTATTTTTTACACTAACGCCAAAATAAACCTTGCCACTGCGAACCTTTTGAAAAGTAATTGGAACTCGTTTTTGTTCCGCTACTAAACGTGAAACCTCTGCCACAACCGTTTTTACCCTGCCCCTAGGCACAAGCAAATGATATAACGAAATATGAGGATAAAGTTTTTTGTTATCAACTCTCATTCGAAGTGGAAAACCTCGAGCCAGCTTAGCAGTCAATTTCCCTACTGCCCGACTGATATCTGCGGGCGGTAAAATAACAATATCTAAAAACATAAGTTTATTCTATCCCAGGCACCGGAAACTTGCTCGCAAGCGCTTTGACCTCGGCTTTAGTTTCTTTAATCAAAGGGTGGTCGGCGAGTTTGCCTATAAATTCCTTTACTGCTTGAGCGCGTTTTTCTTTGTCCTCCGGCAATTCGATCAGCGCAAATTCTTTCACGATCCGCGCGATCCATTGGCCGATCTGCTCCATCTCCTTCTCCCGCATGCCGCGACTGGTCAGGGCTGGCGTGCCAAGTCTGATGCCCGAGGGATAATATGGAGGTGATGGATCATTTGGTATGGGATTTTTATTTACCGTAATATTCGCGGCCTCTAAGGCTTTCTCAATAAAAATGCCCCTACCCGGACCAAAGGGACGCAGGTCTAGGAGCATGAGGTGATTGTCAGTGCCGTTTGACACGAGTTTCAAGCCATGGGCCATCAGAGTTTCCGCCAAGACTTTGGCATTTTTTATAATCTGCTTCGCATATTCCTTAAACTCCGGCTTTGCCGCCTCGCCGAGCGCGACGGCGATTGCGGCGATCGTGTGCTCGTGCGGACCGCCCTGCATTCCCGGGAAAACCGCCTTGTCAATTTTTTCTTTGAACTCTTCTTTGCAAAAAATCATGGCCGCGCGCGGGCCGCGCAGGGTCTTGTGGGTCGTGGTCGTCACGACGTCGGTAAACGGAAACGGCGATGGGTGCACACCGCCGATTATCAAACCGGAAATGTGCGAGATGTCGGCCATGGAAACCGCTCCGACGGCTTTCGCGATTTCGTGCATTTTTTTGAAGTCAATTTTTCGAGGATAGGCCGTGAACCCAGAAACGATCAGTTTCGGTTTTTCTTCACGGGCTAGTTTTTCGATTACATCATAATCCAAAGTCTCTTTTTCACCATCCACTTCATAGTGAACGAATTTGAAAGCCCGCCCGGACAAACTCACGGGATCACCATGCGTCAAATGCCCGCCGTGCGCGAGCTTGAGGGATAAAATTTTATCGCCAAGCTCCAAAAGCCCGAGGTACACCGCGATATTGGCGGGGCTGCCGGAATACGGCTGGACATTGACATGGTAATCCTCTGCCCCGAAAACTTTTTTGGCCCGTTGCTGACAAAGCCGTTCAATCTCATCAATATGAATATTCCCGCCGTAGTAACGCCGGCCCGCGTATCCTTCGGCGTATTTGTCAGTTAAGATGCTCCCGTTCGCCTCCAGCACCGCGCTTGACGCGTAATTTTCCGACGGAATCATCTCCAGCCCCTCGCGCTGACGAGCCTTCTCGTTTTCAATTATTTCAAAAACTTCCCGGTCTTGTTCTTGCAGCATATTATTTCAATAGGCTATAAAACATCGTCAGTACCCCGGCCATGGCAAATACCCAAAAAATGCTCGCGCCAGCGCTCAAAAGGACAATCGCGAGAAGCGCGGTGACAATCTTCCCGATCGATAAACTGAATTCGTAAAAAACGCTGTAGGCGATCGCGTAATCCGGTCCTCGCTTTGCCGCGTGCTCGAAGGTCAGGGAAATCATCGGGACATTCAGGGTGTCTTTGCTTCCTTTGGTCAGGGCATCAAAGGCGAGTACGGAACCGATCGTCCCCCCGACAAGAAACCTCAAACACCAAGTCAGCCCGTAAAATATTGAACTTAGCTCAATCAGTCTGCCCTTGTTCTGCCGGTCGGTCAGTTTCCCTATGTACAACATTACCACAGTGCCAATCACCGCGGCAATGGTGGAGATGACCCCGACCTGAAAAAAATCCGAGACGGTGATGTAAATAAAAATCGGCCACAGGCTCATCACCATCAGGTCTTCGGCGTAGCCCCAGTAGCCCAAAAAATTGATACGGTGATTCTGAAACACTGCCCATAAATTTTTTAGCCTGAAGGTGTGTCGGGCATGAATGTCGGGGCTTTTAAAAAGCGGATACGCGGAGAAAAGCATGAGCGCACTGGCCATGATAAACAGGGTGATGAAACCGAAGGCGTGAGAAATAAATCCCCCGACGAATGGCCCAATAATCAGTCCCAGCTGGATGATGGAAAAAAGCGCGCCGATTTCCCTGCCTCGCTGGATGGGCGGAGACGATAGCGCGATATCAGCGTCATACGCCGGCCAGAACCAGGATTTCTGCAGGGCGAAAAACACTGGTGCCGCGAAAAACAGATATGGATGCGCCTCTATGGAAAATAATAATACCCAATAAACGACATAAAATATGTTGGATAGAAATATCGAATGTTTATACCCGTAACGGCTGGCGAATTTCGCGCCGAACGAAATGAGGATTACATACCATGCGTAAACCTGGACATAAAACCACATTATTTGTGTTAGTGAATAGCCGCGCGTGTAAAGAAAAATTGGTTCAAAAATAAAAACCAACGACAGCGCGACGCTGTTCAAAAACGAATGCCAATAAATCTCGCGCGCTTCAGCGTTCAAGCGGTATGTAAAGTAATGATGTTGAAGGCTCATTTATTTTATTGCTTTTTGTATTTCGTGAAGGCTTAGCGGGCCTTCGCGCAAAACTTTTAATTTGCCCTTTTCATCAAAGCTGACTATTGTAGAAGGCTTGATAAACGGCAATTTGCCAGCGTCTACGCATAAATCGGGTTGATATTTCTTGTCTTGAAATTGGGACAACACATCTTGGATTGTATAAGGAGTTTTCCCGCCGGAAATATTCGCGCTGGTAGCGGTGATTGGCTTACCAAACCTTTTAACCAACTCTAGAGCAAATCTGTTGTTCGGCATCCTGATGCCGATCGTCGCTGTCCCCGCCGATAGAATTTTCCCATATTCCGTATTCCATATTCTAGATTCCAATACCAGTGTGAGGGGACCCGGCCAAAACTTTTTAAATAATTTTTCTGCTACTCGGTCGAATTTCGCATACTTCTTCGCCATCGCCAAGCCGTTGATCACAACGTGGACGGGTTTTTTGAAACTTCTGCCCTTGATCTTGTAGAGTTGCTTAACAGCTTTTAAGTTAGTTGCGTCAACTCCCAATCCGTAGGCAGTATCCGTCGGATATACAACCGCCTTGCCTTCCTGCAAATACTTGATTGCCAACCCAATTCCTTTTCTGTCCGCCTTTACTATTTCCATTCTATTTCGGCATTCGAAGGTCCTCGGGCGAAGCCACTTTGTGCCAGAACGTCGCTTTTACCACGTTCATCTTCGCCCCATTCCTGATCATCTGCAAAAAAGTTTGCGGGAGCCCAAATTCCATTGTGCGATTTCCGGCAGGCAACATGGGATATTTGAAAAAATCAGTATTGAGTACGTACGCGGCCGCATTCACCATCATACCCTTTGACGCAGGCTGCCTCTCGATAATATCCAAGAGCTCCCCGCCACCGTTCATTTTGACGATCGCGTGCCGCCCGTCTTTGAGATCATTATTTTTTATCTCCCAGACCAAAATCGAAAGCGGATATCTAATGAGTTCAGCCAAGTCTTTGCCGTAATACAAATCATCGCCCATTATCACCAGAAAACGGTCACGCAACAGGTCTTTGCACGCCGAAAGCGCGTGGGCCGTACCCCTAAGTTCTTTCTGCGCAACGTAAGTAATCTTTTTGCCCAAAAACTGGGGGCCAACAAAACTTTTAATCTGCTCCTTGAGATATCCCACCACCAAAATCACCTCGTCAATCTCATCCGGCATTGCGGTAAGGTTGTGCTCAAGCAAAGTCTTGTCTGCAATTTTGAGAAGCGGCTTGGGGGTGTTTTTCGTCAATTCTCCCATCCTGGTCCCTAAGCCCGCCGCTAAAATAACTGCCTGCATTCATTACAGCTGTCATTCCCGCGAAGGCGGAAATCCAGACTCCTTAATCACGTAATTAATTATTTTTCCCGGTATGTATATAACCTTTTTAATTTCTTTTCCTTCCAAATGTTTCTTTACATTCGAATCGGCCTGGGCCATTTCTCTCACGTGCTCCTCGTCTGAATCAGCCACGACCTTCATTGTTGAGCGCACGCGGCCATTCACTTGTACAATAATACTAACTAAGTTCTCCTTAATCAAATTCTCATCATACTTCGGCCATTTTTCTTTATGAATCGAAGTCTTATGGCCAAGCTTGAGCCACAGCTCTTCGGCCAGATGCGGCGCGAAAGGTGCTAAAATTTTGAGAAAAGCTTCCATCTGCTTCTTGCCAATACTGTTCGAGCTGGTCGAGAACTCATTCACCAATATCATCATTGCCGAAACCGCGGTATTAAACTTAAACGCAACAATGTCTTCAGTCACTTTCTTTATGGTCCGGTGCAACAAGTTCTCAACCTCACCCTCTCTCCCTCTCCGACCCGCCTGCCGGACGGGCAGGTCTCGGAGAGGGCTGGGGTGAGGTGACGCGTCATGCTTTTCAAAAAGTCGCCACACCTTATCCAAAAATCTCTTCACTCCCCGAATCCCTTGCGTACTCCACGGCTTCGCATCCTCCAACGGCCCCATAAACATTTCATACATCCGCATGGTATCCGCGCCGAACTCGCTTACAACGTCATCGGGATTAATCACATTGCCGCGAGATTTGCTCATCTTCTGGCCATCGGGGCCGAGAATTAAACCCTGATTGCGCAGTTTGGCAAACGGCTCATCGGTTGAGCCGTTGAATTTCACATAACCCATGTCAGAAAGCACCTTGGAGATAAACCGCGCGTACATCAAATGCAATACCGCGTGTTCCGCGCCGCCCACATACGTATCCACCGGGCACCACTGATGCACCCTGAGCTTGTCGAAGGGCTTTTTGCTGTTCTTCGGGTCAGTATACCGCAGCCAATACCAGGATGAATCAACAAACGTATCCATGGTATCAGTCTCTCGCCTGGCGGGTTTCTTGCAATTAGGACACTTAACTTTATTAAATGATTTAGACCGCGCCAAAGGCGACTCACCCGTCGGGCGAAAATCAACATCCGTCGGCAGTTTCACCGGCAAATCCTTCTCCGGCACAGGATACATTTTTCCACAATTGTCGCAATGAATAATCGGTATCGGCGCCCCCCAATACCGCTGCCGCGAGATCAGCCAGTCGCGGAGTTTGTATTGGATTTTTTCTTTGCCCAGGTCTGCGGTAATCTTTTTTCTAGCTTCTTTTGAATCAAGCCCATTATATTTCCCAGAATTAACCAACTCCCCTTCACCCAGATATGCTTCCTCGGCGATGTCCCCGCCTTTTACAACTTCAACTACTTTTAACCCATACTTTTTCGCGAATTCAAAATCCCGTTCATCGTGCGCGGGTACAGCCATGATCGCTCCTGTTCCATAGCCCATCAAAACGTAATCGGCTATCCAAACCGGAATCTCTTCCTTTGTGGCTGGATTAATGGCCTTAACGCCTTTTAATTCAATGCCTGTTTTCTCTTTCTCAAGCGCCGTCCTCTGTAGTTCCGTCTTCTTCTTGGCCTTCTCAATATATTCTCTGACTTCCCCTCTATTCTCTATTCTATATTCTATATTCTTAATCAACGGGTTCTCCGGTGCCAACACCATATACGTCGCGCCAAAAATAGTGTCCGGGCGGGTGGTGAAAACTTTGATTGACGGAACGACAGCATTAAATATCGCTGGCTCTACCGTATTATCAAAGTGTGATTTTTCACCCACTGCTTCAATATGCTGACTATTTAAATATTTCGAAAAAGATCGTCCGTCCATGATTGGCACCACGTGATCGTGCAAGTCGTACAATGTTACGAAACTCTTAGCATTTTTTTTGATTTCGCCAAAGTTAAAACCTTTCCTCACAGCTGCCAAAACGCTCTCCCTCACTTTCCCATCAAGAAACACACCGCTAAACGGCGTCCCAACCAAAATCACCTTATTCATTCTTATCCCCTGCTCGAGTAGACGTAAGGCGACAACCCCGCCAAATGAATGACCCAAAACCACCGTGCTTTCGTCAAAAGTGCAATTCGTTTTTGCGTAAGCCATCTGTTCCATGTCATTCGGCGTGTCTCCGCCCGGCATCGCAGGTACTTGTACTTCAAAACCTTTTTTTTCTAAATTTTCTTTCAACCAAGGCAAAAATACTTTGTCTGGCGAACTCCCCTTCCCGTGCAATAGTACGAACCTTTTGATTCCAGATTCCAAATTCGATATTCCAAATTCCAATTCCGCCCCTTCGCTCTTTCCAATCCAATTCCTCTGCATCAGCTTGATCGGCTCTGGCCAGTCGATGTGATCCAAACCTTCCAAGAGCCGATCCGCATAGTCAGTGATCTTGAAAAACCACTGCGGCAGAAGTTTCTGCACGACTTCGGAATCACATCTATGACAGCGGCCATTTATCACCTGCTCATTTGCCAGCACGGTCTGATCCTTGGGGCACCAGTTGACATTGGCTTCTTTGCGGTAAGCCAAGCCCTTTTCATACAGCTTCAAAAACAGCCACTGCGTCCATTTGTAATAAACAGGATCTGACGTATCAATCTCGCGATCCCAGTCATAAGAAAGACCCAGTGACTTGATCTGCTCGCGGAAGCGCTTGATATTCGAGGCCGTTGTTTTGGCCGGATGGACCCCTTTTTGAATCGCGTAATTCTCCGCCGGCAGGCCAAAAGCGTCCCAGCCCATCGGGTGCAGAACGTCATAGCCATTCATCCGCAAATAACGGGAGTAAATATCAGTGGCCGTGTATCCTTCCGGATGCCCGACATGCAAGCCCGCGCCCGAGGGATACGGAAACATGTCCAGCACATAGCGCTTCTTGCCCTTCCGTGGATTTTTCGAAGTAGCATAAAGCTTCTTCTTGTCCCAAATCCTTTGCCAATTGGTTTCAATTTTTTTGTGATTATACTTCATACATGCAATCAGCTACTCTAGATTTTTTATTATTTTACTATATAAAACCGGATTTGCTGCGATAATTTCCCTCTTATTCCAACGGTACTCTCCCCCCTCCAAATCACTGATCTTGGCCCCTGATTCAACTGCAATCAGCGAGCCTGCGGCTAAATCCCAAGGGTAAGCACCACATGAAATTGCAAAGTCCAAACGTCCTGCCGCGACATAAGCCAGACAGACAGGTCCTCCTAACCGTGTATAATCAAAAATCTGATTGGCAAAAATAAATCCATTTAGTTTTTTCCGGGCATCCTGCGAAAGATACGATGGAACTACATCTGTCGTACCGACCGCAAACTCAATTTCTTTGTTTTGATTAACTCGAATTCTTGTATTGTTCAATTTCGCCCCGTGGCCTTTGGAGGCAAAAAAGAACTCATCGTTCATGACAACGTAGATTCCACCATATATACACTCATTGTTTTCTATGAAGCCGATTGTCACGGCAAAGTTGGAAATTCCTCGCGCAAAGTCCCTCGTTCCATCCAATGGATCCAAAATCCAGAACCGATTTGCTTTTTTAATGCTGCCACTTTCTTCTGACAATATTCCATGATTTGGATATTTGGTACGGATCTTATTAACCAAATACTTTTCGGAGAGCTTATCATATTTGGTTACAACATCCCATTTTGCAGTTTTCACTGTAGTTCTAGTCCCCAGGGGATTATAACCGTCCCGTAGAATCGCCCCCGCCCCTTTGGCTAAATTTTTGATAAACCTATCCATGATCTAAATTTTACCATTACGTGAGCAAAAAACAAAGTCGCATTCCGCCATCCCGGGAAATCCTCAAACTTACCATCACAGATAATTTCCATCTCCCGTCTAAAACATTTTCTCTCCGAAAATCCACGCAATTGCTTGAAAAAACGGAGAAAAGAAATATGACCAAACTTATTTATAATATTTTATGCAGCCGGAAAAAACTCTTCATTTTTTTCTCATCGTCGCGGTCAAGATGATTTATTTCCATAACCGTCACAAACCGAGCGATGCCGTAATGTCGCACTATAAATTCTATCTCTTCCCGCGGGTCAAAAGGATAAAACCACAGCGTTCGTTGTAAAGAAAAAAATCCCAAATCTTTGAGTTTCATTCTCAACAAATCCGCTCCCCGCTTGTATTTTTTCGTCGGAATGTCTGCGGCCACCTGCCACCACTTTCCATTCCATGATTTTGGTCTTTTTATTGCCAAACTCTCAAAGTCAACTTTTTTCAGGCGTCTTTTCCCGAGAGAAGTCAAAAACACCACAAGATTGTCGCCTTGCGATCGCGTCTTGATCAATCCCTGTTCCTTCAGGTAATAAAAAGTTCGGGTAACTTTTGCCACTTTATCCCGACGAGATAATTGTGGTTTTTTCGCTTTGTTTCCAAAAATCTTGTCGAGAGCGTAAAAAATATTAGGCGCTACGGCAGACAAAGCGATTATCCCAGCTACTCCGATTATTACCAATGCTATGGAGCTCACAGTCTTTAATTTACCAATCTGCTCCTCGGTCAAACGCAACCGCTTTTCTTTGGGAAGGGAATTTCTAATAATCGTCCCTGCCCGATTGTATGTGTATACGTGCGATCTATTCATTTCGCTATCACCTTTTTGTTTCTCCAAAAAACCACGCAATTGCTTGAAAAATGGGAGAGAGTAAATATTTAAATCCTAAATAATTTCCGTGCGTTTTGGGTGGTTTTCTCTGCCACCTCCTCTGCGCTGACTCCCTGTATCTCGGCGATTTTTGTAGCCGTATATTTTAGATACGATGGCTCGTTGCGTTTGCCGCGGTGAGGTTCAGGCGCCAAATATGGCGCGTCGGTTTCGAGAATCATGAATTCCAAAGGCAAATTTTTTACGACCTCTTCACTCCGACCAGTTTTATCAAAAGTAACAATGCCGTTGAGCGCGATATAAAATCCGAGGTCTATGAACTTCTTCGCCTGCTCCCACGTACCGGTGAAGCAATGAATTTCCCCCAGGCCTGTGTAATTTTCCCGCAACAAGGTATATAACTCATCATACGCATCCCGGCAATGAATCATCACCGGCTTATCCACGCTTTTGGCAAGATACAAGTGCTGTTTCGCAACCTCCTGCTGAACCTTTTTCACCGTCTTAGGATCAACGCCCTTGGGCATTCGAAAATAATCGAGGCCAAACTCCCCTATTGCAACAGCTTTTGTTGAGCGCAAAACTAATTCTTTGTAGCTGTCGGCGTTAAACTCCTCTCCGCGCGCGTTGAAACTGGTTTCCTCTTCATCCACGTGATGTTCAAAAAGATGAATTGGATGAAGACCCACCGCGGCGTAAACGCCGTCCGCATATTCTTCGGCGATTTCCACGGCCCGGCGCGAAGTGTCAAACTGCGTCCCCGCGTTGACCATCCACACTTCTTTTTTCAACGCACGGTCAATTAGCTGATCGTAGTCATCTCGGAAGGCTTGGAAGTTTAGATGAGTGTGGGTATCGACAAACTTTGGCATACAATCATCCTATCCTTGGAAACAGCGGCTCGGCTTTGGCGATTTTCGCCGCGGAGAGTCCGCTTCTGATTTTTTCCGCGGTTTCCGGCATAAAAGGGGCGAGATTTTTTGCAATCTCACAGAGCAAAGCAACCAAACTGGATATGACTTCCTTGAAAAGTTTTTCGTTTTTCTTGGCAGTTTCCCAGGGCTTGGTTTCGTCGATATATTTATTTGCCCACGCGATCTCTTCCCAAATTCTTGCCAGTGCCTCATGAAATTTTAGATTCTCGGTAAGCTGGTTGACTTCGTCAAAATTTCTCGGGCTCGCGACGATATCCGGGAGTTCCCCATCCAAATTTTGCGCCACCAAAGTGGTAAGCCTGCTGAACAAATTGCCGAGTCCATTGGCCAAATCACCTTCGTATCGTGCTTCCAGTTTTTCAATTGAGAAATCCCCGTCCTGTCCAAATGGAATTTCTCTCAATAAAAAATAGCGTACCGCGTCCGCGCCGTACTTTGCCACCAGATCATTCGGATCGATGGCATTCCCTAAAGATTTGCTTATTTTCTTGCCGTCAATCGTAAAAAATCCGTGCGCAAAAATTTTTTTCGGCCACGCAAGTCCCGCCGCCTGGAGAAGCGCGGGCCAAATTACGCAATGAAAACGGATAATATCCTTGCCCATAACGTGCAAATCGGCCGGCCAGAATTTTTTATAATTCTCGCCACTCGGAAAACCGAGCGCGGAAATATAGTTAAACAAAGCGTCTACCCAGACATAAACTGTCTGGGTCTCGTCCCAGGGCAGGCGAATTCCCCACTTAACATTCGGCCTGCTGATCGCGACATCCTCGAGCCCGCCTTTGATAAACGACAATACTTCATGCTTTCGTGATTCGGGAAGTATCCCAAGCTCTCCGCTGTCAATCCTTTCGCTTAAAAGCTCGCCGAACTCCGAGAGCTTGAAAAACCAGTTCTTCTCACGCAATTTTTCGGGCTTCGTCCCGTGGTCTGGACAAAAACCGTGGGAATCCAAATCGCTTTCATTTATGAACGCCTCGTGCCCTATGCAATAAAGCCCTTCGTATGCTCCTTCATATAATTTTCCCGAATCCTTCAGTGTCTCAAGAAATTTAACAACCGCTTTGGTATGCCGCTCCTCCGTCGTCCGAATAAAATCATCGGGGGCGATCCCCAACTGGTCCCAAGCAAAAGAAAATTTGGCCGCCATTTCACGGGTAAAATCTTCCGGTGCCTGCCCCGCAGCTCTGGCTGCCTGTTCAATCTTTGACCCGTGTTCGTCAGTTCCGGTCAGAAAAAAAGTTGACACACCGGCATTGCGATAAAAACGCGCCAGGACATCAGCCGCAACAGTAGTGTAAGCCGAACCAATATGCGGCTTATCGTTGGCGTAATAAATTGGTGTGGTTACGTAGAACTTTTCCATACTAAAAAAATAAAGGCTAATGGTAGCCTCTTCATTATATCGAATTTTCCGCTATCTTAGCAATTAAACAGTCTCGGCCTTCTGGTCCCTTGCCGCCATGTAATCACTGATAACAACCTGCAAACCGGCAACCATTGGCACAGCAAGAAGCATCCCTAACATTCCGGCGATTTTGAAACCCAAAAGCACGGCAACCAAAATAATCACCGGGTTGACCCCGATCGCCCTTCCCATTATTTTCGGCACCAAAATATGATTTTCAATCTGCTGAACCACGACATAAAGGATCAAGACAAATAAGGCAAGGGGCGGGGATTGCACAAAAGCCACAAGGATGGCGGGGATCGCCGAGAGGATCGGCCCCAAATACGGAACTATTTCCAAAAGACCGGCTAGGAGGGCCAGGGCGAGAGCGTATTTCACCCCTAGAATTGTCAGGCCAACGAAGGTGAAAATAAAAATGAAACCGGAAAGAATGAGCTGTCCCAGGAGCCAGCCCCCAATTTTGCGCTGGATTTTATGGGTAAGCACAACCGCCCTATCCTGATGTTTTGTCGGAACCAGACTTTTCACAAAATTTTTCATTCCATCGCCAGACGAAACTAAATAAAAAGAAATTGCCAATATCGCTACAAACTCCACGATGCCGCTGAATACTCCGGCAGTGGTCTGCAAAAAGTTCGAGGTAATTTTTGCGAAGTTCTGCCCGAGCGCGGAAAAGCTGTTTGAAATTCCGAGTTGATCAAAAATATTGGGCAAGTTGGACGCTCTATCGGAGACCTCATCCCGAAATCCTTCAAGCCGGACGGCCAATTGACTAAATTGGCTGACCATCGGAGGAATGATGAAATAAAAAGTCATGGCTACTACGCCAAGCAAAATCAGGTAAACAAGTATAACTGACAATCCTCTCGGAAATTTTGCTTTGTTAAAAAGCCAGTCAACCAGCGGATCCATGGCTGACGCGATGACTATGGAAACGAGCAATACCAAAATAAGTTCCCGGACCGTATACAAAAGGATTAGAAACAGGGCCACCAGAACTATTTTGATAAGCGAAGAGGTTGAAATACTTACGACTACTCTCGATGGTGGTATTGTCATACGTCGTTAGTATAGCATATTTCCAACCTAATTTACAGATCCAGCAGTTTGGGCATATTGTATTTCGGCTTACCGGGCCCGATGATGGTAAGATTTAATTTGGATTTCTGAAAGATATCCCGAGCGACTCTTCGGATATCAGAGGCGGTTACTTTGTCGATTTCCTTAAACGCGTCCTCCGGCCGCAATATTTTTTTTCGGAAAGCGGCCTGCTCGAGATACCAACTAAGTAGGCTCTCGCTCCGCTCGAGTGCTAAAGTCAAAGTTCCCTTCAAATATTCCTTGACTTTGTTGAGTTCGCGATTCTCAATTTTTTGGCTTTTAATTTTCACCAGTTCGGCGATAATGGTTTTCAGGACAAATTGAATGGCATCCAAACGTACCCCGACCTGGATAACAAAATCTCCGGTGTCCTGATAATTTGACGGATCCGCTTTGACATAATAAGCCCAGCCGTTTCGCTCGCGGATCTCGATAAACAGCCGAGAACTCATTCCTCCACCGAGAATGGCTGCCAGCAAAATCTGTTCGATGTAGTCCGGATGGTTATGATCATACGAACGAAAACCCATTGCCAAATGATACTGCTCGGTTTTTTTCGGCTCAATTTTACATTTTAGCTGTTTCTGAACAGTGGACACTCGTTCCCAAGCCGACGGTTTTCCTTGCCTTGGTAAAACTTCCGGCCCCCAGTATTGATCGATTAATTTCATCAGTGCCCGATCGCTATACGCCCCGGAAACGGCGACGATAATGTTCTGCGGCTTATAAAAAGTCTGAACGTAGTTAAGAATATCGTCTCTGGTAATTTTTTTGACGGTTGCTTTGGTCCCCGCGATATTTCGACCCAGAGGATGATTCGGCCACATGATTTCTTCCAAAACATCGCCGACGTGGCGCATCGGCGTATCTTCGTACATGTTTATTTCTTCTATAATCACGCCCTTTTCCCGCTCGATTTCTTCGCGCGCGAACACGGGATGCTGGAGCATATCGGTAAGGATTTCAAAGATAAACTTAAAGTGCTTTTTCGCAGCCTTGATGTAAAATTGGGTATGCTCCTTCCCGGTATTCGCGTTGTATTCCGCGCCAATGGCGTCCAGAGCATGGCTGAGCTCGTGGGCCGTTGGGTACTTTTGCGATCCTTTAAAAAACACATGCTCTAAAAAATGTGAAATGCCGTTGATTCGCTTCTCTTCGTTTCTTGACCCGGCTTTCACAAAGACGTCTACCATGGCCGATTTGACCCCGGGGATCGGAACCTTCAGAACAGTCAGGCCGTTTTGTAATTTAATTTTGGTGTACATGATGCTTTAACGAATAATATTTTCTTTTAAACTTGTTGGCACGGAAATGAATTTTTTAACTATGGGCGACTCACCATGGGGTAAATATACCAAATCTTCAATCCTGATTCCACCGTGCTTTGGTATATATACGCCTGGTTCTATGCTAAAAACCATACCTTTTTGCAAAATATCTTTTGAATTCTGCGAAAGATTGGGAAGCTCATGGATCTCCAGGCCCGTTCCGTGGCCCAAATTATGGATGAAATATTTCCCGAGATGCTTTTTTTCCAATATTCTCATGGCAAGCTCATACAATCCTTTGGCTTTTATTCCGGGATGTGCTTTGGACAAAACTCCAAGATAAGCCCGCTCCGTTTGCCCATAAGCTTCGGCCATCCTTTTTGGCGCTGTTCTCAAAAAAACCGTCCGGGTAAAGTCACTGCAATAGCCGCGGTACTTAAAACCAAAATCGAGTATGACAGATTCGCCTGGCCGTAATTTCTTATTTCCAGAAACATGATGCGGGATCGCCGCATTTGCTCCCGAGGCCACGATCGGCGGAAAACTCACGTCCTCCGCGCCGAAACGGTGGCCGAGGCGGCGAATCTCGAGGGCTAATTCGAGTTCAGTCCACGACCGAAATTTCAATTTTCTCCGCAATACTCCAAAAACCTTTTGTCCGATTTGCATCGCATCAGAGATATTCGCAAGCTCCGCAACTTCCTTGACGGTACGCAGATAATCCACCGGGCTCTTCAAATGCTTAAGCCTGACGCCCCGGAGTTTCTCTTTGAGATATTTGCTCTCCGCAAAGGTAAATTCGTCTTCGATTTGGAGCGTGCCGCCCCTACGAAGATATTTGCCAATATATTTCAAACGGTCAGTTTTTTTGATACCCTCGACTTTCTCCAACCCATCGCCAAAAAATACTGCATAGTTCTTCTTGACTAACAGATATCCATTCATAAAAGAATAACCTGTTAGGTAAAACAGGTTTTCTTTTTTCTTTATTAATAGTGGATGCTTCAGACGAGATTGTAAAATCTCCAGCCGTTTTTTATCCATTAAAGTTCGAATTTCTCTTTTAACCAGCCGGAAAGTTCGGCAATGGCCACCCGATCTTGCTTCATGGAATCCCGATCTCTTACTGTCACTTTTGTATCATCAATGCTTTCAAAATCAAAAGTCACGCAATAAGGCGTGCCGATCTCGTCCTGCCGGCGGTAGCGCTTGCCAACGGAGGCGGTCTCATCGTATTCGCACATAAAATGCGTTCGGAGCTCGCGATAAATTGCCCTGGCCGGCTCGGTAAGCTCCGTTTTCCGCGACAGGGGCAGGACCGCGACTTTGATCGGGGCGATTGCTTTGGGTAAATGCAAGACAACCTCCTCCTCTTTCACGCTTTCCGTCGTGGTCGTCCGCCCGCCTTTGACTTCTTCGTAAGCCGAAAATAAAACCGCCAGAACAGTCCGCTCGACGCCCAGCGACGGCTCAATGACGTGCGGAATAAATTTCTCACCCGTCTCTGGATCCCGGTAATCCTGCTTGTGAGCCTGGAGATCAAAATCAGTCCGATACGCCAAACCATAGAGTTCCTCAAGGCCAAATGGAAATTTGAACTGAACGTCTATGGTGCGCTTGCTGTAATGGGCACGTTCCCCGTCGGGTACCTCGTAGTACCTAACTTGTTTTTCGTCAATTCCAAGGGCTTTGATCCACCGTTTCATCTCACCCTCCCAGTGCTTGAAATATTCCTTCCAATCCTGCTCGCGGACAAAATATTCTATCTCCATCTGTTCAAACTCACGCGTGCGGAAGATGAAATTCCGCGGGGTAATCTCGTTGCGGAAGGCCTTGCCGATTTGAGCGATCCCAAACGGTACTTTCATGCGATAGGCTTCGACGATCTGCTTGAAGTCCACAAACATGGCCTGGGCCGTTTCAGGACGAAGGTAAACTACGTTTTCTGGCGTTTCCACGGGCCCCAAGTTGGTCCGGAACATGGTGTTGAAACCCCGCGCCTCGGTAAATTTTTTGCCCGCGCACTTTCGACAGACTTTGGGGTCGAGTTCCTCTGCCCGATAACGCTCGTGACACTTTTTACACTCAATCAAGAGGTCATTAAATCCTTTCAAATGCCCGCTTGATTCCCATACTTTGGAATTCATCATCACGGTCGAATCTAATCCCGTAATATCCTCTCGCTCCTGCACAAACATCTTCCACCAGAGCTTTTTAATGTTGTTTTTGATTTCCAGACCTAGGAGACCAAAATCATAGGAATTAGCCAACCCGCCATAAATTTCCGAGCCCGGGAAAATAATGCCCCGCCTTTTGCACAAATTGACGATTTTTTCCAAAGTTACTTCCATAACAATAATAATAGCATAAAAATTAATATCTCTTGTAATCCCCGGCAGTTTCTAAAAACGAGTCAAACTCGATTGCCCGCCGGATTTTTTCCATCAAATTTAGGTAAAATCGCAGGTTATGCATGGTGGCAAGCCTCAAACCCAAAGGTTCGCCCGCCATAAACAGGTGGCGAATATAAGCGCGATTGTGGTGCAGACAGCCATAGCAGTTGCAAGTATTATCAACGGGAGTAAAATCGTCGGAATACTTTTGATTATTAATTTTTAGAACCTCGTAACCACCCTCTTTGCGATTCACAAACAAATCACCATGCCTGGCATTCCGGGTCGGAATGACGCAATCGAAAGTATCAATTCCGAAGCTGACGGCCTTGATGATCTGTTCGGGGTACCCGACGCCCAAAAGATGCCGTGGTTTTTCTGCTTCCAAATGCGGCATGGTAAATCCTAGAACTTTGTACATGGTCTCCGCGTCCTCCCCGACTGCTAAGCCGCCGATTCCATAACCGTCAAAACCGATCTCCCGCAAACCGGCAACAGACTTTTTGCGCAGCTCTTCGTCAGCACCACCCTGCACGATTCCATAAAGACGCTGGCCAGGGTTGAGGGAGTGGGAGCGAATTTTGTCAAAATGAAACCTTGCTCTTTGCGCCCACTTAATCGTGAAGTCAAGGGATTTTTTGATTCTCTCCTCTGAAGCTGGAAGGCCAGGGACGTCATCCAAAACTAGCGCGATATCCGAACCCAAATTTGACTGAATCTGAATTGACGCCTCGGGCGTGAGCATACGTAGCGCCCCGTCCAGCTCGTTTCGGAATTCCACGCCGGCGTCTGATACTTTAACATTCCTCACCTCACCCTTTCCCTCTCCGATGTCGGAGAGGGGGGCCCTCTTCTCTCCCAAACTAAATACCTGAAACCCTCCGGAGTCCGTAAAAATCGGCCCGTCCCAGCCCATGAATTTATGCAAACCCCCGGCTTTGTGAATGAGCGCGTCGCCGGGACGGAGCCAGAGATGATAAGTATTGGCCAAAATCATTTCCACTCCCCAAAATTTGATCTCTTCCGCCGTGACCGCCTTGACGCTCCCCTTCGTGCCAATCGGCAAAAAAGCCGGGGTGTGGACAACTCCGTGCGCGGTATTGATTACGCCGGTTCGCGCGCGCGAATTTTTGTCTTTTTCGGTTATTTCAAAAAAAATCATGCGGGATCAAACGGAACTATAGGGAGTCAAAGTCATCATTTGTCATCTTGACAAAAAAAATTACGGGAGGATAATAAAAGTGCTTAAGCATTCCGCGGTATACGCGTATCTCGAAATCAAACGTTCTTTAATAATTCGGAAGGGGGGGGTACAACAGCGACGCTTTGGCGTGGCAAGAATATTCAACTTATTATTAACCAATATTTCACTGATGCAAAAGGAGTAAAAACCCCCGCGTTATGATCTCTCTAAAAGGTCAATGATGCCGGGGGTTTTGTTATTATGAGGGACAACCTTCGGTTTTCCCTCATCGGCTGTCAGCAAAGCTGACCCCTTCGGGGCAAGCAGCCTGCTCCTTTTCCCTGACTAATTCTTATCTCTGGCAATAAATCTCGGCCTCGGCCCGCGATTGTCCTCGGCATTTCCCCCATCCATTAACGCTTTTCTCGACAAATTTATTCTGCCTAAATCATCAATATTTTTGACCTTGACCGGCACGATATCGCCAACCTTCAAAACGTCGCTCACCTGCTCCACGCGATACGGCGCGATTTCCGAAATATGGATGAGGCCTTCCTGCCCGGGAAGAATCTCGGCAAACGCCCCAAAATCCATGATCCGGGTAATCTTGCCCTGAAATTCCTCGCCCGCCTTGACCTCGCGCGTCAGATTTTTTATCCACTCCACTGCTTTTTCTGAAGCCTCTTGGTTTACCGAAGTGACCATGACCATTCCATCGTCCTCGATATCTATCTCGACGCCAGTCTTTGCGATAATTTCATTAATAATTTTGCCGCCGGGACCGATCACGTCACGAATCTTCTCTGGATTAATATTGAAAGAAACAATGCGTGGCGCGTAAGGCGACATCTCCACGCGAGGCTTATCTATGGTGGCCAGAATTTTATCCATGATATCCATACGCCCGACTTTGGCCCGCGCCAGAGCGTCTTTTAAGATTTCCACGGTCAAACCTTTGACTTTGATATCAAGCTGAAGGGCGGTGATTCCTTCCTTGGTTCCGGCAACTTTGAAATCCATGTGCCCATTGCCATCCTCAATCCCCTGAATGTCGCTTAGAATTTTGTACCCCTTATCTCCCCCATCTCCCTGATTCCCCATGACCAAACCCATCGCAATCCCGGATACTGGCGATTTGATAGGCACGCCCGCATCCATCAGGGCGAGAGTTGAGCCGCAAGTGGATGCCATCGAGGTCGAACCATTACTGCTTAACACCTCTGACACTAAACGCAGGGTATAGGGAAATGTTTCCTTGGGCGGAATCATCGGCAAGAGCGCGCGTTCGGCCAAAGCTCCGTGTCCGATCGCTCGCCGGGCAGGCGACCTCATCGGCGCAACTTCGCCGGAAGCAAATCCCGGCATGTTATAATGATGAATATACCGTTTCTTTCGCTCCTGCGAGGTGTCTATATCTTCCAAAAGCTGAACATCACCCGGCCCGCCCAAAGTCAGCGCGGTCAAAATCTGGGTCTCTCCCCGCTTGAAAAGGCCTGTCCCGTGGACACGCGGTAGCAATCCGACTTCGCACGTAACCGGTCTTATTTCATCGAGTTTTCTCCCATCCACCCTTTTTTCTTCATTGAAAATTCCATCCTGAATGGCTTGTTTCATCATCTTCTCCAAAAGATAGGCAACCTCGACTTTTAAGTTCTCATCGTCGCCGGCAACCGCCGTCATCACTTCATTGTTGAAAGCTCGGATGCCATCGTCTCTGGCTGTCATGTCGGCAACAAACAGCGCGCGGGCCATTTTGCCTTCGTACTCTTTCACCCTGGCTTCGGTCTCTGGAGAGGGCGAAAAAAGTTCAAATTCCCGCTTTGGCTTCCCTGCCTGTTTTGCCAAATTCCTGATTGCGCCGATAATTTTCCCGATCTGCCCTTGGGCAAATTTTATACCCTCTATCATATCTTCCTCGGAAACTTCTTTGGCGCCCGCTTCCACCATGATGACGTGCTCCGCCGTGCCGGCGACGATCAAGTCCAAAACACTCTCCTTGTCAATCTGATCCCAGGAAGGATTTAATACAAATTGGCCGTCAATTTTGCCGACTCTGACGCCGGCCACCGGGCCGTCCCATGGGATGTCCGAAATTTCCACTGCGGCCGCGGCAGCGTTCAGTCCGATAATGTCCGGATCGTTTACTCCATCCACCGAGAGTACGGTAACGACGACTTGAATATCGTTTCTGATGCGGCCGTCGAACATCGGCCGCAGAGTGCGATCAATGACCCGGCCCGAAAGAATCGCCTCGTCCGTCGGCCGGCCTTCGCGCTTCACCCACCTACTTCCTTTGATTTTGCCGGCGGCATAAAGCCGCTCTTCGTAATCAACCAACAGCGGCAGGTAATCAATTCCTTTCCGAATAGTCGCGCTCCTGACCGCGGTTGCGAGCACCAGAGTGTCGCCGACCCGGGCTAGAACTGCTCCGTCCGCCTGCAAGGCCAGTTTGCCCCAAGATAAATTCCAAGACTTGCCCCCGATTTCCGCGCTTACTGCATATTCTTTTTGATGCATGGATTAATTTTGTTTCGGTCCTGGCAAGCGCGTTTTTGAGAAAAAGATGTTTGGCTGATAGCAATTAAGCTAAAACCCAAACATCTCCCTCTCAACAACGGCTGTCCGCCTTAGACGGACGGAAATCCTTTCCAGAACGAAACGTAAAATTACTTATTAAGCTTCAATTTTTCCGCGATCTTCTCATGGCGTTTTTCATCCTCGCCCTTCAAATAGCGCAAAAGCCGGCGGCGGTTTCCCACCATCTTGAGAAGCCCGCGCCGCGAGTGATTGTCTTTCTTGTGTTCCTTCAGGTGTTTGGCAACCCCCGCAATCTCCTCAGTCAAAACAGCGATTTGCACTTCCGGCGAGCCCGTATCGCTCTTGTGCGTCTGAAATTTTTTGATGATATTCTCTTTCTCTTTAGTAGTCAGCATATTCGTTTCATTGCGCAATTCCAAGCTTTTGCTTAACCGTCTTCATATCTCGTTCAAGCTGGTCAATCCGCTGAAACTCGTGATAGAGCGCTTTGTCCAGTTTACGCTCAACTATTGTCAATCTCTCATCAACGTTGATTAATTTTTCTTCAACGACGGTTAACCTCCCATCTATGCTGGTTAGCTGCCTTTCCACGCCGTCCGTGCGCTTATCCTGGTGCGCAAACCCCTTGGCGACAATCTGGGCCAATTTTTCATTCCTTTCTTCAACCCCTTTTTCTAGTTTTTCCACCGCCCCGGAAACTATGGTTTTTATTTGTTCCAAATCCCGCTTTTCCATATTGTTTAGCATACCCCCAAATCATAAAAAAAGCAAACGGACGAGAAAAAAATTCCACCATCCGTTTTTCTAAGACAAGGTGACTTTAGGCCTGTTGCGACGCCACTCGCAATTGTTTTTCCAACGTTTCCACTCTCGTAATCGGCCTCGGCGGCTCGGGATAAACTTCCATATTAATTCATTTTTTTATTTTCCCGGCGGGCTTACGAGAACCGAAACCTTGTTGGGTTCAATGGATTGCAATAGGAGCTTATATCCCAGGATGGACACCTGCTGACCAACCGTCAAGCTAACCTGTTGACTTTGTTGCCCAACGGTGAACAAAAATCGCACTTGATTGCCGGTTTGATCGATTATTTCCAAACTATATTCTCCAACACCAACACTACTTCTTACTCCATTAAGAAATTCTATGATTTGGTCAATAGAAGGAGGGGTAAATTTACAATATTTAGTCAAATTTGGAGCAGGGTTGCTACTAGTTGGCCAGTTTTGCCATAGACGTAAATAGGCAATTAAGTTATCTGCAGTGAACAGGCAATCTTGAGTCATGCCAATGTTGTTTTTCCTTAATTCAGAGGCTTCTGAAGGCAACGATTGCTTAAGAGCCTCCAGATATTGTTGTACTTCTTCGGTTGCTTGTCCCGATGCCAATGATTCATTTATCAGAGCTTGATCCAAAATTACATCGGCGCCAACTCTTGTGGACAAAAAGTGACAATATTGCCCCGAGTAACCAAGAATCTCGGCTTGTTCATTGTAAACATAAATCGTGCCTACTCCTGTATGCTGATTTATTGTAAGTTTGGCTTTGGACGGGGTGCAGGTTTGCCCGGCGTTTATTAAATTCTCAAAAGCATTGCTTGTTGACGCGGAAGTACTTTCAATCCCGTCCGCGGGCTGATCTATGCCTTTCTGATTTGCGGTATGCTCGCCGCCGCCGTAGCCGCCAACTGCCCCGCCCAAGCAAAACTTCAACTCATAATTACCGGCTCCCGACAATTTATAGGAATATTCGTTTTGCTCTGGCGTGCAGACGCCGTCTGCGGGCTTGGGCGCTTTCGGCAATTCGCGCACATAACCGGGAATTAAAACGTCAAAATTTGGCGGGTACTGATTCGCGTCATTATAGTAAAATTCCAAAGCAGTTTGTATTAGTCTAACATCAGCAATTCGTTTGGCATCGCGAGATTTGGCCCGAGCGGAATTAAGCGACACGAGCGCGATACTGGCCAAAAGACCCAAAACCGGTAGCAAAAGACCGAGTACCGCGAGCACTGTGTACTTCCGCTTTGCCGCAGTTTCGGCGGCCGGGTCAAGTCGCGCAGTTGCTTTGGCGGAGACGTAAAGCTGGTAAGCATAACAAAAAGTAAAGAAAAACCAGAGCACAGTTACCAGAACCTGCGCGATTGAAACAACGACATTCGCCCCGGCAACGTAGTAAAGGCCCAGGAATATCAAAGGAACCAGCACCCCGATAATCCAGATGACGAATAGCCTCCAAAAAATTTTCCACCACCGGCCTTTCACATAACTGCGGCTGCGCAGGAGAGCGGCTCGGCCGCGCAGTCCTTCGATAGCCATCACCCAGACGGCAAAAGTTACCATTACTAAAATAATAATGCCGGGGACAATCAGCAAGACAAAACCACCAGCGGCTACCAGATTGGACAGTGCGCCCACCCAGAAAAAAGACCGAATCTTGCCCGAGCTGGCTTTCCAGACCTGCCAGGCGGTCAGTGAACCGTCGTCCGGCGAAGCGATGAGTAAATACAGCGAAAACATCGTCCTTAGCAAAACATAAATAACCCAAAACAGTCCCCCCACGGCAATGACTAATCCGATCCCGAAAACAAGAATACCACTGACATTAATATTCTTACTCACCGCGTAAAGGATGCTGGCCGGAACGACTGCTATTAAGCTGTACGCGGCGCCAATTAACCACAAAAACACGATTGGCCAGAAACGCTTTCTGAATGTAACAAAGGCCGACGCAAAAAGCGCGCCGACACCTGCCAAGGTGGGCGCCGCTTCCAAAGAATTGAGATTCTGTTGTTCAGGAAGCGCCTGTGGCGGAACGCTGCCCCCCAATCCCGAAAAAGCCTCGCTGATGTCATTTTCCGCCCAACCTGATTTCATGAGAGCGGCTTTGATCCCGTCCTTACCAACTCCCGCGTCTAACTGATGCTTGATGTAATCAAGCAGTTGCTGATTGACCATGATTATTTATTTCACCCGCACTCCGTACTTGCTCGCCCGGGCGGTGCCATTGCTGTCTGTGGCGTTGACAGTGATGTCGTATATGTTCGCAGCCGTCCAAATATGAGAGGCAATGTATGGATATCCCGAACCCAATCTCTGCGCCTCCGCGGGACTGCCGTCTCCCCAGTCAATCGTGTAAGTAATCGCGTCTCCGTCCGCGTCCGTTGAAAAGCCGTCATAGTTCTGCCTTGATCCGGCCAGAACGATCCCCGGGCCATTGATTGTCGGAGCAGACGGCGCGCTGTTGGCGGAAGTAAAGGCACCGGCAACATTACTTATCGTAAATATAATATTGTAAGACCGCACTTCCTCCCCGCTCGTGGTTTGCATATACACCCATTCTGTCCAGCTACCGATATAATCGGTGGAGTTGAATAGACCAGTCCAGGTATAGGCTCCTAAAAAGTTGGTGAAGTAATCATAACCAGTACAGCGGTTGGTATGTGTAGTTCCGGTCGAACCAGTACCGGGAGTAAAGCTGGAGCAGAGCTTAACCGGCCTGCCCGATCCTGCCGAAGGCGATGTCGTCATGTTCAAGGTATAGCTGCTGCCATAACTGAAATTGCTGGAATTGGGTGCAATGGTAAGGGTCGGGGTGGGCACCGGCGCCGCATTGATTGTCAGGCTCAACGTCTTGGTGGCCGTATTTCCGTTGGCATCGGTAACTTTGATGTTCCAGGAGTAGGTGCCGGCTGGTTCAAGAACCGTTGAACTGGATTGGGTGTTAAATGATCCGTTGGTGTTTACTCCCAAGACGCAGCAACCGGAAGGGTAAGTGGTCGAAATAGTAGACCAGGAATATGGGGCGGTGCCGCCGCTGACTTGGATTTGGGTGGAATAAGGCTGGCCGACCGTGGCGTTGGGCAGAGAGGTGGTGGTGATGGAGGGAGTGGATACGCTCGCGCTTCGCACAATTACCGTCGCTAATGGAGCGGTGGCCACCAAACCACTCGTGCTCGTTACCGTGTAGGTAATTTTGTAAGTATAGCCGGCTTGACAGGAGGCAACTATGTCTGACGTGCGTTGTCCCGAGGTTCCGGAAACGAAACTCCAAAAACCGCTGGTGTTGCCGCAAGGATCAGAAGAAACATTTTGACCAGACGAATTAACTATTTGCAATTGAGCAGAGCCGGCATTGGCATTCATTGATCCCCAATCATAGATAATGGTGCTTCCTACGTTGACTGTTGCGGTATAAAGGTTGTTGACGGTCAGCCAGGCGGTCGGGGCGGTGGCCGGCGCCACATTGATTGTCAAACTCAACGTCTTGGTGGCAGTGTTGCCAGCGGCATCGGTAACTTTGATGGTCCAGGAGTAAGTGCCGGTATAACTAGTTGGCACTGTGGAGCCAGATTGGGTGTCAAAATATACCGGGTCAAATTGGCCATTATAGTCGCTGCCATTTTTGCCGCTCAATCCTAATGCGCAACAGCCTGTGGGGTAAGTAGTTGAAACAGTCGTCCAGCGATAAGGAGCAGTTCCTCCAGTGGCCTGCATTAGCTGGGAATAGGGCTGGCCGACGGTGGCGTTGGGCAGAGAGGTGGTGGTGATGGAGGGGGTGGAAACAGTGGTGCTGCTCGCCGCCGCAATATAAATACTCTTGTCGATGTTAGTCTGGTTGCCCGAGGAATCTCTGACCAAAACCGTGGCCGTGTAGTTGCCGTTTAATCTGGTGTCTAAAAGGACATTGATCTGGCTCGTACTTTGGAAGGTCGGGGTGTAATCAACATAGGTGGTTTTCGGGAACTGATCGTATATCCTGATCGTGTTGCCCGAGGAGGCAAAGGTGCCGTAGAGGATGAGATACTGGCCGATTACGGCCTGGGTGGAGGAGTAAGCACCAGTGTTCTGGTTGTAGCCCTGGAGGAGGGTGATGGAGAGAGTGGAGGCGGCGGTAGTTGAGGCGCTGACTTTTACACTAATGGTACTCGGGGCACTGATGCCACTAACGCCTTTGCCGTCTGAAGCTGAGACAATGACAGTATAAATACCCGAGCTTAGCCAAGTATGATACACGGAGTAACCGTAACCTGACCCAAATGACTTAGAAGCAGGCGGGGTGCCATCTCCCCAATTAATGCCGTATGTAATGTTCTCCTTATCGCCGTCTGGATCAGTGGATAAGACAGTGTAGAGGTTATTTGTATTTACCACCACACTCGTCGGACCTGAAATTGTCGGGATGGAAGGGGGACGGTTGGTGGCGGGGGCGGCACCGGTCACCGTAAAGTCCAAAGCGTTGGTCGTGTAAGGCCCGACCTGAACAGTAACCCCATAAGTGCCGGGAGTGAGATTTGGAACAACGGTATGAGTGCTATTGCTCGTGCCAAACGGAACTTCTGCCGGCGTTGTCCCAAATTTTACTGACACTATTTGACCGGTTAAAATCAAATCTGTACCGGTGATAACTACTCTTTGTCCCGCCGACCCGGAGCTTGGCTCAAGCGAGGTGATTTTTGGACGCGAGGTGGCCGATCTGACGTCAAAATTGATAATTCCCCAATTATTGCTTTCGTCGGATTCAGCGACGCTGTTTAAGAGATCAACGTCAATCCTTATCCGATCACCGCTGAATGATTCGCTTAATTGATTAAAAACAACTTGAACCGCATAAGTGCAGGATTGATTGGTTTCCAATCTGGGAAATTCCTTGCAGGTATTGTCTGAAATACTATCGTCAAATTTTACAGGCCTAAGGCCGGAAGGATAGGACAAACTGAAATCCGGCCCTAGCGACCCTGCGCCCAAATTTTTTATAGTGAATCTGACTATTGCTTCCTTATTGATTTCAATCGCGTGCGTCGCGTTGGCGAGCCTTGGGCTGACACTCATTTCCCCCACCGCGAAATCAGGCAAAGAGGCGCTGGGGGTTGTTGTCGTAGATGTGCGCCTGCTCATAACCCCTTCAAAGGACAATGAGGCGTCTGCTTGATTCGCCGGCGCAAGCTGCCCGAAAGCATAACCATAAGACAAGAAATCTTCGGCCGTGGCAAAACCTTTTCGTCCGGTTTCTGTGATGAGATAAACGGTGCCATCGCTGAAAATCACTATAGCTCCCGGATCGTGCGGCAAACCTGTTGAAGTTATTGCCACGCCGGTTGGCAGATCATCAAATGTCGTCGGGTCAACCGTAACAACATTATTGAATGAATAGCCGAGCCCCAGGAAAGCTGCGGCCGACTGGAACCCTCTCTTTTGTCCATTGGTTACCAAATAAACGAGCGGATCAAACGGCGCCTTGATGAGCGTGCCGTCGCGATAAACCATCAATGATCCAAGCGGCAGGGCCAAATCTTCTGTGGTGGCTTGAATAACCTGATTAAAATTATAGCCATGCGAATAAAAAACCTCTGGAACGCGGAAGGGCCGACGCTGACCGTTTTCAACCAGATAAACTGTTCCGCCAGGGGCCTTAATCAAATAGCCGCCCCAACCAGCATTGGCTGTTTGAGACGAACCTAATAGGCCGGTTACAGCCAAACTGACCGCGAAAATGCCCAAAACAACTTGTTTTCTCATAAATTTTTGTTTCCTAAATAAAACTTAAGAATCTTTAATAACTGCCTATATTATAGCAGTTTTACCCCCCCCCCTGTAAAGACATAAAAAACAAAAACGGCGCGTGGCTTTCTTGGTGTGCCAGCGCCGTTTCCTGCAGTTTTGCCAGAAACCTCCTCCGTATCCATACTTCTTCATCCATTTTCTCTAATCCTACAAGCGATAGCGTTTTACTTTAGACTTTTGACCAAAAACAGTCGGAATACAGATCAACAAGTTAAGATACTTAGACGCAAAATAAAGTTGTTAAATTATGCTCTTTCCCCGAAAAAATTTCTTTAGGACGGCCTCGTCGGCCGGATCTAATTCGGAAACTCTCATCGTGGTCACGAAACGATCAATATACAAATGAGTGGATACGAATTCTATTTCATCCCGAGGATCGAAAGGAAAGACCCATACGGTTCGCTGTAGGGGATAAAATCCCAGCTCCTTTAGTTTTATGCGAAACGCGTCAGCGCGGCTTTTGTAAAGCGTGGGAATATCAGCAATCACAACCCACCATTCCTCGTTCCATTTTTTGGAATGATCAACCCTTAAATCCGCCAGATTTAATCGCTTCTCCAATACTCTCCCCTTTCGAGTTACTTTGAGCAAGAAATCATTTCCTTGGGCGATTAATTCAATGTACTTTTTAGACTTCAAGTAATAAAGAGCCTTGTCAATCTTCTCTCCTTGCTTTTCCAATCTTTCCCGTCGCGGTTTGACCGGTCCAAAGGCTTTCTTCGACCAAGGCAGTTTATCCAACATTTGGAAAGCATTTGGCGCAAGCACTGTAAGCGTCACTGCCCCCGCCAGAATGCCTAGGGCAAGCAAAACCTGGCTTGTGTTCCTTAAAATATTTAATTGTTTTTCAGACAATTCAAAGCCGGCTTTGGGCCTGGCCTGGCTTATAATACTCGCGATTTTAGGTTTTCTAAGTTTTAGATATTGCATTCATTTAATCTCCGCCCCTACTTAAAGAAACAACGCTATTATAACAGTCCTTGTTTGCTTTGTCTAATTCCACAAGCGATAGCATCTTACTTTAGACTTTTTGCTACTTTGAATCTTAATATAAAAAATTCATTTTTAAACATTTTTACGTTTCTATGGACGGTTAAGATGGGATGCGATATAATGACTCTGAAATGAAATTTTTATAATGAAACAGACATTGGAACTAAATAAACTCAAAAAACAATTTCTCGAATACCTGGAAATTGAAAAAAACCGCTCCAGACTCACTGTTCGAGATTACAATCACTATCTTTCTCGTTTAATAGATTTCGCCAAAAAAAGAAGTGTATCCTCTCCTGCCGGGATAGATTATGATCTTGTTCGACAGTACCGGCTGTGGCTCAATCGGTTTCAAGACCAACATGGACGCGAGCTGAAACTCGTTACCCAGAATTACCATGTTATCGCCCTGCGTTCTTTCCTGAAATATTTAGCCCGACGGGATATAAAAACTCTGGCCGCTGAAAGAATTGAATTGGCCAAGCCCCCGGCCAGGCAGGTGGAATTCCTGGAAAACGACGATCTGGAAAAATTACTCCACGCTCCTAATCGCGAAAAAAACGAGCTGAACAGACTGCGGGATGCGGCAATTCTGGAACTCCTGTTCTCCACCGGCCTCCGTATTTCTGAACTCTGCGCGCTCAAACGAAGCGACGTTAATTTAAAAAAAGAAGAGTTTGCCGTCAGAGGCAAGGGTGATAAATTCCGGATCGTCTTCCTCTCGCCGGCCGCGCGCGAATCGGTAAAAAAGTATTTAGACGAACGCCCGGACAATTCCCCGGCTCTGTTCGTGCGACACAATCGCAACTTGTCAATTGATGACAATGCGCCTCTCACTCCCCGTTCGGTTCAGCGTTTGATTAAAAAATACGCTCGATTGGCGGGCATTTCCCATCACATCACCCCACACACCTTGCGCCATACCATGGCGACCGATCTTTTGGCCGCGGGCGCGGATCTGCGTTCGGTCCAGGAAATCCTCGGGCATTCCTCCATTACCACGACGCAGATTTACACGCACTTTACTAATAAACGTCTGAAGGAGATTCACAAAACTTTTCACGGACGATTCAGAAAAACTTAGCACTTGACACCCAAGAGCGCTAATGATAAAATCAGACCGACAAGCGACCACCTAATTCCTAACTCCTAAATCATGATTCCCCTCGATAAATTCACCCAAAAAGCGCAGGAGGCGATTGCCGCCTCTCAATCAATCGCGTCCGAATACGAACATCAGCAGGTTGACACCCTGCACCTTCTGGTTGCCTTGATCCAGCAGGAAGGCGGAGTGGTCTATTCCCTTCTTGAAAAACTCAAGGTCGATACCAAACTTCTCGAGTCGCAAATCCAAAAAATCCTCCGCGTTTTTCCCCAAATCGGGGCCTTCCCTTCAGGCCTGGGCCAAATTTATGTTACTCGAAATCTGAATGAGGTATTGACCCAATCAATGAAGGAAGCCATCAAACTCAAAGACGATTATGTTTCGACCGAACATCTGTTTCTGGCAATTTTGGAACGCGGCGGACAGACCAAACGACTGCTGGAACAATTCGGCCTCATCCCTGATGATGTTTTGGAATCTCTGAAAGCAATCCGCGGCACCGAGCGGGTTACCTCCCCGGAACCGGAACAAAGCTATCAGGCTTTGGAAAAATATACGTTGAATCTCACGGATCTCGCGCACAAAAACAAGCTCGACCCAGTCATCGGCCGCGACCAGGAAATCAGACGGGTAATGCAGGTGCTCTCCAGACGCACCAAAAATAATCCGGTGCTGATAGGCGAACCGGGCGTGGGAAAAACCGCGATTGCCGAGGGGCTGGCCCAGCGTATCACCAGCGGCGACGTTCCGGAAAGCCTGAAGAACAAAGTCCTGCTCGCGCTCGATTTGGGGGCGCTGCTCGCGGGCGCCAAATTCCGCGGCGAATTCGAACAGCGGCTCAAATCCGTCTTGCGGGAAATCGAACGTTCGGCCGGGAAGGTCATTCTGTTCATTGATGAGTTGCACACGGTCGTCGGAGCGGGTGCCGCCGAGGGGGGTCTGGACGCATCAAACATGCTCAAGCCCATGCTCGCGCGCGGCCTATTGCACGCGATCGGCGCAACAACCTTGAAGGATTATCAAAAATATATTGAAAAAGACGCGGCGCTGGAGCGACGTTTCCAGCCGGTGATTGTTTCCGAGCCGACAGTCGAGGATACGGTTGCCATCCTCCGCGGCATTAAAGAAAAATACGAAGTTCACCATGGAGTGAAAATTACTGATGAGGCGCTAGTGGCCGCGGCTGAACTGTCGACGAGATATATCACGGATAGATATTTGCCGGACAAGGCCATTGACCTGATAGACGAGGCGGCTTCCAATTTACGGCTGGAGATTGATAGTATGCCGGAAGAACTTGACCTGCTAAACCGCAAAATGCGCAAGCTGGAGATAGAAAAGCAAGCGCTTAAAAATGACGAATCAGAATCCGCGAAGGAAAATCTGCCGAAAATCGAAAAGGAATTTGCGGAAATCCGGGAACAAGCCCAGAACCTGCGTTTGCGTTGGCAGTCCGAAAAAGAAGTCATCACCGTTATCAGGGAGAACAAAAGTAAAATTGAGGAACTGAAAATGCAGGCGGAAGCCGCGGAACGCGAGGGCAACCTCAACAAAGTCGCGGAGATTCGTTACGGAACCTTGCCGAAATTGATTAAGGAAATAACCGCCCGCGAACAGGAGCTCCTCAAACTCCAGAGTAAGCACAAAATTCTCCGGGAAAAAATTACCGAAGATGATATCGCCCAGATCGTGTCCCGCTGGACAGGCGTGCCGGTTTTCAAAATGATGGAGTCGGAAACGGTCAAACTGGAACATATGGAACAGGGATTGAAAAAACGTGTTGTCGGACAGGAAGAAGCAATCGGGCACATCAGTAATGCGATCCGCCGCTCCAGGGCAGGCATTGCCGAGGAACGCCGGCCGATTGGTTCGTTTATTTTCTTGGGGCCCACCGGGGTTGGCAAAACCGAAGCTGCCAAAGCATTGGCGGAGTTTCTGTTCAATGACGAAAAGGCACTCGTCAGAATTGATATGTCAGAATACAGTGAAAAGCATGCGATTTCAAAATTTATCGGGTCCCCTCCCGGTTATGTCGGCTATGAAGAAGGCGGACAATTGACCGAAATCATCAGACGGCGGCCCTACAGCGTTATTTTATTCGATGAGATTGAAAAGGCTCATCCGGAGATATTTAACATTTTGCTGCAAATTCTCGACGAAGGACAACTGACCGACTCCAAAGGCCGCGCGGTTAATTTCAAAAACACGATTTTGATCATGACTTCAAATTTAGGATCAGAAATGATCCGGACGCAAGGCCTTGGGTTTGCTACCGGAAATCGCGAAGGAGAAATCGGAGAAAAGGAAATGCGCGAACGGGTCATGGATATTCTCACCAAGCATTTTCGGCCGGAATTTTTAAACCGCGTTGATGAGATTGTTATCTTCCATCCCTTGGCGCGCAAACACATCCTGCAAATCGTCGAGCTCCAAATCGCTCAAATCCAAAAACGGCTAACGGACCGGGGAATATCGCTTCGGGTCTCTTCTTCGGCCAAAAAACTGCTAGGAGAAAAAGGTTACGATCCGGTCTTCGGGGCCAGACCCCTGAAACGCGCGATCCAGCGGGAGATTCTCGACAAACTCGCGTTGGCCATGATCAAGGGCGAAATTGAAAAAAGCGACACGGTGGAAATAGATACAAAAAAAGACACGCTGATATTCAAAACCGTCCACGAGCAAGAGACGGTCAAGCGGTAAAAATCGTAAACACCTTGCGAAGGGGTGTTTTGGGGCGAGCAGATTCCCAAAAAATGTGATAAAATGTAACTTGTGCCCCTGTAGTTCAATGGATAGAACAGTGGCCTTCTAAGCCGCGGATGTAGGTTCGATTCCTACCAGGGGTAAATTGCGGCGGGCAGGGAAGGAGCAAATTGCCAAAAGCGATTTTTTTATTGGAGTAGTTGCTCAATATCCTGCGGTTTTATCTGCTGAATCTGCTGGATATCAACTCCAGCACCGGAAAAAATCATTTTTGCCAATATCCAAAAATAAATTATGGAAATTGCAGTGATCAGGATGCAAATATTTCCCATGTGCCTGGCATCATCCTCTTCCCCAAGATAAAATTTCAAAGCAAACAACAAACCGAATGGCGGCAGAGCCAGAGAAACCAAATAGGCCCACTTCTTCTGCTTGGATGAAACCAAATTTTGGTTTTGGCTTTTGATCGCGTTGATCATCAACGAGGCCACGTCCACATCTTTTTTAGACTTGGCCAAATTTTGGTATTCCTGAAACTGTTTTTCCAATTGTTCTTCCCGGTCCATAAAAAATATCTTATCGTTTGTCGGCAAACACCCTATAGAAATGTTGATAATTTTTGGCGATTTGTTCTATGGCTTGATCCTGATTAATTCGGCCAGCTTGGAGTGCCTCGAGGGGTTCGCGAAATATAGTCCGGCCGATCGCAAACCCGATTACACCGGCAACACCCGCACCAGCGCGCAGCCACTTTTCTACCTGCACGCTGTCCGCGCCTCGCCCTAAAATTATGGCTTTGACCCCAGTTCGTCCTGCTGTTTGCGCTTGATCGATAATTGCCCGGTATTGTTCCGCGTCCTCCAGCCCTTCAATTTTCCAGACATCCGGCTCAACGCCAGCATCCTGCAGTTCTTTGATCATTCCGATCATTAGTTTGTATCGAATCTCTTTATCATACTGACCCTGGTCCCCTCCCACGCTCGCCAACTGGAATTCGGTCGCGGGAACAAGCGGCTCGATCAGAAATTTATATCCGTTTTTGTGGCAATAATCACTTAAAATTTTAAGCCTCTTTCTCTGTCTGCTATTTAGTTTCTCCTCCCCTTCGGGATTATAACGAATCAAGGCCTTGGCAAAGGTCGGTTTGTACTTTTCAATGTGCTCGCCAAATTTTTCTCCGTATTCAAAATCAAATTCATCCTGTCCGCTCTTCTCCACAGTCAAAAGCGTGGTAAAGCCGGCCGCTCGGGCGTCGCGATGAATCGCTTCCCCAAACTGCTCGTCCACCAAAAGTGCGGCATACTCTTTCGGCGGCTCCTCTTGCAAGACGGCTTTTTTGAAACCTTCATAAACAACCCATTTTGCATCGCCAAGCTCCCGGTGCTGTTCCGAAGTCAAAGGCTCTTCGTAGCCATACATTTTTATAAAAGAACCCCGGTGATCAAACGGGAGTATAAAAAGCAGCTTGTCATAACCTGGACTGTCCATAAATAATTGATTGTTTAATGATTAAGATTCTTTGCTTCATGGTGATGAGTCGTCACATACCTTAAAGTTCTTGATTGTCCACGGATGACGAGCGAATGAGTAATGATTCCGCCCTCCGTAAAACGCACGCCCGCCAGGAGCGGGCCGTCGATCACCCCGGTGGCCGTGAAAGTCAAAAATTTTCCTTTGGCCAAATCAGCGGCGCTGTAGATTTTCTTTGAATGAAAGCCATGCTTTTTCAGAAGCGCGGCGTGCTTTTGATCCGGCGGAGCGAACCGGCAAAATATCTGCCCCCCAAAAATCTTGATCGGGGCGGCCGCCAAGACGGCCTCGGTGCTGCCTCCAATCCCCATCATGAGGTCAACGCCCGACTCCGGCAGACAGCAGGCCACCGCGCCAGCCACGTCGCCGTCTGTGATGAGTCTGACACGCGCGCCGGCTTGCCTGATTTGAACAATTAAATCCCTATGGCGATCCCGGTCCAGCACAACTACCGTGATGTCGCGCGTTCGTTTACCCAAAGCCCTGGCCGCCCTTTGAATATTGGTTCTAACCGCCGCGTCCAGTCTGACGACACTCGCCCCTTTCGGCCCGACTGCTATTTTTTGCATGTACGTGTCTGGGGCGGAAAACAGACTGCCCTTCGCGCCCGCCACTATCACTGAAAGAGCATTATACCGCCCAAATGCGACGCTGTTCGTGCACTCCAGGGGATCAACCGCCAAATCCATGACCGGCCCAATCCCTTTGCCGACTTTTTCACCGGTGTAGAGTTCCGGGGCTTCATCTTTGCTCCCTTCGCCAATAACGACTGTCCCCCGGAAATCGATTTGGTTAAACCGCGAGCGCATTTCATCAACCGCCGCGCCGTCCGCCCGGTGTTTATCTCCTCGACCAATCCATCTAGCCGCCGCAATCGCCGCCGCCTCCGTCACCCGGACAAATTCCAAAGCAAGATTGCGATCCATAAATAAAAATTACGATTAAATTATATCACAACTGAGTCGCGATTCAAGTTTTAAGCGGCTCACCCGCTTGAGCCGTTGGTTATATTTGGACAATCTGCTATCCTGATATGACAACAGCTGCAAGGAGGAAACATGGGGATAGTGTTGTTTGTGTTTTCGGCGGCGCTAAACGTGGTCGCGGTACATATTCCGGCGATGGTTGTTCTGGCACCGATGGCTGGCCAGCTATATGGACCAGTTTGGGGAAGTATTCTTCTGGTCATAGGAGAAACACTTGGGGCCATGGTTTGGTTTTTGGCTTTCCGACTTTTGGGTAAAAATATTATTGGGGCGGTTGTGAGAAAGTTGTTCGCCCGGAGAATCGTTTACCCAGAGAGCCAGCCGGTAGAAAATCTGGCTTGGCCAATAATCATCGGACGGCAGTTTCCATTCGTCCCGCTCGAGCTGATTTCTGCCTCGTTGAGTTTTACAAAAATGTCCCTCGCCAGGTTCCTGGCCGTAATCACGCTGGCTAACATTCCGATTGATACGATTTATGTCTGCGTAGGGACCGGGAACAGTAAGAGCGTAACTTTTGGAATTTTAGTTGCGCTGGTTTTGTTTCTCGTGTGGACTTGCTTGGGAGGATGGCAAAACCACCATCTTCAAACCTTCAAAAAAGCCTTGCCGAGATTTCAACGGATTCTGAAAACCTAAAACGCCCGAGTATCAATACTATCGATGCCCGGGCGTTTGTCGTCTTTTAGTTTTTTCTTTTATTGTAAAAATATACGGAAAGCGGGATGAAAAAAGACAAAATTCCGAAGGTCCAGAGCAAGGCCTGCCAAAAATTCGTGTGCCAGGGTTGCCCGAGGCTCAAAGCGCGCACGGCATCGACCGTCGCGGTGATCGGCGTATGCTTGGCGAAGGACTGAAGCCACGCCGGCATGGTCTCGATTGGCACAAAAATGGAACTCGCGAAAACGAGTGGAAAAATCCAAATAAATCCTGCGACCTGGGCCGTCTCAACTTCTTTCACCATAAGTCCAACTGTCGCTGACACCCAGGAAAAGGCAAAGCCGAACAGCAGGGTCAATAGAACCGCTATTCCAAACTCCCCTATTCCATGTTCGATTCGAAAACCGATGAAAAAACCGACAATCACCATGAGTACGATAACAAAAGCATTGCGTAACATATCAGTAAGAGTCCTTCCAGCGAGAATCGCGGAATGAGCCATTGGCAAAGAACGAAACCGGTCAATCATGCCCCGCGATAAATCCTCGGCCAAGCCGATTCCCGTCTGCATGGAACCGAAAAGAACTGTCTGCACGATGATTCCGGGCAAGAGAAAGGTAATATAATCGTGGAAGCTGGTCTGAATCGCTCCGCCGAACACATAGGTAAAAAGCAACAAAAACATTACCGGCTGAATGGTGGAAAACACTATCAATTGCGGCAGTCTGGTATAACGGATCAAATTTCGCCTGGTAATGGCTATGATATCAGAGATCGTTCTGCTTATTCTTAAGGTAGTGTTCATGCCTGCTTGTGTCCTGTTAATGTCAAAAAAACGTCGTCAAGGGTCGGCCGGCGAAGCATGATGTCGGAAATGACAATACTCTCCTTGTCGATGAGTCGTACGGCTTCAAGCAAAGTAGAGGCACCATGGGAGGCAGGGACGCTTACAATCCCTAATTCTTCTTCCACATGAGGGTTTTCTTTTGCCAAATCGCGCAAAATATCAGCGACTCGCAAGACATCGGCACCTTTGTTCAAATGTATTTCCAAAACATCTCCCCCAATTTTCGATTTCAATTCTTGAGGCGTCCCCTCGGCTATAATTTCGCCGTGGTTCATGACCACGATCATATCCGCCAGTTTATCCGCCTCTTCGAGATACTGCGTGGTCAAAAGCACGGTTGTACCCTCGGCGACCTGCTCTGTGATTATTTGCCAGAGGGCGATGCGGCTCTGGGGATCAAGTCCCTGGGTCGGTTCATCCAAAAATAAAACTCTCGGACGATTAAAAAGGCTCATGGCCAAATCCAGTCGCCTTCGCATCCCTCCCGAATAAGTTTTTGTCTGTCTGTCGGCGGCATCGGTTAACCCAAACTTATCGAGCAACTCCTGCGCCCTTCTTTTGATTTCTTTTTTTTCACGATGATAAAGTCTGCCGACCAATTCCAAATTTTCCCTGCCGGTCAGGTAATCGTCAATCGCGCTGTATTGACCCGTAAGACCTATAACCGACCGAACTTCGTCAGCTTGCCCATGAATGTCATAGCCGGCAACCGTGGCCGATCCGCCATCCTGCCTTAACAGGGTTGTCAAAATTCTAATGAGGGTGGTCTTACCCGCGCCATTGGGCCCTAGGAGACCAAAAACTTTACCATAGGGAACTTTGACACTCACTCCTTTTAACGCCTTGATCGAACCGAAAAATTTTTTGATATTGTCAGCCGATATCGCGAGCGGAACGGGTGATGCGTCAACATGCTTTGCGGACGACAATAACAAGCGGAGGGTATCAGCCATGCTCCACCCGGCTTTCTGAAGCTCCTGGGCAATCTGCTCATAAGACATGCCCGCGCCTTGGGCTTCCTTGATGTAATTTAAAATGTCTTTATCCATATAGTCGAAGTTCCAACCAGTATAAACTTTTTATCTTGACCTGTCAATCCGTCATAAAAAACCGTTCCGCTTGAAGCGGAACGGTTTTTTCACGCTTAACTCATCTTTGGCTGTTATTTTTATCTTTGAGCAAATAGTATAAGGCTAAGGGCGCTCCCCAATTAGCAAATCTTTCTATAAAATCCAGTGGCGATTGGCCAACCAAAGGACGAACTAAGGCTGTCCAAAAGCCCCAAAAAACCGCCCAAAGCACAACCAGCTTGATTGGTCTGAATAAAACTATCAACGCCACAATCACATCGCTGATACCGATCAGCAATAGCAACGTAGTCGCGGCAGAGTTACTTACATGGAGCATCTGGCTGATCCAGCCAATCCAGTCCTTTTTTCCCCCAATGCCCAAAAGACCATGCCCAAGAAATTCCCCTGCAACTCCGAGCCGCAGGGCCCACTCAATTTTTTTATCATTCAATTCGTCTCACCCCCTTCCGGCAGACTGATTTATTTAAGCAATACTCCGCCGTCGACATAGTCCTAATAATTTACGTAGTAATCTTCCGGGCTCGAAATTATATCCATTGGTCTAACTATAACACATGAAAACTATTATACAAGTAGGTTTGGCTAGCCAGCATACCTTCTTTTGCTGTGTGGTCTGTTCCTGCGGTCATAACGTCTGAAACGTGGACGAAACGCCGATCTGTGTTCCGTTCGTGACGGAGCCGCCAGAGTTTGTCCGCCGCCGGGCAGACGGGCTTTGGAAACCGGAAGATTTTTTCTAATGAGCCGTTCGATGCTTCGCACGTCACCAAGCTGGTCGGGAGTCGCGAAAGAAATCGCGTGCCCCGATAACCCCGCCCGCGCCGTTCTGCCGATACGATGCACATAATCCTCCGGATTATCCGGAAGGTCATAATTCAAAACCATCTGAATTCCAGTCACATCAATACCGCGAGCCGCGATATCTGTCGCAACCAATACCCGGTGCCGGCCTATCTTAAACCCTTCAAGCGCTTCGATGCGCTGGCTAAGCGACCGATTGGAATGGATTTCACTCGCGGTATGACCCATGGCGCGCACCATTGTCGCAATTTTTTTAGCGCCGAACTTGGTTCTCGAAAAAATCAAGATACTGCCGTTGTATTGCGATAAAATACCGCGCAGTAAATGTTCTTTGTCTTTTTTGTCCACGAAAAAAAGTTCCTGGGTGACAGTTTTTACCGCGGTACCTGAAGGAGCAACCTCAACACGGAGGGGAAGAGACATGCATGATCTCGCGATCGCGACTATCTCGTCAGGCATGGTCGCGGAGAACAGCATGGTCTGTCGTTTTTTTGGAACTCGCAGCAGAATCTTTTTAATCTGGGGAGCGAAACCCATATCGAGCATGCGATCCGCTTCATCGAGAACCAGAATGCCCACTGTCGAAAGGTTTACCGCATTGCTTCCGAGGTGATCAATCAGCCGGCCCGGGGTGGCAATTATTATCTGGGGCTGCTGCCGCAGCATGCGCAGCTGTTTGCCCATGGACTCTCCGCCGATCAAAATCGCGGTCCGCAGTCCCAGGGTTCCGCCGATCTTCTTGAGAACTTCATTTACCTGCAAAGCCAGCTCGCGCGTGGGCAGGACGATCAGTCCTGTCATACGGCCGCGGCTTTGCGCCAATCGCTGGATCATCGGGACGCCAAAAGCCAGCGTCTTTCCCGTACCGGTTTGGGCAATCCCCATGAGATCTTTTCCTGCTATCGCGGGAGGAATCGATTGTTCCTGAATCGGGGTCGGGTGCTCGAATTTATGCCGACTCAGGATTTCCAGAAGCTTTGGCGCTATTCCTAAATTATCAAATGTCATATCAAATAATTTATTCCAAGTATTATTATAGCATTATCATAACAAACTATTGACCTTTTGTCTTGGTTTTATTTTAAACAAAAACGGCGCAACCGTGGTTGCGCCGTTTTTTAAAAGATAAAAGATATTAGACGCGTTTTACGTTCGTCGCGTTCTTTCCCTTTGCGGACTCTTCTACATCAAAGCTGACATTGTCGCCTTCCTTGAGTTCGTCGAAGGTGACATCGACGAGGGAGTTGCTATGGAAGAATAAATCTTTTTCCTGACCTTCAACGGTAATGAATCCAAAACCCTTGTCAGTCTTTTTCTTGATTACCCCATTCATAGATTTGTGAATTTAATAGATTTAATGATTGCGAATATTATTATCGAGCTCGACCATTTCTCAAAAATAAATACGCTCTAAGTATAGCACATTTTGACATTCCGGGGGTCAACTTGCTCCGCCCATCCGTAGCCTTGGCAGAGGAGGGTGAAAAATTCAAAAACTAGAATTCAGTTATCAACCGGTTATATCTTGATTCCAAATTTACTTACTACAAAAGCATAAAGTGTGTAACCAATAAACATGACCAATGCCGACAAACTCATTGCCCAGGTAAATTTCATTCCAGTTTTGAGGAGCAGTGGCAAAGCGATGAAAAATAACAATGACGGAAGGACGGCCCAAAAAATATCAATTGATAAGTGGGAAATTTTTTCTACGTTTTTAGTATCGTGATAGAGCCAAATCATAGCCAAAATCGAAGTAAGAGGGAGCGAAGCCAATATCGCTGCAATGGGCGTAAAACGCTTTGCTAACTCTGACACTCCAGCAATGATGAACGCCGAAACAATAATTTTGATTAGAAATTGCATAGCTTGTGAGGGTGGATTCGCGAACGGCATTTGAACGTGGTTTCTCCAAAGCCCTTCTCGATTCGTCTGAATCAGATTTGTTTCAATATCTCCAAGTATTCTTCTGGGCTTATTCCCAGTACCCGTAGATTGTTACGGATAATAAAAACCGGTAGTGCACTGTCTCTCGGAATTACCACCGGTCGAATAAGGCCTTTTCTATTATAAATTCTATGGTCGCCTTTTTCCCTTACAAATGCACAACCGATAAACAGTAAAAACTTTTCAAACTTTTTCCAGCTTATCGGCGTAAGGCGAAGCATTTTGTTTCTAAACTGCTACTTTCAGTGTTTCTGTTTCTTGTGAAACTACTACCGGCGAATGCCATTGCCTCTGCATTTTTACCCATCCCATGTCTCTCAAAACCTTGTCTAAAGTGCCGTGTTTAATCAACTCTTCAAAGAATATATTTACAATCTCTTCAAAACGTTCTTTGACCTGGTCGTACGACTTGCCAGAAGTGGATAAATCTAAAGCAGGCGTATATGCCACAAAACGCTTTTTTTCCTTTAAAATCGTGACTGGTAGGTTAAATTGGAGGTTAACTTTCTTCATGTTTTGATTATACCTGGAATGCCAAAGCCAGGCAATTGGACACGAGTTCTAACCTGGCTTATTTTCTAGGGTGGAATATTAAAATGTTTGAACCAAAATCTCACTAGTTTATCTGCCAAATCCAGTGCAAGTCTCATTGGGGTGCCTGAAGGGAATCGAACCCTCGTGACCGCTGCCACAGAGCGGCGTTCTACCATTGAACTACAGGCACCATATTTTTCTGTTAAAAAATCCCTTACACAGTTTGCTGTAAGAGATGCGGTGATACCTGCTGTGTCAAACATCTACTATTTCTAGCGCCTGTCCGCCGAAGCCTATGAGCGAAGGCGGATGCCATACATAAATAATTATACTCTTTTTTTAGAAAAAATCAAGGAGCACCTTCGCTTACGGCAGAACGTTTATCGCCCCAAAGTGCTGAGGGTTTAAATGATTATGATACTTCCACTGCCCAGTTTTGGCAAAGGTGAAGGTATACTCACCATCCTTCCCGACCCCTCTTCGTTGATCAAATTCCGAATAGTCAGTATGCACGGGGTGGGGTGCAGAGGCAACCCACATCTGCTCACCCGCTTCATTGACCCATTTGACCGTATCTCCTACTTTCACGGTAACCGTTACTGGACCAAAACCGCCATCAGTATGGACAATGGTTGCCGCAAAGGCCGGTTTCTCCTCTTCCTGCGGGGGTTGATTATTTGCCTGCCCGTTATCTGTAGCTGGCGGAATGTTCGCGGGACTATCCGCGTCTTCATTCGTTTGATCGGTATTATCCGTGTTGTCTGCCTGTATGTCTTCATTGGGAACCGTATCCTCCGCGCGGTTGCTGTAATACCAACCCCCGAGCCCGATTGCCAAAACTATGATGATTGCGATAATTATGTTTTTCATTTGTCTTCTTGGATTAATTAATCTTGTTGAGATTATACCTCAAGTTTTCAGGGCTGGCAAAAACATCTTACCCGCTTAGAACGGCACTGTGCGGATTCATCGTCGCCGCCGAAACTCCCACTTTTTGCAAAAACAGAGTCAATAAAAGTTTCGGCGGCTCCTCGGAAGTTTTGAGCCTGAAATCAATCGCGCGCAGATCCTCCAGGGATTTTACCAGAACGACTTTGCTAAATTTCTGCGCCAGCTTGAGATTGATCCAAACCCTCCCCTCCTTCCAATCCAATATTTTGGCAATTTCCTGCGCTCCCTGGTCACCCAGGTCTTTCACCAAAAGCAGGGAACGGATTTGCGAGGCGAGTGCCCCTACAATTTGAATGGCTTGATTCCGCTCGGAGGCTTCAGAGCCGCGGCCAACCAAATCCTCCAAAAGCCTAACTGCCTGCGCTGTTTTGCCTTCCGCGAAGAGATTGGTAAGCGCGAAAACATTTTGGGAAATATTCGGAGCGACTAATTTTGCCACGTCCTCTTCCGTAATATTTCTCCCGCCGGAATATATGGTGAGCTTCTCCAGCTCTGAAACGATCTGCCAAAGATTATAAATTTCTTCTTCATCATCGGTCTGAAGCAAATCCAAAAATTTGGCGATGGCTGGCTTGTCTATTTTTGCGCCTTGTTTTTGCAGTCGATTCTTTATCCAAACCTCCAACTCCGCCCTTGCCATAGGCGCAAACTCCCTGACGGTTGCCGCCTTTTTCAGTTTCTTGAATGCGGTTCGCCTCTTGTCGACCCCCTCGGTTTCGACAAAAATGAGCGTGGTGGAAAGGGGCTGATTATCCAGCGCGCTTAAAATATAGCTTTCGGTTGAGACAAATTTGCTTAAGGAGTTTACGCAATCGTAAATCACCACCATTTTTTCACTGGCGAAAAGCCCCTGGCTTTCGAGATGATCCTGAAGCCGCATTCGCAGCTCTTGGTCTGACCGGGAAGCCGCCACCCGCAATTCTTCAATACCGGCATTGGGATGATCCGCGCGCCATTTTTCTTTAAATTCTTTCAGTTCCTCGAGCAAACTGAAAGTGTCTTGCCCATAAAAAAAATAAACCATAATTAAAAGAGGGGGGTTCCTTTCTCTTTATGCGCGTTTATTTTTCCGATAATCGTCTTGTTAAGATCGCTCACTCTGACCTTCCATTCCTTGCCGATTTTAAACGCGGGCAGTTTGCCTTTTTTGCACCATTCCCAAATCGTCTTTTGGGTCACCCCGAAAAACTTGGCCAATTCCTCGGCTCCATAGATTTTGTCTTTCTCCTCGAACATGGGCGTCGTTTAAGGCGATTTAATTATACCAAATTTTCTGTTATAATGTCGAAGTGATTATGCCCCCATAGCTCAACGGATAGAGTACTGGTCTTCGGAACCAGGGATGGCGGTCCGATTCCGTCTGGGGGCATTGATAATTATTTATTCAACATTATACTGATACCGTGATACTCGAGGAACTTAGAAAAAAACACCCGCGGCTGGTTTATGAATCGTTTGATTACAAGCAAGGCGGCGGCAATTTAAATATCAAATTCCGGTTTGTGCTTGAACCGGATATTGTTTTTACGCCGAAAGTGGTAATACCGATGAATGGATCCCCGACCGAGTCGGGGATGATGAGCTCAATCAACAAGCTCGTATTTAACTTAGGTATGGTAGAGCTCATCAGTTACTGGAAAACCGCGTGCCCGCGCGAGATTGTTGTAAAAGCCGGTTTTCTGGATCGACGGCAAATCGTCTGGTGGAAAGATCTTTTGATCAATGGCCTAGGTGAATTTTTTTATCAAAACAAAATTGATTTTACCTCGCCCGACTTCGTTAAAATCGTTTCTTCTTCAGATACAAGATACAAGATACAAGATACAAGTTCTTTGGACGGCGATCTGATTCTCTCCGGCGGCGGAAAGGATTCGGCCGTGACATTGGAAATTCTAAAAGGCATAAATAAACGGCAGGCAGTTCTGGTCTTGGGTAATCTTCAACCGGCCATTGAAAGCGCTCGCATTGCCGGCTATACAAACGTTATTAATGTTAAACGAACCATTGATCCCAAGCTCCTGAAACTTAATCAGTCTGGGTACCTGAATGGCCACACGCCATTTTCAGCATACCTTGCTTTTTTGGGCACGCTGGTTGCCGCGATTCACGGGTACAAGAATGTTATTGCCTCGAACGAACGAAGCGCGGACGAGGAAAATACCCTATACAAAGGCCGGAAAATCAATCATCAGTATTCCAAATCTTTTGAGTTTGAAAGGTCGTTTCAAAAATACGTATCAAGGTACGTACTCAAGTACGTACTTTATTTCAGCTTCCTGCGTCCCCTCTATGAAATCCAAATCAGCAAACTCTTTGCTAGATACCCCAATCATCACCTATCTTTCCGCAGCTGCAATGTCGGCCACAACACAAACAGTTGGTGCGGACAGTGTGCCAAATGCGCCTCGACTTATTTGCTGCTCGCTCCTTTTCTGCCGCCCGAGAAGATGAAAAAAATTTTTAAGACGAATTTTTTAAAAAACAAAAAAATAAAGGACTATATTCGAGAGCTTACCGGCCAAAAAGGGATAAAACCGTTTGAGTGCGTGGCAACCAGAAAAGAAGTGAGCCTCGCGCTTAACCTACTTAAACATGGGGGGTTAGGAAAGGAAATTCTGAATTCCTGGAACAAAAATCATTTCCTGCCAGAAAAGTACGCACAAAAACTTCGCTCCTTGATTCATCCGTCAATTTTAATTCTCGGCTTTGGCCGCGAGGGACGAAGCACCCTCAAATATTTAAAAAAATATTCTCCTCATCTCAAAATCGGCATTGCCGACAGAAGCAGAAACAAAAATTATCTTAATTCGATTGCCTCATACGATACTATCATCCGCTCGCCGGGAATACCGAGAAACTTGCCCGAACTTCAGCAATACGAACAAGGCGGCGGCAACATCACCACGGCAACCAACATATTTTTTGAAAACGCTCCCGGCAAACTCATCGGAGTAACCGGAACTAAAGGAAAAAGCACTGCCTCTTCTCTTATTTATTCCATGCTTCGAAAAAAATACAAAGATGTAAGGTTGGTCGGCAACATCGGAAAACCGGCTCTGAATTATCTTGCGGGCGCAACGGCCAAAACGATTTTTGTGATGGAGCTGTCAAGCCAGCAACTGGAAGATATTCAGCACGGCCCGCACATCGCAGTAATTTTAAACATCGTTCCGGAACACCTTGACTACCACAAAAACTTTGCCAGCTACATCAAGGCAAAAACAAATATAGTGAAATATCAAAACGGAAAAGACTTTGTCGTTTTCAATCCTGCCGATAAGATCTCCTCTGGGATCGCGGCCAAGAGCAAAGCCAAAAAAATTACTTTCTCCAATAAAATAAAATCCGCTTCATTAATCCCTGTAGAAAATATCGCGGCGGCGGCGGCCGTGGGCCAGCTTTTCAAAGTTCCAAGCAAAGACATTCGGATGGCCGTGAACGCGTTTAAACCGCTTGAACACCGGCTCGAATACGTAGGCGCATTTCGTGGGGTCAAATTTTATAACGATTCTCTCGCCACAATCCCCGAGGCGACGATTCATGCGCTCGATGTTTTGGGCAACGATGTCGCAACGCTCATTGCGGGCGGGTATGACCGGGGCTTATCTTTCGCGAAGCTTGCGTCGCGAATCAAGACATCGGGGCTTCGGTTACTTATTCTACTTCCCACTACTGGCGGCAAAATCTGGAAAGCGTTGGATAAACAAACAAAATTCCGAATAAAAAAATACGCGGCTCACTCAATGAAAGAAGCCGTAAAAATCGCTTTTAGGGTCACTCCAAAGGGCAAAATATGTTTACTCTCTCCCGCCTCCGCAAGTTTTGGGCTATTCAAAGACTACGCCGACCGCGGCGAACAGTTTAAAAAATTTGTAAAACTATACTCTCGCTCCTAAACTAGCGACTGCGAACCCCTCACTACAAACCCCTACTTAATCTCCCGCCAAGTTCCGCGTTCAATCTGCCAAGAACCGCCGGGACCCGAGGAAAATTGCAAGCCCGCCAAGCCGATCTCATAGATCAATTGGGCAAAATTCTGAATATGGATCGCGTAGGCCGTCACCTCTTTTAGCGTCGTATCGTTCTGGATGCGGACTTTGCCGTGGGCCGCATAATAAATGGACGCATCGGCATCATTTTTTGGAGAAATGGCCACTTCATCGCCGCCGAGCTCGGCCGAGTTGTTCTGGGAAATCAGCATGATGTAGCTCCCGGCCGACCCCGAGCCAAGCACCTGGGATGAGTTATGCACCTCGATCTTGCTCGAGGTGATCCGGTTGGAGGGATTGTCCGCGACAATCACCTCACTCCCGTTACCATAACTGGGGTTGAGTTTAATTTGCGCCGAATTGTGGACCTCAAAATCGCCCGCTACCCAAATCGGCCCGTTCACCACAACAACGGCAGTGTTGGCGACCTCAAAATCACAATCAATCTTGAGCGGGCCGAGATTAGTGGTTCCGCTGGTCAAAATATAAGGGCACGGGCCGGTATATATGCCTCCGCTCTCCGCATCCTCTTCCCACTGACCAATCTGCATATCACTGATCGGAAAGGGAATTTCTGGAAGATCCGCTGGCGGCGGGGTGCTGGGAAAAAGTGAGCCGCCAACCGTGCTTCCGCTAATGGATGTAAAGTAATAAGCGTTCCCAGCGATGTTGCTTGAGCTAATCGTGTCGGCATACGCATTCCTTAAAATAGTGCTTGAGACAATTGACGTGCTGGAAGTTGCGTTTTTTCCAATCGTGCTATTGGATATTTCATGAGCACGCGCATGTCCCCCGATATTGGAAATCCCGCTGATTTGCGAAGTGTGGGCCGCAAAAGCGTCGCCAGTAATCTCGGGAGAGTTCTGGCCAATAATATCGCCGGAACTGTAAACACTGCCGATAATTTTTGAATTGTTTTGCATGAACACGCCGCCGTTGCCGACCTGCATGCCATATGAAAAGCTAGCAGAGGCAGTTGAAATATTTACTTTCACCCTTACCTGCCGGGTTGCTCGCTGATTGGTTTTACTAGGAACATGACCCGTGGCAGTAATCTCTTTGACGCTTCCGGAAATATCGCTGACACTCACATCAAAAACGCCGGTGCCCAAAACGGTCCCGTTTTCCCCAGTATAAGCCCCTGCGGTTTGGTTTAGCTCCCAGACGGCTTTATCTATCCCGGCCTCGGCCAGCTGCAAAGCTTGTTCTTTTGCAACCGCGCTTCGGGTTCCCCGAACGTTCAACCCCACAAATTCCATTAGGGTGCTGACTAAAACGAGGACTACTACCAGAAACAGGATCGAAATTATCAAAGCTTGACCCGCTTGATGTTGTTGTCTCATAACTATTTTATTTATTTCTTAAGGTTGCGGAACCAAAAATCTGCTCGGAAGCCGGGGTCCGGCCGGTGTCCATGACATTTATTTCATAATCCACTCTTCTGACCAAGCCGAGATCAGCATTGTCGTAAGTAAAAGTTATATTAGTCAGCTTATCGGTTAAAAGCAACAGGCGCTGCTCTCGAACACTCGCGGGATCGGGATCAACGATCAATTCCAGGCGCTTTGGGTCAGTAGGATTGGGCCCCATGATCGCGTAATCATAAACTCCACTGATTGTCTGGCCGGCGGCATCCAACCCGGGAATTCTAAAGATCGCGGTCTGGGCATCCGTGACGTAACTCGTTGAACCATACAGATAATTTGCTTCCAAACCTACAGCCGCTCGCGCGTATTCGTTTATTCGATCCGCCGCTTCGCGGGTCGCGGTCACCGAAAATATTTCCCCCGCCTGATTTTCATAGAACCTATTGTTGTAAATGAAAATTTGGGTCCCGACAGTAATCAATATCACCAACAATGCAATCACAACCAGGATCTCCGCCAACGTAAACCCAGCACCACTTTTTATAAATAATCCTATTCTTTTTTTATAAAAAATAAACATAATATACAAAAGTGGTGCTGGGTGAACCCCCTCCTTCATGGTCTATTCAAACCCTTATCGCTTATTAATGTTTCCAGAACGACGTCTCGAGTCCGGCTTTCCTCCTGCCATTGTACCGTTACGGTCGCTATCTTTATCTGGCTGCTGCCCCCGTAATCTTCGAGTGTAAAATTTGCCGAAGCATTATTAAGATTTGCAAGCCCGGGATCGGCGAAGCTCGAGTTCGGAGGCAGAGACGCGAATTGCGTATTTCTAAACTCTTCAATTTTCTTCGCCGCTATATGGTAAGCGATGTTCTGATTGCGCGCTGTTCTTGTCAAAGGCAAGCTTGACAGCGCCACTCCAAAAATGGTGATAGTCACTATGACCAGAAGCAGGGCAATCGCTGTCTCAATAATGGTAAACCCAGCACCACTTTTAACGGGTATTCCTATTCTTTTTTTTAATTCCCTAATTGTATTGCCGTTATTTTTCAGACGTTTTTCCCGTAGGCGGGCCAAACTTTCTGTAGAGTATGCTTCATAATAATACAATATCCACGGCCTATACCTTTTTGTAGAAATTTCTCGGCCATCGTTGTGTTCTTGGACTCGCCTACGCAAATCGTTGGTGGATCCGGTGTAAATTTGTCCGTTTATTTTATTTAACAAAATATATATATAATACATAAAAGTGGTGCTGGGTAAACCCCAAAATTTTTAGATGTTCTGCCCAATGCTATAAATTGGCAAAATCAACCCGACCGCCAAAAGTCCGACCACGGCGCCGATGACCATCACCAAAACCGGCTCGATGATTGAAGAAAGATTTTTCATGGTCTCGTCAATGTCAGCCTCATAAAAATTGGCAACTTCTTCCAGGACCTTTTCCATGGTCCCGGATTCTTCCCCGACCTGGATCATCTCGGTGACCATCGGCGAAAACAGTTTCGGATATTTTTCCAGGGCAACCACGAGATCCACGCCGACCTTAACCTTTTCCGAAACGTCGGTTAAAGCCCTCTGGTAGTATACATTAGTCATAGTATTCGCGGTAATGCGGAGAGCTTCCACGATCGGCATTCCTGAGCGCATCAGGCCGCTGAAGATAATGGTAAAACGCGCCATGTTTAATTTCTTTATCAGAATTCTGACGACCGGTAAAAGAAGATTTATCCGGTGAAGTATCACTCGTCCGCTCGGAGTCTTTCGCCAGTATAAAAACGCAAATATCACTCCAACGATCATTGCCAAAATCAAGATGGAATAGTGCGAAAAAATATCAACCACCCTGATAATAGTAGTTGTCAGTAGGGGCAAATCAGTATCAAACTCTTTAAAAGTGGCGGTGAGTTTTGGCAAAACGAAAGCAAACATTATATATCCGATAATCACCAGGGCCGCACCGACAACCGCCGGGTAAATGAGCGCGCTTTTGGTGCGGCGTACTAAATTATAATCTCTGGCAACCTGCTTTCCCAGATACTCCAGGGTCTTATCAAGCTCTCCGCTTTGCTCCCCCACCTTGACCATATTTACTACTATCGGAGTAAAAACGTTTTTATAAGGAGCCATGCTTTCCGAAAGGGTTTTTCCCCCTTCGACATTGTGCGCAATCTCCCCAATGATCTTTCGAAAATAACGGTTCGCCATCTGTCTGGTTAATACGTTAAGCGCTTTCGAGACCGGTAACCCGGCCCGTATAGTTACCGCCAAATTGTTTATGAAAGTTAATTTTTCGAGAAGCGAGACATGGCCAAAAAAATTTTTTAAAAAACCGATGGGAGACACGCGGGTTCCCTTTTCGCGGATAGAAGTCGGCAGAAGTCCTTGCGCTCTCAAAGTTTGACCCAATGACTCTCGGGAAAGCGATTGAACCGTATCGGTTACTGTTTTTCCATCCCTTGTTTTTGCAGTGTATATGAATTCCGGCATCCCAGTAACAACCTCTTCACTTGCGATGCCAAACAAGATTGGCTCGAAAGTGGCTTAATCGTTTAGCTAAAAACCTTCGACCGGCGGTACTTTTTAAGTATTTCTCCCTTTGTTTGGC
>Ga0209541_10000521_pt1 | contig 75373 bp, 71 predicted proteins | sample RifCSPlowO2_01_FD_184027 | JGI IMG/M metagenome (GOLD analysis project Ga0209541, IMG submission 184027) | Groundwater microbial communities from Rifle, Colorado - Rifle CSP2_plank lowO2_0.1 (SPAdes) (version 2) | ecosystem: Environmental > Aquatic > Deep subsurface > Groundwater | place...
TTTTGCGGCTATAGAACCCAGAACGCCGGCTTTGGAGCTGTTGAGATGAATGATATCCGGCTGTTTTTTACGGTATATCTTTATGAGTTCGGCAATTGCCAGCCAGTCATTTAAAAATAAGGACCAGGGATGGGTGGCGTTAGAAAGCCAGAAAATGTTTTTCTCCCCGTATAAAACTTCAGTTTCGAATAGATTTTTATCAATATTTTTCATCAGATCGGAAACGTATTTTTGGGCTCCGCCGACATCCGATTTAGTTAAAATATATAGTACTTTTTGCTTCATTTTGGGTTAGAATAATTATTATAACTCTTATGATGCAAGATAAGTCTAATGTAGCGGTATTTTCTCTAGCCTATGCTCCTTTTGAAGGGGGCGCGGAAATAGCCGCTCGGGAGGTTGCTAAACGCCTGGATGGGCTGAATTTTGCCGTTTTTACCTATAAATTTGCCCGCCATTGGCTTTCTCAAGAAAGCCGCGGCAACACGGCTATTATCCGTCTGGGAAAGGGATCGCAATCGGGCAGCCACTATGGCCATTTATTTGGGAAAATTGCCTATATTTTCAGAGCCGTACAGAAAGCGGAGGCGATGCATCGCCAAAAGCGGTTTGAGGCCGTCTGGGCGATTATGGCATCGTATGGCGGCATTGCCGCGTTATTGTTTAAAATCAAGCATCCCAATATTCCGTTGTTAGTAACCATTCAGGAAGGAGATTCGGAGCGCCATCTTCGTTTCGGGAAATTGGGTTTGGTCGGATTTTTTTGGAAGCGCATTCTCCGGAATGCCGATTATATTCAGGCCATCAGTTTTTATTTGCGCGACCATATTAAAAAAATCGGAGTTAGTTGCCCGATTGAAGTTATTCCTAATGGCGTTGACATCAATCTTTTCCGCACCCAGTATTCGGCGGCGGAAATTAAGTCCGTTCGGGAAAATCTTGGCATTAAAGATGAATACGTTGTGATCACCACTTCCCGTTTAGTGGCTAAAAACGGCGTCGATATCCTGATAGCCGCCATCGCCCGTTTCAAAGAAAAAAGGCCTAATGTCCGATGCCTTATTATTGGCGCTGGGCCGGAAAGAGCCGCGCTGGAGCGGCAGGCGCGGCGATTAGGAGTTGATGTTAATGTTATTTTTTTAGGCCATATTGCCCAGCATGATCTGCCGATTTATTTTAGAATTGCCGATATTTTTATTAGGCCTTCGCGTTCGGAAGGCCTCGGCAATTCGTTTTTAGAAGCGATGGCCGCCGGCATTCCGGTGATTGGCACGCTAGTCGGCGGCATTGCTGATTTTTTGCACGATGGGCGCACTGGTTTTATCGTCCCGGTTGATGATCCGGAGGCGATTGCCGGGAAAATGCATTATATAATTGGTAATTCCAATGTCCGGAATCAAGTTGTCCAGGAGGCCAGCCGGCTTATCCTGGATAATTATTCGTGGGATATGATTTCTAAAATGTTTAGAAATATTTTTAATAAATTGATTAATGACTAATTTACTTATAGCCACTAGTATTTTCCCGCCGGATATCGGCGGTCCGGCGTTATACGCGAAGCAATTAGCAGAAGAATTTTCTCGGCAAAGAATTGCGGTGGCGGTAGTTACGTACGGAAAAAATTTTTTGCCAGTTTCTGGATATTCCATCACCGGAGTTTCTCGGATATGGCCGAAAGGATTGCGCCATTTGATTTATGCCTGGAAAGTCTTCTGGCAAGCAAGGAATGCCGATGCCATCCTGGCGCTCGATTCTTTGGCGGCCGGACTGCCAAGCGTTTTAGTTGGAAAAATATTTCGTAAAAAAGTGCTAATCCGTTTTGGCGGAGATTTTTTATGGGAAAAATTCGTTGAATCCGGGCAAGAACCAATTACTATCACTGAATTTTATAACCAGGGATTGCATAAAGCTCGCGGTTTTTTAAATTTCCTCATTACTTTGGTGGTGCGGCATACGGACAATCTTATCTTCACCACCAATTGGCAGAAGAATCTATTTATTAAATATTATGGCTTGGGTAATGCCAAAACTGCCGTCATCAATAATATTTTTGAAAAAAAAGGATCCCAGCTGTTTCCTTATCAAGAAAATCCAAAAATAATTTTATGGGCGGGTAGATTTATCCGGTTAAAAAATTTGGATTTTCTAATAAAAATTTTTAAGCGCTTATTAGTTCGCGACGCTAATTTAGTGTTAGAGCTGGTGGGGGATGGTCCGGAAAAATCGGCGATTGCCGCAACGATTCAGGCAGAAGGATTGGGGCAGGCGGTTAAGTTAGGCAACAACCTGGAGCAAAAGGAGCTATTTGCCAGGATTCAAAAATCTTACTTCTGCATATTGCCTTCCATATCGGAAATAAGCCCTAATTTCGCCTTACAGTGCGTGAGCTTTAATAAGCCGATCGTGCTAACTCAAGAAACCGGTATCCGAGACCAATTTCCGGGGTTGCTGTATGCCGATCCCTTAAGCGAAGATAGTTTCTTTTCAGCGGCAGCAAAATTACTCGATAAAAATTTTTATGATAATTATCAGAAATACCTTTCGGAAATTCGCTATTCGAAAACCTGGCCGGATATGGCGCGAGAGTATCTTCAGATAATTTGCCAATGACTAATTTCAATGTCTTAAGCATCGGTTCGGAAAGAAATCTTTTTGTCAAAGATTCCGAGGCGCAAAAAAGAATCCAGGAATACGGCCAGCTTTTTAATGAGCTTCATATCATTGTTTTTGCGGACAAGGCTTTAGGATTTAAAAATATTGAAATTGCCAAAAATATTTTTGTGTATCCGACGAATCATGCCCATAAAATTTTATATTGGCATCAAGTTTTGTCCATTGTTGCGGGAATAGTTACTCGCCACACTCTTTCGGCGGTCACCGCTCAGGATCCTTTTGAAGCTGGTTTAGTCGGCTGGTTGCTGAAATTGCGTTTTCACCTTCCACTTCAGCTTCAGATTCACGCCGATATTTTTAGCTCCCATTTTAAAGCCGAATCATTAAAGAACGGCCTAAAGGTTTTGATAGCTAAATTTTTATTGCCAAAAGCCGATGGCATTCGCGTTGTCTCCGAGCGTATAAAGCAGTCATTGGTGTCAAATGTCAAATGTCGAATGTCAAATGTTTCGGTATTACCGATTTTTGTTGACGTTAAAAAAATCCAATCAGCTAAAATTAAGATGAATCTTCATCAAAAATATCCGGAATATGATTTTATAATACTGATAGCTTCTCGTTTAACTAAAGAAAAAAATATTGGAATGGCGATTAAGGCGATGAAAGAATTAAGTCAAAGGTTAAATGTCAAAAGTAAAATGTTATTACTTATTGTCGGCGAAGGGCCGGAACAAAAAAATATCCAATTACTAATTACTAATTACCAATTACGAAATAACATTATTCTTGAACCGTGGACTAATGACTTGATTTCTTATTATAAGACTGCGGATTTGTTTTTATTAACGTCTAATTACGAAGGGTATGGAAGGACGGTAATTGAAGCTATGGCGGCGGGATTGCCGGTGATAATGGCTGACGTTGGAATAGCTGGGGAAGTTTTAATTAATGATTTAGACGGTCAGGTAGTTCCGATAGGAGATATTCAGGTGCTTACAGAAGCAATCTTAGAATTAATAAAAAATCCAGCCAAAAGAGAAGAATTTAAGCTGAACAGCTTAAAATTACTGGAAAAATGGCCAACCAAGCAAGAATATTTGGAAAAATACAAAAATTCTTTGGATTTCGACAAGATGTTAAAATAAATTCATATGCAAGAAACTTTTGGAAAGATTTTCCGACCGAAGCTACTCCTTATTTATCTATTGGTTTTTGCCTTCTTGGTAAGAATAGTTGGTATTGGATATGGACTTCCGCTTTGGCTGGTGGATGATGAGCCGCCATTTACCCTGGCAGCTCTGAAAATGCTACAGCTAAAAACCCTACTGCCAGTATTTCACTTGGAAGAATTTAAAACGGTTTTATATTACCCCCCGTACCTTTCTTATTGGTATCTTTTGCCATTTTCAGTTTTATTAGGAATAAAATATCTGTTATTTAGCGGCGGTCAGGAACAATTTATTTATTATCTCACCGGTGACTTATCTCAGTTTTTTCTGATTGCCAGATTTTTGAATGTTTTGATGGGCGTTGCCTCGGTCTATCTACTGTATCGAGTCGCTAAAAATATTCTTCCGTCAGACACTTCTCCGGATTCAGGAATGAGTGAATTTATCGGCTTAACGGCCGCCTTTTTCTTAGGTACTAGCTTGTTTCATGCGATGCTTTCCTCAGTTGGCCGCCATTGGTTGCCGGTTTCTTTTATTTTTCTTCTCAGTTGGTATTATTTAACGAATAAGGACTTTTCTTTCAAGAAACGGTTTTCGTTGGGATTGCTTATTGCCGGATTAGGAATTGGCATTAGCCCGATTACCGTTCTTTTAATACCGCTTATCGTTTTTTGGCTATTCTTCCAAGAAAGAAATAATTTATTATCGCTTTTCAAGGAAAAATATTTTTACGGGATAGTTTTGATTTTTATTATTTTGGCGATATTGCCGAGTATTTTATATCCCCAGAGCTTTGGATTTCGCGGAGACTTGACGCCGGGAGCAACAAAATCAGCATTGGGTATTTTACAAAGCCCATTTCTTTTCTTAAAGCCCGTAGCGCTATCGGAGCCGATATTAACCATCTTTTCAATATTCGGCTTATTATTTGTATTTTTTAAACAAAAGGCCATCTTTTGGCCGTTATTTATTTTTATATACATATATAGCGGAATTTTTTATTGGTTTTTTCGTTATGAACACCGATTTACGATTACTTTAATCCCGATTTTGGCATTGCTGGCTGGAATTGGATTCGCGGCTACCTATCGGCGGATTGCCAATCAGGCGTTGCGGCGGCTGTTTTTGGTGATTTTGCCGTTGCTGATGATTTTCTCTTTAAGATTCGCTTATCTCATGAATCGCAACGATTCCCGGCTCCTTTTGCGGGAATGGGCAGAACAAAACATTCCCGCCGGAGAAAAAATCCTCGTTTATTCCCGGCTTACCCGCCTGTCCGCCACTAAGGAAGCTATCCAGGAACAGGAGTTGTTAGACTCAAATTCGCTTAGGAAGGTGGATGTTTCGGAAATCAACTTCGCCATTCCAGATAAAAAATATTTCCACGCCCTTAACTTGCACGACGTCAATAATCAAGAATTTTATGATAATTTAGAGAAATACGCTCGAGACCGCCGGTACCGATACGTTTTTTTCGGTGGAACGGATGCTCAGGAGATGGATCGTTTGGAGAGTTTTCGGAAATTGTCCGAGGGCGGAGTTTTATTAAAATCTTTTGGAGAGTTTCAGGAGGAGTATTCGCCAGCCATCGGCCAGTTATTAGGCAATCCGCTCCGGCTTTTCCAATTAAAAGAATTTGGCCCGCCGGTTAGCGTATACAAGATTAATTTATGAAAATAGTCGTTATTATACCAACTTATAATGAGTGCCAAGTGATAGCGGATCTGATTGATGCCTTGGAAGTGGAATTCCGGGCTATTGCCAATCATGAGCTGGCGATTCTGATAGTTGACGGTAATTCGCCTGATGGCACGGCGGTAGCGGTTGAAGCTAAGGCCAAGCAACACCAAAATATTTATTTGATCATTGAAAAATCAAAACGCGGTTTAGGCATGGCCTATATCGATGGCATGAATTATGCTATTCGTCAGATGAAAGCCGACGCATTTATTGAATTTGACGGCGATTTTCAGCACGATCCTAAAGACATTAAGCGTTTAGTGGCAGAATTGGATAATGGTTATGATTACGTGATCGGATCTCGCTATATCGCCGGGGGAAGTATTCCGCAAGAATGGGCTTGGCACAGGAAATTTTTAAGCCGTTTTGGGAGTTTATTTATAAAATGGCTGCTAGGCTTGCCAACTAATGATAATACTTCCGGATTTAAACTTACCCGAATTGCCGGATTCTATGATAAATTGCCTTTAAGCATTGATAAAATACTTTCTCGTCGCTATGCCTATAAAATTCATTTATTGTACGTAATGTACCGGAATGGCGCGAAAATAAAAGAAGTCCCAATCAAATTTTTGGAACGGCAAGGCGGGACTTCTAAGAGCTCGCCGAAGGATATTTTTGAATCTTTGCTGGTGGCTTTCGTGTTGTATAAGCGGAGATTGCTAGATTAAATTTACTATGAAGCAGGCATCTAAAAAGCTTAAAATCGCCTTTTTTAGCGAGGATTTTTCTCGGCAGGCCAAAGGTACTGCGCTTGTAGTCCAGCAATTAGCCGAACAATTTATTTCCAATTTTTCTGACCGTTTAGAGGTAACTTTAATAAGAAAATCCGGCCCCTGCAATCATCCGATAGCCAGACGGATTAGAAATGTTGAAATCAGGGTATACGAAACTCCTATTTTTGCCACCTTGATTTCTTATTTTTTATTTTTTATTACCGAAAAAGAAAAATTTGATGCAATTATTTTTAACCGGAATATTTATCCTGGATTTTGGCTGCTTAATTCTAAAAAATTTATTTTATTACTTCATGACGCGCCAGAAAATCCTGTTTATAAAATAAAAATGAGTTTGGATATTAAGCTGATCGACCTTTTTTTAAAATATGTCGGCCAATATTTTTTAGATGCCGTAATCGCCGTTTCTAAAAGCGCTCGAGAAGAAATTATTCATTATTATTGTATAGACCCAAATAAGGTTTTTTCAATTTATAACGGAGTAGCAGAAAATTTCCGCCAATTTTCACAAATCGAGAAAGAAAATAAAAAAGAATATTTAAAAAATAAATATAATTTAGCCACCCCTTACTTATTGGACGTTTCCAGATTAGATCCCCATAAAAATATCGAAATTTTAATTGACGCTTTTATTCTTCTTAAGAAAAATTATAAAATTCCCCATTCATTAGTAATTATTGGCGGGAGGCATTTATTTTCCTATACCGCAATGATTGAAAAAAAAATAAAGGAATCCGGTTTTGAAAAGGAAATTTTCATCGCTCCCTATATTGAGGAAGAAGATATGCCGGCAGTTTATAATCTGGCCGATGTATTGGCGTACCCATCTTTATTGGAGGGTTTTGGCCTGCCATTAGTTGAAGCAATGAGGTGTGGTGTTCCGGTCATTGGTTCCGATATTCCCGTTATGGCGGAAATTACGAATGGAGCGGCTGTATTGGCAAATCCGCGTGACGCCAGACAGTTGTCGGAAAAAATTTTCGAGGTCCTGAATGATTCAAATTTAAGGCAAAGACTCATAATCAGAGGTTTAGAACGCTCCCGGATTTTTTCTTGGCCAAATGCCGCCAGAGAATTATTTGAAATTGTATGCAAAAAAGATTAATTTATATTGCCAATATACGTCTGCCGACCGAGAAAGCGCACGGTATTCAGATCATGAAGATGTGCGAAGCTTTCAGCGAGCGGGGATTGTTGGTGGAATTATTAGTTCCAAGGCGGATTAATGATTTATTAGAAGACCCCTTTGATTTTTATCACGTTAAAAGAAATTTTAAAATTACCCGAATTCCTTGTTTAGATCTGGTTAGTTTTAATGTTTTTGGAATAGGTTTTTTGATATCCACATTGAGTTTTTTAGTGTTAGCAAAACTTTATTTACATTTTCATCCCTATGATATTTTACATAGTCGGGAATTACTGACCGGATTATTTTTTAAAAATTATTTTTTAGAACTGCATAGTTGGCCCAAGCAATCCAAATTTTTATTATCCAGGCCGAAAAAGATTTTGGTCTTAACCAGTTTTCTTAAAAATGATTTAGAGAAATTATATTTGCCAAATAATAAAATTATAGTTGTTCCGGATGCGGTAGATTTAGCCCAATTCGATCCAACTTCTTCTAAAGAAGAGGCCAGGAAGAAATTAAATTTGCCTTTGGATAAAAATATTGTTCTTTACACCGGCAGTTTTCTTTTTTACCGCTGGAAAGGGATTGAACAATTGCTAGAGGCGGCAAAATTCTTTAAAGATGACTTTTTATTTGTTTTAGTCGGAGGCCATCCGTGGGAGATAAGAAAATTAGAAGAACGCCCTATTCCTCCAAATGTTTTGTTGGTGCCTTATCAAAAACATGAAGTTATTCCATACTATTTAAAAGCCGCAGATATTTCTGTAATTCCTAATGAAAGGGGGGAGGATATATCGGAAAGATACACTTCGCCCCTTAAATTATTCGAATATATGGCTTCCCAGCGGCCGATTATCAGTTCCGACCTCGCTTCTTTACGGGAAGTTTTAACTGATAAGGAAGCGTTATTTTTTGAGCCCGGCAATCCAAAAGACTTAGCAAGGGCGATTAAAGAGATTTATGAGAATAAAGAATTAGCGAAGCAATTAAGTTGTAATGCCTATAGAAAAGTTAAGGACTATACTTGGAGTAAAAGGGCAGAGAAAATTATAAATGCTATCAAATAAAACCCAAAACTTAATTTTAGCAATAGTTTTAGCCGGAGCCTTTTTAGTTTCTTTATTGTATTCATTTTATTTTAAAATTCCTCCGGCCGTAGATGCCAGAGCGTATGATAATATTGCGTGGAATATTGTCAGCGGCAATGGCTATCGGGAAACTCTCGATACTTCGCTTCAGAATGACAACGCGATTATCCGGGTTGGCCCCGGATACGAGGTTTTTTTAGCGGTAATTTATTATATTTTTGGTCATCACTACGAAGCGGTTTGGATTACCCAAGCGCTTCTAATGGTTTTATCAGCTGGGCTGGTATTTTTGATTACTCGGGAGATTTTTAAATCACGCTGGAATTATTTTATTGGAATTGTTGCCGCTTTATTAATCGGTTTTTCTCCGGATTTAATTACTATGCAGGGAATGTTGATGACTGAAACGTTAGGAGCTTTTCTTATTGTTTTAACTGGCTATTTATTTTGCCGATATTATAATGCAAAAGAGAAGTCGTGGATTTCAGCATTATCATTGGGATTGGCTATTGGGGCAGCAACTTTGGTGCGTACGCCAGCCGCATTTTTATTTTTTCCGATAACCATTTATTTTTTTGCGTTTAAAAATTTTAAGCATTTTCTATTGATCATCATTATAATTGCCGCATTATTTACTCCTTGGATTATAAGGAATTATCAAGTTTACGGCGTTTTTATGCCTACCAATGCCGCAGCTGGATTTAATTTGCTAACGGGCAATCATCCCGGGGCAAGCGGTGAACAAGGAAATTTTTCAGTTTTAGACCGTTATTCGCCGGGATTAAGTGGGATTCAGATTAATAAGCACGCCACAGATGACGCTATAAAATTTATTTTTAGCAACCCCCTAGAATTTTTGAAATTAACTATTTATAGAACCTCCATTTATTTCAGTTTTGCCCGCCCGACTGGTTTTTGGTTCCATCTTCACGGCTGGAGCAAAGCAACTACTTTAGTTTCCTCAGCAGTTTATTCAGTTTTGCTTTTTATCTTCGGATTCTGGGGGATTTGGCAGATTAAAAATTTAGAATCGCCAGAAAAAAAACTGGCTAAATTTTTTCTGGCGATGCTGGTAATGATGCCGCTGGCAATCGTTGGTATCATTATAGAAACGAGATATCGAATGTTGGCCTATCCACTCTTTGCCGTTTTTGCCGGTTACGGTCTTAGCGAATTTTTAGCCAGGCGAATTAGCTGGAAACCGACTTTTTATCTTGCGGCGCTTTTAATTTTAAATACCAGTTTTGATATTTTAAGGAATCTAGGTCGAATTATGGAAAGGATAAATAGTTTATAGACAAGTCGACGCAAAATGAAAAATAAGAAATTTTTAGATAATAAAATTATTTTAATCTGCGGCGGTTGCGGTTTTATGGGTTCTAATTTTATCCATTATGTTCTCGATAATTTTCCGAACACCAAGATTATTAATTTAGATTTATTAACCTATGCAGGAAGCCGAGAGAATCTTAAAGGCATTCCTTTGGCGCGCTATCGTTTCGTAAAAGGGGATATCGGAAATAAGAAATTGGTAAATCAGCTGATGCGGGGATCTGATTTTGTTGTTAATTTTGCCGCGGAAACTCATGTCGACCGCTCTATTCACGGCGAAACGTCGGATTTTGTCCATACCAATATCGATGGAGTCCATTCTTTATTGGAAGCGCTCCGTAATTCCCCAAATGTAAAAAAAATGATTCAAATCTCTACCGATGAAGTATGGGGAGATTTGAGTTTAAGTTCTAAATTAAAATTTAACGAGGATTCGCCTTTTAAGCCGAATTCCCCTTATTCTGCTTCAAAAGCAGCCGGCGATCTTTTAGTCCGATCTTATGTAAAGACGTACGGAGTGCCGGCGATTGTTTCTCATTCAGTAAATAATTTTGGGCCGCGGCAATTTCCGGAAAAATTAATTCCTTTTTTTACTTTGCTGGCGATGCAAAATAAATCTTTGCCGCTTTACGGCGATGGAAAAAATGTCCGTGACTGGCTTTATGTAGATGATCATACGGTTGCTATTTTAACTATGTTAGAGAAAGGCGGTGGCGGGGAAGTTTATGCGGTTTCTCGGGATGAAGAGTATTCTAATGTGGAAATTGCCAATAACATATTAAATATGTTGGATAAGCCGAAGAATTTGATAACTTTCATTAAAGATCGGCCAGGACACGACCGGCGTTATTCGGTCGACTCTTCAAAATTAAGGCGATTCGGCTGGCGGCCGAAATATTCTATAAGGGAACAACTTAAAAAAACTATTAATTGGTACAAACAAAACCCTAATTGGATTCGTAAGGTTCTAAAGAAGAGTAGGGACGTCAATAAACATATAAAATTGGGTTTTTAATGGACCTACGCAACAAAGATCACGAAAGCGAATTATAGACGATTTATTCAAAAATTAGACAAAATTAACATTATTTATTATTTATGAAAGGAGTTATACTTGCGGGTGGCAAGGGTTTGCGTTTGTATCCCCTTACTAAAGTCACTAATAAACATCTTCTTCCTGTTGGCAGGGAACCGATGATTTTTAATCCGGTAAGGAAGCTTTGTGAGGCTGGCATCACTGACATTTTGGTGGTGACAAGTACCGAACAGATGGGAAGTATCGTTAATCTATTGGGTAGCGGGAAAGATTTTAGCTGTAATTTTACTTATAAAGTTCAAGATCAGGCCTTGGGAATCGCCCACGCTCTTTCAATTGCCGAAGATTTTTCTGGCAACGAAAAAATTGTGGTAATACTTGGCGATAACATTACCACGACCTCAATAAAGCCATTTGTAGAAAAGTTCGCCAAACAAGAAAAAGGCGCTTTAGTGCTTTTGAAAAAAGTGGACGATCCCCACAGATTTGGAGTCGCGGTTATAGATGAGAAACAGGTAATAGAAATAGAAGAGAAGCCGCACGCCCCAAAATCAAACTTCGCGGTTATCGGCTATTATATGTATGATTCGGCCGTATTTGATATCATCCGCCACATTAAACCATCTGCGCGGGGGGAGTACGAAATATCGAGTGTCAATAATGAATACATTAAAAGAGGAGCGCTTTCTTGCGAGATATTGGATGGCGAGTGGACCGATGCAGGAACGTTTGAATCTCTTCTCTACGCCAGTCACTTAGTTATGAAGCAGGCACCGCAGATAGCCAAATTATCTTTCGATGAATCCCAAAATGTGTCCCAAGAACAATTAACAGAAATGATTGGAGAACTGGAAGAAAAAATTAGCGGACTCAGAAAACATCTAAAATAAAAATGGGGGCGGACGAGTAAATGCCTAAATTTTGAAACAATAATTTTGATTAATCAATGAGTGAAGACATTATTCAATATTCAGTAGTGGTTTCCGTTTATAATAGCGAAAATTCGCTGAAGCTTTTGCAAGAGCGTCTTTCAGCCGTTTTTAATTCCCTAAATAGTTCGTGGGAACTCATATTGGTAAATGATTGTAGTCGGGACAGAAGTTGGGATGTGTGTATGGAATTGGCTTCTAAAGATGACCGCGTAACAGCTATTAATCTTGCTAATAATTTTGGTCAACATGCTGCTGCCATGTGCGGTTTTTCGTATGCGAGCGGCGACTATATTATTACTATGGATGATGATCTTCAGCACCCGCCCGAGGAAATAATTAAACTTATCAAGACCATAAAAGATGGGAGTTTTAGCGTGGTTTATGGACAATACGACCGAAGAAAATATAAATGGTTCAAGAATATATGTTCCATTGCATTGAATAAATTAATTTCTGAGATTATCAGTAGCGGTTACATAGCAACTACATTCCGTATTTTAAAAAAGTCTGTTATTAAAAAACTGATTAATTTTAGGCAGTGCAATGTGATAATTGATGTTTTGATTAAAGATATTGTAAATAAACGCGACATCGGTCAGGTAAAAGTGAAACACCACGAAAGAGAAATCGGCCATTCCAGCTATTCTTATACGAAACTATTCATTCATGCCTTCAATATGATTTTTAACTATACTGTATGGCCATTGCGTTTAGCGACTATGGCGGGGCTAGCCCTATCTTTATTAAGTATTTTGCTGGCTATTTACTATTTTATTGATTATTTTATAAAACAAGTGCCGATAGCCGGTTTTACTACCCTAATATTTATTATGACCTTTTTATTTGGAATCACCTTGTTCGTTCTAGGTATTGTTGGCGAATATGTCGGAAGAATATTTTTAAATATCAATCAAAAACCTCAATTTTCCGTGAAAGAAATTTATAAAAATGGTAAATATGTTGTATAGTATATAGAAATCATGGTCAAAGTTAATTTTGACAAACACGCGCGAACTTACCGAGAATCATTAAATACATGCTTCGCGCCATTCGGCGGAAAGGATACTTATTATGACTCATATAAAATTGAATGTATTAAAAAATGGGCAGTTTTTGATGATAAGGCGTACGATATATTGGATTACGGCTGTGGCATTGGTAAGTTAACGGGTTTATTGGCTAAAGAATTTAGGAAATCTGTAGTGTACGGATGGGATATTTCCAGAGAATCACTGCGCTTGGCGAAAGAAGAATATGCAGAAACGAAAAATATTAATTTTATTGATGAACTATTTCCTGATCGGAAGTACGATTTCATTATAGTTTCTATGGTGTTCCATCACATAAAGCCCGATGATCGAATTAATACCCTGATTAATATAAAAAGGCTTTTGAAGCCGGACGGGAAAATTATTATTTTTGAGCATAATCCATTGAATCCGGTTGTGCGTTACATCATAAATAGGTGTCCCCTTGATGAGGATGCAGAACTTGTGATGCGCAATAAATTTGTCAGATTGGCTAAAATATGCGGTCTGCAGGCGGAATTTGCACGTTACACTCTTTTTTTCCCACGGCCCTCAAAGTTGCTAATGAATTTAGAAAATTTACTTAAATTTATTCCATTTAGCGCTCAATATATGCTTATTTTGTCTTCGAAATAATATTTTATAATCAAAAATGGATAAAAAAACATTGTTAGATTTAATTAAAAATGATGGCTACGAAATTACGAAAGAGATTACAGATGCCGCATCAGAGCTCTTTGAAATCCTAGATGCACAAAAGCTTAAATTAGACGATATAGCTTCAGCTATGGAGTGGCTTGATAAAAAAAGAAGGGCTTATAATGTGACCGTGAAAGAAATAAGCATGAATGATTTGGATAAATGGAATGTTAATCCTCAAACGGGACATATTTCTCACGAATCGGGAAAATTTTACTCCATTATCGGAGTGAGCGTTAAGGGCGCAATGGGCAGGGAGGTGGTTTCATGGACTCAACCGATGATAAAGCAGGAAGAGCGCGGAATTTTAGGAATTTTGTGTAAAAAAATTAATGGCATAAGGCATTATTTGTTGTTTGCTAAATTTGAACCCGGTACTATCGCCGGATTGCAACTCTCCCCCACGCTTCAGGCAACCGAAAGTAATTTAAAACAAATGCATGGCGGCAAGAAACCACAATTTTCTGAATATTTCGAAAATGAGGGGATGGGGACGATATTGGTCAATGTAGTTGAAGTGGAAGACCCAGGCCGATTTTATCATAAAACCAACCACTGTATGATTGTGGAAATTCCCGAAGATAAAGAAGTGGCAATACCAAACGATTTCATTTGGTTGACCTTTCCTCAAATTAAAAAACTTTTAAAAATAGATAACGTAATTAATGCTTTAACGAGATGCGTTTGGGGAAGCAGGTGAAGGTGATATGCAAATTTCCGATTCCGGTTGACGTAATGCATTTATTTATAATCATCGCGGTTTCCTAATAAAAATGAAATCTGGGAAAAAAATCAGAGATAATATTTCTAATCAAAAGGCGCTCAAACAAGTTCTTAAGGCAATCCACATAGATGCGCAGAGTGCGTTTGCAAGATCTGCTTTTCATGCTGTTTTGAAGCTGTTGCCCCCGGTGCCGCGCATCCCTGGCGCAGACGTTTGTTTTGAACTTGCGCGAAAAGTTGTCCCGCTAATAATAGAGTTGATTTTTATTAGGGATGGCAAAGCTTTTTTAATTTATCGTAAAGATGAGTATTGGAATGGTTGGCATTTTCCTGGCGGTTATCGCGAACCAAGGACAACCTTAATTAATGATTGCAAACGATTAGCTAGAATGGAGGTTGGTGCCCATATTCACATTAAGGGAGTTACAGAAATTAAACTTATAGAACATCCTGACGGTCCGCGGCATCATGATGTTTGTTTGCTTGTACTTTGTGAATTTGACGGCGAGCTTGAGGGTGGTCGCTGGTTTGCCAGGAAGCCAGCTGACATCATTTCATATCATCGTCCATACTGGACCGCTATTAGCAAATTTCTTCATTAACTTGGTTATTGAACCTTGCTGCCAAAAATTACCAATCTATTTTGGCGCGCTAATTAATTTCTGAGAGATTAACTATTCTATTCTCTTTTGAAGAAATGCGTATAGCCTCCATGACCTTGGCTTGATTAAGCAAATTTGAATAGATCCAGTTTATTTTACCAGTTCTTTGTTGCTGATTTAAAACAGTATCGCAGAAATCTTGGAAAATAATTTCAAAATGATTCGCCGCCGGAATATCTAATTCTATATCAGATATAGTTCTTTTAAGATTTTCATTAGTAATAAGCCTCACTGTGGGTTTTAGGTCGGGCGGTATAGAGTAAGCCATTTCCGTCTTAATTAATCCCTTATTTCCCCATACAGAGTAATTATTTTGATAGATAGCATCAAAGCTAAATGCGAGCATCGCTAAAATCTCGTTCGGAAATTTTAAAAGTATTGCCCCCTTAAGATCTACGCCATCCACCTTGTTGCGGTATAATGTGGCATCAACAGTCAGTGGTTCATTTCTCAAAATTTTTCTCGCCATAAAAATGGTATAAGCACCAATATCGTTTAATGCCCCCCCACCGAGTTTTTTATCATATCGGATATCATGTTTGTCCCGTGGCGGAATCCCGAAAGAACTATAGAATATAAACGGCTTGCCAATTTCCCCCTTTTTAATTAAGTCGAGTACTGCTTGATGTTGCGGATGGAAATCGCACATAAAATTTTCATAAAGAACAACGTTATTTTTTTGGCAAGCTGTAACGATCTTCTTTGCGGAGGCGAAATTATCCGCTAACGATTTTTCAGAGATCACATGTTTTTTCGCGGCCGCGGCTTTTAAGATCCATTCTTCGTGCAGTCCGATGGGGAGAGGAACATAAACCGCATTTATCTCACGATTTAAGATTAAAGAACCGTAGGAATCGATTGACCGTATGCCAAAGCGGCCAGCCCATTCTTTGGCTTTAGCGGGATCGCGGCTCGCTATACTCACTACTTTTACATTTTTAATCGCTTGAAGCGCCTTGATGGCATATTTCTCCGCTATTTTGGCGCAGCCCAATATCCCGATTTTTATCTTTTTCTCCATATAAAATCATTAGTTTAATTACTTTTTAAGTTGATTATAGCTGGGTTTTAGTTTAAAATAAATCAAAGATTTGTTCAAATATAGAATCTAATATGTCAAAGCTATCCATAGTTATTCCAGCCTACAATGAAAGAAATACCATAGAGGAACTTATTAAGCGAGTGAAAGCGGTAGATTTGGATGGGATAGAAAAGGAAATTATCGTGGTTGATGATGGCTCTAAAGACGGTACCCGGGAGATTCTAAAGAGCATCCCCGGTATCCGCTATATTTTTCACGAAAAAAATCTCGGCAAGGGCGGGGCAATGAAGGCCGGATTTAAGACCGCCACCGGAGATTTATTGATCCCGCAGGATGCAGATTTAGAATACGACCCCAATGACTATCCGGCGATGATTGCCCCGATTTTAGCCGGAAAAACTGAAGTTACTAACGGCGTCCGCATCCAGCCAAAAGATGATTCCCGCCGGACTTCGCTTTCTTACTGGCTGCATTGGCTGGGAAATAATGCCATTACCTGGACTACGAATGTGCTGTATTGGCACCATGCCGGCGAGTATGAAGGATGCTATAAGGCATTCACTAAAAAATTGGTTGATTCGATTGAGATAAAAACCAATAATTTTGACTATGACAATGAACTTGTCTGCAAGATTTTAAAGCGGGGCTATAAAATTATTGATGTGCCGATCCGTTATTATCCGCGCGATTATGAACAAGGTAAAAAAATCGGCTGGAAGCACGGTTTCCTTATTTTGTGGACGATTATCAAGACGCGTTTCCTTGATTAGGAATAAAGTTTTTAATCCGTTGGTTTTTAGTTGCTTACTTATGCCATCGGCTAGACATCCAGTTCTTCCCGAAGCAAGTTTTTGTAGCAAGCTAAAGTCCGGGCGAGGCCGGTTTTTAAATCAACGGTTGGGTTATAGCCTAATTCTTTTTTAGCTTTGGTAAGGTCCGGGCAGCGCCGCTGAGGTTCACCGGCCGGATAAGATTCCGGATAGGCGATTAATTGAGCCCGTACTTGATTGCCTGCTAAATTGCCGATTATGGTTGCCAAGCCCACCATATTAATTTCTTCCTCTTCTTTGCCAATATTGTATACCCCCCAATTTTTTTTAGAAGCCAGGACTTTTAGAAATCCTTGGGTAGCATCGGTAATGTAGCAGAAAGTCCTGGTTTGATTGCCCCGGTCATGAACCGGAAGCTGTTCGCCTTTGACCGCTTTTACCATAAAGGTGGGAATTACCCGATAATCGTTTACTTTCATCCCCGGGCCGTAGACATTAAATGGCCGGACAATTTTTACCGGGACATTGTAGAGCTGGTAATAGGTCATACAAAGCGTTTCTCCGAGCCTTTTGGATTCATCGTAGCAAGCCCGCGGCCCGATCTGGGAAACGTTGCCCCAATAAGTTTCCGGAGTGGGTATGGAATTAGGATCCGGATCGCCGTATACCTCGCTGGAGCTAAAATAAAGCATGCTCTCGGCATTGATTTTTTTAGCGAATTCCAAAAAATTTTGAGTGCCATTAACCGCCACTTCAATCGTTTCAAGAGGAAATTTCCGGTAATAATATGGAGAAGCTAAGCCAGCCGCATGGATCAAGAAATCGGCCTGGATGCCTTCCGGAATCGGTTTCCGGACATCGTGCTGGATAAATTCAAAATTCGGATTTTTGGTAAGATTCTCGGATAGGTTGGATCCGGTTATAAAATTATCCATCACGATTACTTTACACGGATTTTTTTTCAGCTGGCCGTCATTTAACTTTAAAAGCGTCGAGATGATGTAATTTCCTAAAAAGCCGGCTCCGCCGGACATTAAAATAGTTTTACCCGAAAATACCACCGCCTCCTTTTCTAGCGAGGCAACGATTGAATCAATATCTTGTTCGATGATTTCTTGGTTAGTCATTAATGAATAAAACTATAATAAATAATTTTTGGCTTGGCAACTGGATTGATAACCGCCTATTTTTATACAACTTCGCAGAGCTTAAATACGTTGCGGTAGATAAGAAGTAAATCTTGTTTATCGCTTTGTTTTTATATATAGTATTCTATACTACTAAAATATGAAATGCCTCCTGTGCTCTCAAGAAGATTTAGCGGAGTTTTTAAATTTAGGGCAGCAGCCGCTCGCAAATAAATACCCACCAAAGGAAGATTTTAAAAAGGAAGATTTTTTCCCGCTGGCTATGCTTTTTTGTCCGCGATGCAAAAATGTTCAGCTTGGGACGCTTGTTTCCAGAGAAAGGATGTTCGTGGACTATTATTACTTATCTTCCGTTAATTTAGGGCTGGTTCGGCATTTTGAAGAGTTGGCAAAAAAATTATCAGCGGCAAAATTCGTTCTGGATATCGGTTCCAATGACGGCATATTATTGAAGCCTCTTAAAGAATTGGGGGTGCGCGCGCTCGGCGTCGACCCGTCTGAAAATGTTTCTAAAATCGCCAATGACCAAGGATTAACTACCGTTACCGCATTTTTTGACAAACCTACTGCTGAAAAAATAAAAAAAGATTTTGGGGAGCCGGACGCGGTGGTGGCAAGCAGCGTTTTTACTCATTTGGAAAACCCCCATCAATTTATTGAGGACGTTAAAGCGGTAATGGCGGAAGACGGAGATTTTATCATTGAGGTGGAATATATCGGCAATATTTTAAAATTAATCCAGTTCGAAAGATTTTATTTGGACAGGATTTTTTATTATTCTTTGACTTCTTTAAAAAATCTGTTTGAAGGCCACGGCATGCATATATACGATGTCGAAAATATAGAGCCTCACGGCGGCTCAATCCGGGTTGTCGCCAGAAAAAATAATTATCGCACCGCCCCGAAAGATAGCGTCCAATTATTCACCGACAAAGAAGAACGCGAATTAACCCTTTCAAAATTACAAGATTTTAAAAAAGAAGTTGAAAAAAACTCCAAAGCTTTTCGGGAAATGCTTGAAGGGTATCAAGCGTCCGGCTTGAAAGTCGCCGGGTATGGGGCGCCAGCGCGAGTCGCTACGATTTGCAATTATGGGAATATTGGCCCGTCGCTTATCGAGTTTATTGTGGACGATAGCCCGCTGAAACAGAATCGGTTCAGTCCGGGGACGCACATTCCGATTGTTCCAAAAAATTATTTGGAAGCGCACCGCCCGGATGTTCTGGTGGTTTTCGCCTATGAATACTTTGACGATATCAAGAAAAAAACCGGAGGAGGCTACCGATATCTTATACCGATACCGCCGAGGGAGGTAAAATAAAAAATATCACCTTATGATTAATGGTAAAAAGATAATCGTTGTTTTGCCGGCTTATAATGCGGCCAGGACTCTGGAAAAAATTCTTTTTGCCATTCCGAAAGATTGGGTAGATGATGTTGTTCTGGTTGATGATGCGAGTAAGGATGATACAGTGGCGGTTTCTAAGAGATTGGGATTAAAAACTTTTGTCCACGATAAAAATATCGGTTATGGGGCAAATCAGAAAACTTGTTATCGAGAAGCTTTGAAGCTTGGAGCAGATATTGCAGTTATGGTTCATCCGGATTTTCAATACGACCCTTCTTTCATACCAGAAATGATTAAGCCGATTGCTAATGGCGAGTGCGATGCGGTATTCGGATCGCGGATGTATATAAAAAGAAATGCTCTTTTGGGCGGCATGCCCTATTGGAAGTTTTTTGCCAATATTGTTTTGACTTGGCTGGAAAATTTGGTTTTGGGGATGAATTTGACGGAATATCATTCCGGTTTCCGGGCGTATAGCCGGAAAGTTTTGGAATTACCGCTACATTTGAATTCCAATGGTTTTGTTTTTGATACAGAAATTATCGTTCAGATGAAAGTTGCGGGAATGAAAATTAAAGAAATTCCGATTACTACCAGATATTTTGCGGAAGCATCCATGATTGGCTTTTGGCGCAGCGTTCAATACGGATTAAACATTTTATCGGTAATGCTCCATTATTTACTGGATCGATTTGGAATTAGACATCACGAGCAATTTTTTTTAGCCAAGAATCTTGGTCCTTCTTGTCCGAATTGCCAGAAACGTCAATCTCGGATTTTTATAAAAGGAACTGATGATTTAAGGGGGGTGTTAGAAAATACCGCTTATCAGATTACCGAGTCTAATATCGGTATTTACGGCAATATCTATCATTGCGCCAATTGCGACTTATATTTTGTTGATCGTTCTAATATCGGAGAGGCATTAAATAAATATTACATCAGCCAGCCACTGGATAATATTTATTTGAAGGATGCATTGGGAAGGCGCAAGGCTTTCCGCCAAGTTTTACAAAAAATGAATTATCTAAATCCGGAAATTAAAAGATTGTTAGATATTGGCTGCGGGCCGGGATTTTTTTTGGCCGAAGCAAAATCAGCCGGCTTGGACGCCTGGGGTTTAGAAATTTCCAATGAATCGGCAAAGTTTGCCAGAGAAAAATTAGGGCTACTTCAAGTTTTTCAAAATGAAAAAGAATTAGAATTAGCAACCCCGCAATTATTTGATTCCATTACCGCTTTTGATTTTATTGAACATGCTTTAGACCCAAAGGAAATTTTTATAAAGGCACATAAAAAATTGAAAAGGGAAGGTTTATTAGTTGCCACTGTCCCGATTATTGATTCGTTGGCGGCTAAATTGCTTGGCAAAAAGTGGCACGCTTTAGTGCCTTCCCACTTGAATTATTTTACTTTTAAATCGCTAGAGAATATTTATCGCCCACTGGGATATTCATTGGTTGGGAAAGAGTGGCATTGGAAATACCTATCTTTTTCTTATTTATTAAAACGGCTATTCAAAAAATTGGATTGGCAACTTCCTAAAGTGTTAGATTTCGTAATTCCGGTTAATTTTTTTGATGAATTAGAAATTTATTTAAGAAAAGATTAATGATTTTTTTAAAAAGGTATTACGTGGAAATTTTGTTTGGTTTACTGCTGATGGCAGTAATGGCTGGTTCTTCGCCAATTCTTACCACGAAGCCGCGGCTTTGGTATGACGAAGGGATAAATATTGAATTTGCCAAGAACTTTCTGGATTTTGGAAAATTAGACACCTCAGTCGCTCCCGGAGAATTTTCCGATTTAACTCGATTTTTTCAGGCTTCTGGCTATCCACTTTCTCTTCCACTAAGCTTATTTTTTAGTATTTTTGGATTCGGACCAGTTCAGGCAAGAATTTACATGCTTGGTTGGATGATTTTAGCACTTTTAATTATATTTGTTTTTGTTAAAAAATTGGCTAGTCGTGAATCAGCCTTAATTGTATCGGCGTTAGTTGCGAGCTTCGCCTCTTTTCATGATAACGGTCGGGCAGTGATGGGAGAGATTCCGGGCTTTGTTTTTTTGCTTTGGGCATTATATTTTTTATTTTGGCGCAACGCTTATTTCGTTGGCGGCATTCTTTTCGGTTTGGCCATTTCAGTAAAGACATCAGTTTACATTTCTATTTTACCGGCGATTTTAATTTTGCTGGCACTAGAAAAAGAGAATTTTTGGAAAAATGGCCTAAAAATTTTTGCGGGAATGCTTCCGCCGTTTTTATTGAGAATCTGGTTTGTTATACCGGATCCCTTTTCGTTGGTAGCTTGGCAACAGGTTATTAGACTTTTTCAAAATCCTTTTGGCAGCAGCGTTTCACAAGGAGCCAATTTTTTAAACAACCTATTGACAATTCCAAAAACCTATACCATCTTGTATTTCGGATTTTTTACTGCGATTATTTTATCGGAATACTTTAGAGATACAAAAAAAAATGTTATTTATAAAAAATTTTTTAACTTTGCCATCACTTATAATTTTTTTGCTTTTTTATATTATTTAAAAAGTCCGGGCTGGTTACGCTACTTGATAGCGGCAGATCTTTTAACCCTCATTCTTTTAGTTATTGCCCTGAGAAATCTTCTATCAGAATCGTTAAAAAAGAAAATTCTTTTTTATCTAATTGTTTTTAGCTTAATCGGTTTTCAAACCTTTCATTTATTTACTGCCGCTAAAATATTTTATTCAGATAGCGAAGAAGCGGTTATTAATTTAGTAAATGCTGAATTTAAAAATAATACCATTGGAATTTTTAACGTTCCGGAAATTGGCGCTTTTGTTCCGGCGGAGCGGAAATACCAAACTTACCGGATGATGGGCGTTCCTTTCATTGGGCAAAATCCAATTTTTTATGATCCGCCGCCGGAAATTTTAATTGCCAGATCTAGTGAAAATGGCGGGGGAATGCTTCTGGACGAAGCCGCTATCTTCTTAAGAAAATATCGATTTTTAAAAACTGTTGGCAGATACGATATTTATAAATATAAACAAAATTTTGATATTTAATGCATTTTCTTGACGCACTCTGCCATTATTATGTACTATGTCTATTATGATAATTTTGTTAGCAAGCTGGCGAGGAATTATCTTAATTAAATAAAATAATGAAAATTGTCGTTACAGCCCCAACCAGATGCGGACTTATGGGCGGGGGTACAGACGTGGATCCCTTTGCCGAAAAACACGGCGGCAAGATTTTAAGCATTGCCCTGAATCTGCGTATGAAGGCGGAGCTTGTTCCGCATGCCTCACCGATCGTGTATCTTGAATCTTTGGGCGAAAAAAGAACCTTAATCAATCTTGATAAAAAGCTTAATTACGGCAAAGACCCGAAATTTGACCTTATTAGAGCCATTATCAATTACTTTCACAAAAGTATTCCTTCTGGTTTTTACTTGAAAACATCTGCAATGGCGGAAAACTTAATGGGTTTAGGCAGTTCGGGGGCAACTGCAGTAGCTATTATCAATGCCTTCAACTCTTGGCTGAAAAAGAATATGTCGCCTATGGAAATAGCCTTGCTTGCGTCTAGGCTGGGAATAGAAGAACTTGGCTGGCCGGGAGGCAGGCAGGATGAACTTACCGCCTCTTTCGGCGGTATTAATCTTTTAACTTTTGGCCCAGGAAGAGATATCGGAATAATTCCTCAAAAATTTGCAAAAGAAAAAATAAAAAAATTAAGCGATTGGATAATGATGTTTTTTATAGGCGGTTATCGCCACTCAAAAGAACAGCAGGCGATTCTTAAAAATGGAATGACGGAAAAAGAAAAAACACAAGCCCTTATAAATTTGCGAGATGCCGTTGATAAGGTAATCAATTTTATTGAAGAAGGAAATATGGTGAATCTGGGGAAAATTTTCCATTCGGCTTGGCAGGACAAAAAAAAGTCCAATCCAATCGTTTCAAACGACATTATTAATGATTTTTACGAAATAGCCATTAAACTAGGAGTGCTGGGCGGCAAAATCATGGGTTCCGGAGGAGCGGGCAATATGTTTTTTATCGCACCTCCGGAAAAACACAATATCCTTAAAAAGGCCTTTATAAGCAGGGGAGCGCGACCCATAGATTTTGGTTTTGACTTTGAGGGTGCAAAAATCAAAATCGTAAATTTATAAAATTAAAAATGAAAGCATTTATTTTATCGGCAGGATTAGGAGAAAGACTGCGTTCAGTAACTGGAGAAAGGCCGAAAGTAATGGTCAAAATCGGTGGTAAGCCCGTTTTGGAACACTTGGTTAATCTTTGCAAAATACACGGCATCACCTCCATTATCATCAATCTTCATTATATGCCCCAGGAGGTCGTAAACTATTTTGGAAATGGGAGTAAATTCGGGGTTTCTATCGCTTATTCATTTGAAAAAGAAAAAATTATGGGTGGGGCAGGCGCGCTTAAGCATGCCGAAAAACTGATCGGCAAAGAGTCTTTTATCGTATTAAACGGCGATGTGATGACAAATATCAATTTATCGGAAATGTTCGCATTTCATAAACAAAAAGGGGGAATCGGAACTTTTCTCGTGCATGATACTGATCACCCCCAGGATTCCGATTTGGTTGAGTTTAATGAAAGCAATCTGATTAAAAAATTTTTCAGAGCCGCGCCAGATTATTCGAAAAAACCAATTTCAAAAACCGGCACCCATATTTTTGAATCCGAGATATTAAAATTTATCCCCTCCGAGATTAAATATTCCCTAGAATACGATTTAATTCCTGATTTATTGAGAAAAAATGAAAAGTTATATTCATTTTATAATAACGACGCATATTCCAGGGATATGGGGACGCCCGAAAGACTGAAGCAGGTAATTAATGACTATGAATGTGGAAAAATTAACTTTTAACAATATTTGGCTGTTTTTGCCTTGTTACAATGAAGCGGAAAATCTAGAGCCTTTAGTAAAAGATATTTTGGAACTTAAAATTCCAAATTTACATATTGCCATAATAGATGATAACTCTACAGATGGAACCAAGGCGATTGCAGACCGTTTGCACCAAAATTACCCGCAGTCGATTGAAGTCCTGCACCGAAGCTTACCGAGGGGGCGGGCCAGAGCGGGCAAAGATGCTTATATTTTCTGTTTGGACAAACGGGCTGATGCCGTTATTGAAATGGATGCGGATTTTTCTCATGAGCCGAAATACATCCCATTAATGTTGAATGCATTGGCCGAAAACAAAGGAGATATTATTTTAGGTTCTCGTTTTTTGGCAGGCGGCAGTGACTCAGAACGCTCTCCCTTCAGAACCACTATAAGTAAAATATCGGGAGTAGTATTCAGGCTCATTTTGGGTTTGAAATTGACGGATATGGGTTCGGGATTTAAAATATATAAAATGGCGGTGGTAAAAGATATGGCGCCGGAAAAAATGTTTTCTCAAAAAGGGCTGGCCATATCTATGGAATCGGTTTTCCGCAGCGTTAAGAACGGATATCGGGTATACGAAATACCCATTATTTTTAAAGACCGGAGAGCGGGCTATTCCAAACTTTCTTGGAAAGACTTTTTAGAGCCTATTTTTATTTGCTTTAAGCTCGTCTGGAAATTGGGAAGAGTAAAGATATGAACAAAAAATTTTCTTATTTGTTGCCGCTTATTTGCATAGTTATTATTTTGGATTTATTGCCGGTATTTCATGCAGTTTTTATAGCTAAGGTGCCGCGTTCGGAAATGTTTTTGACATTGAGCCAAGGTTATTATGGAGGTGGCGACGGGGGTTTTTACACTGCGCGAATTCGCGAGATAATTGACGGTTACCCGTTTTTTGGAAATCACTATCTTTTTGAACATCGGCAAGAATTATCGCGATCGGCTTTTGCGGCGGATTGGTTGGCTGCAATTCCAATGTTTTTTGGCCTTTCACTTAATGCCACTTTGATATTCAATGCTTTTTTTTGGTCAATTATTTTTGTGTTGTTGGCGTATTTTTTATGCAGAAAGTTAGGGCTTCCTTCTTGGATTAGCGCCATAGCAACTCTGCTTACTTTTAGGCAGAGTTATTTTTTAATTGTCCGCAGCCCGGTTTCTATGCAAACCATCTTCCCTTTTCTTTTGCTATTTTATCTTGCATATCTCAATTGGCTTTCTAAGCCTAATTCACGAAAAGCAATGGCGGTACTCGCAGTTTCTATTGCCGCTCCTTTTTATATATACGCTTTTTTATGGCAGATGGTGGCGGTAACTTCTTTAATAGCGCTTATTTTTTTGTTAGCGCAAAAAGAGATGCAATTAGCAAAGCGTTTTTTTGGAGTGGGAGCAGTTTCCCTGATTTTGGCGCTGCCCATGTTTTGGTATATGTTCCAGCAAATATCCAGCCCATTTTATGAAGATATGATTCAGCGGTTTGGAATCGTTAATACTCGACTTCCGACGGTTTTAGCATTTTCTTCCGGAAGGTGGGTGGTGATAGCGCTTTTTCTTTGGGCGTTATCTTATCGGTGGTTTAAGGATTTGCGAGGCGATTATCAATATAAATTGCCGTTTTCATTTTTTTCGATTACTGGTTCGGCGCTCTTATTCGCTAATTTTAGCAATATTTTAACCGGAAAAGATATGGAATTGCCAATCCATATTGAAAGATTTATAGCCATCTGGGCGCCCCTGTCTTTAGCAGCCTATCTTTATTTTGTTTTTAAACATAAAATTTTTATTACGCAATCGGTGTTTTGGCATAAAGCGGTGGCGGTAATTTTATTGGCGGGGTCAATCGGCAGCCTCTTTTATTATTGGAGTTATTGGCCAAATTTCCGTTTTGGAAAAGTGAGCGAAAGCTTGATTGCGATTCAGGGGTCGGCTCAATGGTTGGAGAAAAATGAAAAAGAACAGGTGGTAATTTTAACTGGACCCCTTGACATCACCTCGTCTGAAATACCAGTATTTACGCGGCATTATGTTTTATTTTCAGCAGTGGCAATTTATGACTTGGTATCTTCAAAAGAAGTGGAGGAGCGGTATTTAATTGCCAGTTATTTTTTCCACCCGCTTACTCTTCAAAAAATTGAAGAAGATTTTGTGATTTACGCCGGATTAGGAAATGCGGTGCATCAGTATAAAACTTACAATCGTAAGGTGAAATTATGCCGATTATTTCAGCTCTCGCGCTTTGGCGTTTCCTGCGGAGAGTTGCACACCGCGCTTTCCTTTCGTGGCAAGGAATATTTTGAAAACCTTTATCAAAAGTACACTGACGATATAAGCCCGCAGATTCTTGAAAAAATTAGAGAATATCAGGTGAAATATATTCTTTTTGATAAACAGGAAGAAGACATTAGAGAATATTTCGAAGGAAGGATCAGTTCTCTTGGCGTTGATTTCCGTCCGGTCTACGAAGACGAACGTTATATCCTTTACGGAATTTAAAATCCCCTTCATATTGTAGGTAACGATTATCTGATAACATAGGTTATATTATTCATGAAAACTGTTATTCTTTGCGGTGGTCGAGGCACTCGGCTTAGGGAAGAAACAGAGTTTCGGCCAAAGCCAATGGTAATGGTCGGCGACCGGCCGATTTTGTGGCATATTATGAAGCTTTATTCCCATTACGGCTTCAATGATTTTGTTTTATGCCTTGGATATAAAGGAGAGCAGATCAAGGAATATTTTTTGAATTACGACGAATTGAACCACGATTTTACTTTGAAGCTCGGACAAGGAGTTAAGCAAGTTGTTCATTACGAGAAAAAAACTCCTACCTGGAACATTACTTTTGTGGATACCGGGCTGGAATCGGAAACTGGTAGCCGCTTGGCGAAAGTCCAAAAATATTTGGCTGGCGAAGAAAATTTCTTTTTGACTTACGGCGATGGAGTTGCTAATGTGGATTTAAAAAATCTTCTTTCTCACCATCAGCAAAAAAGTAAAACAGTAACCGTAACCAGTGTTCGGCCGATCAATCCTTTTGGGATCATTGAAGCCGAATCAGGAATGGTCAAATCCTTTTTAGAAAAACCTCAATCAAAAGAATGGGTCAGTGGCGGATTTTTTGTCTGTAATAAAAAACTTTTTGATTATTTATCAACAGACGATAGTTGCGTATTAGAAAAAGAGCCGCTGCAGAATATTGCAGTTAAGGGGGAGCTCGCGGTCTATCACCACAATGATTTTTGGCATTGCGTGGATACTCTTAAAGACGTCAAGGGATTAGCGCATCTTTATGATCAAGGAAATCGTCCTTGGATGGTTTGGGAGGCCTAATTTTTTTTTAAAATGAATCAATCTTTTTGGAAACATAAAAAAATTTTTATTACCGGAGTGGCAGGTTTTTTGGGTTCTTGGCTCGCCAAGTATTTGGTAGAGGCCGGAGCTAATGTCACTGGTTTAGTGCGGGATGTGGTGCCGGCTTCTAATCTATATCGTTCTGGCTATGCCGATAAGATTAATTTAGTGCATGGCGGGTTGGAAGATTATCCGGTATTGGAGCGGGCTCTTGGCGAATACGAAGTTGATACCGTGTTCCATGTCGGCGCCCAAACTATTGTGGAGATTGCTAACCGTAATCCGCTTTCTACTTTTGAATCTAACGTGAAGGGTACCTGGAATTTACTGGAAGCTTGCCGCCGGAGTCCTCTCGTAAAAAAAGTAATTGTCGCTTCTTCGGACAAAGCTTACGGCATTCATAAAGAACTTCCTTATAAAGAAGATGCGCCGCTTCAAGGTCGGCATCCTTATGATGTTTCTAAAAGCGCTGCTGACTTAATTGCCCAATCTTACTATCATTCTTATGGTCTATCGGTGGCAGTGACTCGCTGCGGCAATTTTTTTGGCGGCGGTGATTTGAATTTTAACCGATTAATTCCAGGAACCATTAGTTCAGTTTTACACAATGAAGCGCCAGTGCTTCGGTCTGACGGTTCTTATATCCGAGATTATTTTTATATTGAAGACGGGGCTAATGCTTATATTACTCTTGCAGAAAAAATGGATGATCCAAAATTGCATGGCCAGGCTTTTAATTTCAGCAATGAAAATCAAATTACTGTCTTAGCCATGGTAGAGAAAATTCTTACCTTGATGGGCAGTAATTTAAAACCTAAAGTTCTTGGGAGCGCCAGCAATGAAATTCCCCATCAATATCTTTCCGCGGAGAAAGCCAGAACTAGGTTAGGTTGGCAACCAAAATACGATTTAGATTCGGGTTTAATAAAAACCATCTCTTGGTATAAAGAATTTTTTCATTTATGAGCAGAGTATTAGTTACTGGCGCCGCAGGATTTGTCGGCGCTAATTTAGTAAGAGCTTTACAAGCTTCGGGAAACGAGGTTTCTGTTTTTTTACGGCGAGAATCAAAAACTTGGCGGCTGGCGGATTTAATCCCGAAACTGAAAGTTTACCCAGTAGATATTTCTGATAAAGAAGCGGTGCAAAAAGCCGTGGCAGAAATTCAGCCGGAAGTGGTTTATCATCTTGCGACTTATGGCGGATATCCGTCGCAAAAAGATATAGCCGTTACTTTTAATACTAATCTTTTAGGTAGTTTGAATTTATTTCAGGCATTAGAAAGCGCGGATTCTTTAAAGAAATTAGTAAATATCGGCAGTTCTTCAGAATATGGAATAAAAATTGACTTAAGGCGGGAAACAGATTTTTTAGAACCTACTACTTCTTACGGAGTAGCTAAAGCTAGTCAAACGTTACTTGCCAATTATCTTGGAAAGCAAAAAAATTTTCCAGTTGTTACTCTAAGGCCCTTTTCTGTTTTCGGCCCCTATGAGGAGCCGGGGCGGTTAATTACGGATTTAATGCTTGCGGCAGTTTCTGACCGAACTGCCAAGCTTTCTTCACCGCTTACACGAAGGGATTTTATTTATGTAGATGATATTTTAGCCGCTTGTTTTCGGGCAGCGGAAATTTCCGGACAAAACGGAGAAGTTTTTAATATTGGCAGAGGCCGAGATCAATCTATTGGCGACGCCGTTTCCTTACTGGAAGAAATTGTTGGGCAAAAACTTTCGGTAGAATGGGGTGCGGAAGATAAAAAACGAAGTTTTGACACCGATCAAAAATGGATTGCCGATATTTCTAAAGCTAAAAAATATCTTGGCTGGGAACCGGCGCATTCTTTTAAAGACGGCTTGGAAAAAACTTATCAGTGGTATTGTAAGAATATCAGTTTATATAGTTAATTTTTATGGCAGTAGTGGAAAAATTAGAAGTTAAAAGTTTAAGGAAGATTGCTAATCAAATCCGGAGGCACATTGTGATGATGGCAAGCCGCGCTAATGCTTCCCATTCCGGAAGCGCTTTATCGCCGGTAGAAATGGTAACCGCTTTGTATTTTCAGATAATGCGGATTGATCCAAAAAAATCAGATTGGCCAGATCGCGATCGGTTTATTTTAAGCAAGGGACATGGCGGCGCTGTGCTTTATGCGGCGCTTGCGGAACGAGGTTTTTTTCCGGTTAAATTGCTGGATACATTTTGTTTAGACGATAGCTTATTGCCAACTCATCCAGTTTTCGGAAAAATTTCCGGCGTCCCAGGAGTGGAAGCTACTACTGGTTCGCTTGGTCATGGGCTGGCAATGGGGCTTGGAATGGCTTTAGCTGGAAAGCATGATAAAAAAGATTATCAGGTTTATGTAATGATTTCGGACGGTGAATGTGATGAGGGTTCGGTTTGGGAAGGGCTGCTCTATGCCGGCGCAAAGAAAGTTGATAATCTAATTATTTTTATTGATTATAATAAAATTCAAAGTTTTGGCCGGACAGCTGAGGTCCTAGATTTAGAACCGCTGAAAGATAAGCTTTTGGCTTTTAATTGGGATGTCCAAGAAATTGACGGCCATGATTTTTCGGAAATTATTTCATCAGTGAAACGCGCCAAAAATCATTCTGGCCAACCGCATTGCATTATAGCCCATACTGTTAAAGGGAAAGGAATTTCTTATATGGAAGATAAGTTAGAATGGCATTATCGGTCTCCGTCCGGCGATTTACTTGCTAAGGCGCTTTCGGAATTGGAGGAAGATTTAAAGAGTGTAGAAAAATAATTATAAAATAATAATTATGAGAACTGCTTTTATTAATACCCTTAAGGAACTGGCCAAAAATGACGAGCGAATTTTTTTATTGAACGGCGATCTCGGATTTTCCGTGTTGGAAGAATTTACAAAAACTTTTCCAGATCGGTCACTGAATATGGGAGTGTCAGAAGCGAATATGATTGGCGCGGCTGCCGGCCTGGCGATGAGCGGCAAAGTGGTATTTGTTTATTCTATTGGCCCATTTGTTACGGCGCGAGTTTATGAGCAAGTAAGAAACGATGTTGCTTTACAAAAAGCCAATGTAAAAATTGTCGGAGTAGGTTCGGGATTAACTTATGGCCAACTGGGACCAACCCATCATTCAATTGATGACATTGCTTTAATGCGTTCTTTGCCGAATATGGCGGTAGTTTGCCCCGGTGATCCTTTAGAGACAATTGAGGCTACTAAGGCGATTGCTAAGTATGATGGTCCGGCTTATTTGCGGATCGGTAAAAAGGGAGAGGCGGTAGTTCATAAAAATCCGCCTGAATTTAAGCTTGGAAAGGGCATTTTAATGAGGGATGGCGGCCAAGCTACTTTGATTGCTACTGGCAATATGCTGCCTGCAACTTTAGCGGTCGCGGAAAGGTTAGAAAATAAGGGAAAGAAAATCCGGGTTATTTCTCTCCATACCGTTAAGCCGTTAGATGAAGAACTGATTAAAAAAGCCGCCAAAGAAACCCCGGCCATTTTTACTTTTGAAGAGCATAATATTATTGGCGGTTTAGGAAGCGCGGTAGCAGAAGTGCTGGCAGAACAAGGATCTAAAACAGCTTTTCGGCGCTTTGGCATTAAAGATCGGTTTACCCATCTTGCTGGTTCGCAAGATTTTCTCCGGTCTTGCCATAAACTTTCAGTAGAAGATTTAACAGAAGAAATTTTAAAATTTATATGAAATCTAAAAAGAAAAAAATGATCAGAGTTCCTTACGGGCTTTCATTCCATGGCCGGGAAGAAGAAGCGGCTGTTTCCCGGGTGATTCGGGAGCACCGGACTATTTTAGGGGAAGAAACCAGGAATTTTGAGAAAAAAATAGCCAATCTTTTCGGAAAGAAATATGGGATAATGGTAAATTCCGGCTCTTCAGCAAATTTATTGGCTTTGGAAATTTTAAATCTCCCCCGCGGTTCAGAAGTTATTACTCCGATACTTACTTTTAACACCACGGTTTCGCCGATCGTGAAACTTGGCTTGGTTCCGGTTTTTGTTGACGTAAGGCCGGACACTTATCTTATTAATATTGATCAGATTGAAAAGAAAATTACCAAAAAAACCAAAGCGCTGATGATCCCATCACTTATTGGTAATGTTCCGGATATGGCGCGGCTGCGGGCGATTGCGGATAAACACCATTTATATTTTATTGAAGATTCCTGCGATACCTTGGGAGCGACTTTTGGCAATAAACCGACCGGCTCTTATTCTGATATTTCCACCACCAGTTTTTATGGTTCTCATGTGATTAATGCGGCTGGCGGTGGCGGAATGATTTGCGTTAACAACTTAGATTGGCAAAAGCGTTTGCTGGTGCTCCGGGGATGGGGGCGGACCTCGGCTTTATTCGCGGATTCGGAAAAAGTGGAAAAACGCTTCACTTCTTCGCTGGACGGAATCCCTTATGATGGAAAATTTATTTTTACGGAATTAGGATATAATTTTTTGCCGATGGAAATCAGTTCAGCTTTTGGTTTAGTGCAGGTTAAGAAACTGCCTGGCTTTGCTAAAACGCGCCGGAAAAATTTCACCAAGCTTTATAATTTTTTCAGCCAATGGCCGCAACTTTTCTATTTGCCTAAACAGGCTGAAAAAGTAAAAACCAATTGGCTGGCTTTTCCTTTGCGGATTGCTCCTAATGTCCTGTTTTCCCGGTTAGAACTGGTTAAGTTTTTAGAAAAGAATAACATTCAAACCAGGCCGGTGTTTACCGGAAATATCTTGCGCCAGCCAGTTTTTAGCTTAAAAAAGGCGACGCAGAACGGTTATCCAGTAGCTGATGAAGTAATGAAAAGCGCTTTTTTAATCGGCTGCCATCAGGGATTAAATGAAAAACATCTAAGCTACATAAAAAATACTTTTAAAGAATTTTTAAAATCATATGTCTAATGTCTAACGGAAGAAAAAAAATCTCGGTTGTTGTGCCGTGCTATAACGAATCCGGAAACATTGAAAAGCTTTATGATCGTTTAAAAGCGGTTTTAGAAAAAAATCACTATGATTACGAGATTATTTTTGTTGATAATAAAAGTACCGATGATACTCGTAAGATTCTGCGTCAGCTTGCGGCACGGGATCCAGGCGTGGTTGGATTATTTTTTTCCCGCAATTTTGGTCATTCTCAATATGGCTTTACCGCTGGTACGGAATATGCGACCGGCGATGCGGTAGTTTGGACCGACGCGGATTTACAGGATCCGCCGGAAGTGATTGAAGAATTTATAAAGAAGTGGCAGGAGGGGTATCAGGTGGTGTACGGCGTGAGAAAAAAGCGCCGAGGCAGCCTGTTTTTGCGGATCGCCTATAAAATTTTTTATCGCTTATTAAAAAAGCTTTCTTATCTGGACATTCCACTGGATGCCGGAGATTTTTCTCTTTTGGACAGAAAAGTAGTTGAGGTTATTAAAGCTATGCCGGAGCGGGATCCTTATGTCCGCGGTCTCCGGACCTGGGTCGGATTTAAATCGGTTGGGGTGCCTTATATTCGGGAAGAGCGTTTTGCCGGAGAAACCTCCAATAATTTAGTGAAAAATATTTGGTGGGCGAAAAAGGCGATCTTTTCTTTTTCTTATGCGCCGCTGGAAATAATTTTTTATTTTTCTTTATCAATTTTTTTATTAACTATCCTTATTTCTTTGGGTTATCTTATAGCTTATTTTTTCTATCCTGGGCCGCGCGGTTTCACCACTCTTCTTTTAACGATGCTTTTTCTTGGTTCGGCGCAGATGCTTACGCTTAGCGTACTCGCTGAATATATCGGCCGGATTTTTGAAGAGGTGAAGGGCCGGCCAAAATATGTGATTGAAGAAATTGCAAAGAAAAATAAATAATGATTTCCATAAAGAAGCCTATTTATATAGTTTTAGCCCTAAGCGCTATTTTTACGGTAATAATTCAGTTAGATCTTACTCGATCAATTATTTTTGATAATTATTTGGAGACGAGAGCTATTAATGGCGTTGATTATTATTTGTCTTTGATTAACGAGAGTTCCAAGGGGAATTGGACTTTGGGCAGCCCTTATTTATTAGAATGGCGCTATAAGCCGTATTTATATCCGGCTTTGAATATTAATGCCGCTGGCCTGGTGAAAAGAATTTTCGGATTAGATATTAAAACTTACTCTTTATTGATGGGCTACGCGGCGGTTTTTGTTCTGGTAGTTTTATTGATAATTGCATTTTTGACTCTTTTTAATTTCCGTTATTTCGGCTATTTAGCGGCAACTTTTTATATTTTTTCTCCGCGCCTCATTGAATGGCAGCGGACTCTTAGCCCGGAGATTAATTTTATTCCTTTTGCTTTATTTCTTATTTTTTATTTTTCCCGGCTGGCTTTTTGGAAAAGAGAGGTTGGGTTAGGAATTTTAGCCGGACTATTATTTTATGTGTACCCATATTATTGGACTTTTACCTTGGCACTTTTGGTGGCCAGCGATATTTTATTTTTTTGGCAGCAACGGAAAATCGTTTGGAGGTATTTGTATAAATATTTGATTATTACAGGCATTGCGTCTTGGTACGGGTTTCACTTATGGCAGCTTTACCAACTTCCTTATTATCAGGAATCTATGGTCAGAATAGGCGCTTTATACAGCCGATTCCCGGCTGGACTTTACACCCAGATAATTTTATTAGCATCACTTATCGCCTTTTTCTTTTTTAAGAAATATTTTCCGCGTAATTTTGATAAAGTTGCCGTTGGATTGGCGGCTGGTTTAATTGTCCTTAACCAACAGCTGATTACCGGAATGCAATTGGATTTCAATTCTCATTATTTGCCGGCCATTATTATATTTTTGGTGGCTTTTTGGAGCAGGCTAATATTTGGTTTAGCTAATCATTTTAGTTCTTATAAAAAGATTTTGGTTACCCTTTCAGTCTTAGCGGCGATTGGAGTTATGTCTAATCGGATTTATTATTTAGCTGCCAATCCGTCTAGCCAAGATATCTATGTTGCTGGCCGGGCGGATTCAGTAGTGGATTGGTTTTTGAAAAATCAGATTCGCGATAAAGTGGTATATGCGCCAGAAGATCTCGGCGACGACATTAATTTATGGACCAATAATTATTTATATTTCCATTTTGGCCAGGAATTGCAATTAATTCCAACCGCAGAGCTCATTGACCGTTTTACTTATGCTAATATTACGGATCGGGACATTACTGATCATTTATTTGACCGCCAAACGCCAATTTTTGGCCAAACTTTTATTTCATCGTGGCAAAAAGATATGGTCTTAAACAAAATTAAGGCATTTTTCTCCGGAAAAAGATTTGTGGCTACGCCATTGGATCAGTATGTTGCTTATGATTTTGCGCTAATTTATAAAAAGCGGATTAATCCCGATGTCGGTGAATTCATCCGACATTTGGATAAATATCAGGTTGATTATCTGGTATATCGGCAAAAAGACCGTGAGAGCATATATAAATTAGTGCCAGGAAAAATTGTTTTTGAAGACAAAGATTTTATAATTAAAGAAAAGAATTGATATGTTCAGATTAGTTCGCGAAAATTGGATAGCATTATTATTGGCAATATTAGTTGGCATTCTGGTGGTTTTTCCGTCTTTTTACTTTCGTTATTTTGACGGAGCTTATCGAGGGATAGATTTATTTGGTTCCGGAAACGAAGATTTTTATTTAACGCAAATCCAGGAAATCTATGATGGTCACTGGTCTTTCGGCAATATCTATCTTGCTGACGGGAAAGATGATTATTATGTGCCGCCGCCCTTGCCAGCAATGCTCACAGCTTTTCTTGGCAAATCTTTAGGGATATCGGCTCGAGATATTAATCTTTTAACTAAATTTTTATTTCCCGCTCTTTTGACTATTATAGTTTATGCGCTCTTTTCGAATTTAACCAGACGTAAAGACGTAGCAATTTTGATGGCCGCCTTTGTGATGCTGGTTCAGGCGACTTGGGTATTACTTAATCCGGCGGCTTGGTGGCCTCTTTTAACCAAGAGCCAGTTTTTGGGAACTAATCTAAATTTTATTAGCTACGCGAGACCGATTAATCCGCAACTAAGTTCTATTTTGTTTTTTGGATATTTATTAACTATTTGGAAATTTCTCTTTGAAGAAGACGTTTCTAAATCTAAGAAAATTTACGGAATCGTTAGCGCGATTATTTTAGGACTTTCTTTTTACACTTATTTTTATGCCTATTCTTTTTTAGCAGCATTCAATGGCGTTTTAGCAATTTGGTTTTTATATTCTCGTGATTGGGACCGGTTTAAAAAAATGCTGTTAGTTTCTTTGGGAGCGCTGGCAGTTGGAATTCCCTACTTTATTAATTTTTTTGGCGTGATGCGATCGCCGTTTTATGGCCGGTTGTCGGTTAGCTTAGGGGTTTTTAAGACCCATCGATTTATCTTTAGCAGGGTTTGGCTGGGAGTGTCCGTTATTTTCCTGCTGCTTTACAGGAAATTAGACCATTTTAAGGTTTTTATCGCGGCTTTTTTAACCGCTGGTTTTATAGTAACCAATCAGCAGCTTATTACCGGAAAGATTGCTCCAATGGTAGCTCATTATCATTGGTACTATATTGCCCCAATGAGCGGAGCAATTTTGATTTATCTCTTCTTTTTATATTTTGAAAAGGCGGCTTCCCGCCCGATATTCCGTTCAGCGATGATTTTATCGCTCCTTTTCTTTTTATATGTTGGAATTTTGTATCAAAAAGAATCTTACGCCGCATCAAGGGAATGGTTCGTATCCTTACAAAGATACGCGCCGACAATTTCTTGGTTGGATAAAAATATTAAAAAAGAAAGTACAATTTTTGCAAATATAGATTTATCTAATTGGATTCCTGGCTACACTAGCCATAACATTTATTTAGGAGGAATTATTCAAGATTCTTTAATTGGCGAAGATCGTCTTAGGCATGTTTTTTATACCAGCTCTTTTTTGAACGGAGTAAGCGGAAATAGCGCCAAAAAATTTTTCTATGAAAATAAGGAATTGGTTGGAGCGGCAATTTTTGAGCAGTACTATCGGGAAAAAAATGGCTGTTACGGCTGTTTTCCGGACTTTATTTTAGATCAGCTGATTTCGGAATACCAAGATTTTTTGGAAAAAGATTTTACGGAGCAACTTAAAAAATATCCCATTGATTACGCTGTTTGGGATAAGGAGAAAAATCCGGAGTGGCAGCTAGACCGTTTTTTTAAAGACAAAATTTATGAATCTGACAACTTGCTAATTTATAAGATCTTATAGATCTTTTTAGAAAAGCGCCCGAAACAGGATAGGCTAAGATTTAGTTTTAATTGCAATATGGGCAAAGAAAAAATTGTTATTGTCGGCTATGGGTGGGTTGGCCAGGCCAATGCTTTGGCGCTTACAACTATGGGTTATCCGGTTTTTTATTACGATGTTACTCCGCCGGTTTTTCGTTATGAGAAATATAGAGATCTTTATAAACAAATACCCGCCTTAAATAACCCGCTTCAAAGAGACGGCCAAAATACTTGGTATATAGTGAGTGTTGGAGATCGGGTGAAAGAAAGCGGAGAGCAGGACATATCTTTAATTAAAAACGCCTTGAATAGTTTAAAAGCAGCCAAAGGAAAAGTTATTCTACGATCTACCATCCTGCCTCAATCTTTAAAAGATTTACCCTTTGATTATTACTTGCCAGAATTTTTGCATGAAAATCATGCTGCGGAAGAGTGTTTAAACCCATTTTATTTTGTTATAGGGAAACGCAATGCTTCGGTTTTAGAGCCAAGCTTCCTTCAGGATTGGTCGCTTCGCTCTAAAAAAGTTTTTCGCGGCACTCCGGAACAAGCCTCTTACATTAAATATTTGTCTAATATTTGGAATGCGGTACGTATTGCTTTTGCGAATGAATTTGGCAATTTAGTCAGAGATCCCGGCAGCCAGGAGGATTTGGCGGAAATAGAAAAAATTATTGATTTTGTTTTTGAGAAAAGGCATTATTTGCGTTACGGAAAATCTTTTGGCGGTCATTGTTTGCCGAAAGATTTAAAAGCTTTTTATACCGCTCATAAATCTTTGGGTAGGCAGCCGGCGATTTTAGAGGCGGCTTTTTTAAGCAATAGCGTTCATAAAGATAAGGAATCGGCTTACGCTAATTTGCCCGAATGGTTTTCCAGTTGGAGCGACGAATATCGTTACCTAAATCATCTTTCTTGGAAAAAATTTTTATGGCACAAATTTAATAATTTACTGGCAGTAAGAAAATTCAGAAAACAGTTGAGGTTTGTGATTTCTGGTTTAAATAAAACTATACCGGACCGGACCCTAAATAAGGTACGGGAAATTTGGAACAAAAAGGCGCGGGAAAATGCCCGTTATTTTGTAAATACTAAAACTGCGGCCAGTAAAGATGTAAACGAGTTTGACCTTAGGGAATCCGGTGAATATGACTATGAGCGTTATGTTGCCGGCGATCCGGTTTTAGCTTCCGTTTTAAACGATCCGACCAAAGATAAAGTTTTAGAAATTGGTTCTGGAATCGGCCGGATGACGGAATTTTTCCCAAAGCATTTTAAAAAAGTTTCTAGTGTGGATATATCAGAAGCAATGCTGGAGAGCGCTAAAAAGCGGCTGATGCATTTTCCGGAAGTGGAATTAAAACTTTCTGGCGGCAGAACTTTAGATTTTTCAGACAATAATTTTTATTTGGTTTTTTCTTATCAGACCTTACAGCATATTCCCACCAAAGAACTGTTATCAGAGAGCTTAAAGGAAATTTACCGGACTTTAAAGCCGGGCGGAGTGGCCAAACTTCATTTGCGCACCGGCCGCGGTCCATATAAGTGGCATTGGGCGCACGGCGTTTCCGTGGATCCGATAATGGCGAAGTCTATGTCAGAGAACGTTGGTTTTAAATTCTTAAAACATGAGATTGAAGACCAAAAAAGCCTTTGGATTTGGCTGGAAAAGCCAAAACTTTAGTATGAATAAAAAAATTCTTATAACTGGCGGTGCTGGTTTTATTGGCTATCATTTGTCGAAATATTTGCTTGCAAATAGCGACGACGATTTAAAATTGGTTTTAGTTGATAATCTTCAGCGGGGGAAGATGGATGCTGATTTTAAAAAGATTTTGGAAGATAAAAGAGTCAGCTTTTTAACTTTAGACTTAACTGATGCGGGAGTTTATTCGCAATTAGGCAGTGGCTATGACTATGTCTATCATCTTGCCGCAGTTAACGGCACTAAATGGTTTTATGAAAAGCCGCATGAAACTTTGCGGATCAACACCCTATCATTAGTTTATATGCTGGATTGGTTTAAAAAAGAAAATCCAGAAGGGAAATTTTGTTTTACTTCTTCTAACGAGGCCTACGCGGGCGCTTTAAGCGCTTTTGGCCAGCTGCCGATTCCAACGCCGGAAAAAGTGCCGTTAGTGATTGATGATCCTTATAATGCCCGTTGGTCCTATGCGGCAACTAAGCTAGTTGGAGAACTTTTTGTAATCCATTACGCCGAAAAATGCAATTTTCGGGCTTTGATTGTCCGGCCGCATAATTTTTACGGGCCGCGCGCTGGCTATGACCATGTAATTCCGGAATTCTGTCATCGGATTGCCAAAAAAATTGATCCATTTCCAATTTTTGGCGCCGATGATACCAGAACTTTTTGTTATATAGAGGATGCGGTTCGGGCAATGGCGATGCTGATGGATTCGTTGAAAACCGACGGCCAGCCGATCGAAACGGTCCACATTGGCGATTTTAAGGAGATTTTAACGGGGGATTTAGCGAAACTGATGTTTGATGTGGTTGGCTGGCAACCGAAGGAATTAGACATCAAATCTTCGCCCCCAGGCAGCGTTAAGCGTCGCTTATCTGATGTTTCAAAGCTTCAAGCTTTAACCGGCTGGAAACCGGAAGTTTCTTTGGAAGAAGGTTTGCGTCGGACTTATGATTGGTATTTGAAGAATCCCAAAAATTAATTTTTTGAGATTTTTTTTAAAATCTTTTTATTTTTTGGCAGACAGCTATTATATCTTCATCAGTTAAAGTGAATGCCGAAGGAAGCCAGAGGGCTTTTAGTGATAGAGCAGTGCTGTTTGGGAAATTGTCATCTTGTAATTTATAAGCAAGTTGCCGATGGATCGGCAACCAATATTTCCGGCAATCCATATTTTGGTCTTTAAGATATTTTTCCAATTCATCTCTTTTTTCAGTTAGAATATCAGTCCATTGGGGAAGTTCTTCTTGGCGAGACGGGAAAATAGAAATTTCGGGAATATCTTTTAAATTTTCCGCATAGAGCTCATAATTTCTTTTCATCCTAGCAGTTCTTTCTTGAAGATGAGTAAGCTGGCCCAATCCTAATCCGGCCTGCAGATCGGTCATTCGGAAATTATAACCAATGGTGTTATGGAGATCATCGCCGCCAGTGCCGCGGGTTGGCCGGCCCTGGTCTTTAAGGGGCCTTAATTTTGCGAAAATTTCATCATTATTCGTGACAATCATCCCTCCTTGGCCGGTAGAGATGGTTTTATTGGCGGAAAAGGAAAAGCAGCCCAAATCGCCGAAAGTACCGAGATATTGATTGCCTTGTTTTGAGGTTAGTGCTTCGGCGGCATCTTCCACCACAAAAAGACCATGTTTTTCAGCAATTTCTGTTATTGCTGCCATATCCGCGCCTCTGCCGGTTACGTGCACTGGTACAATTGCTTTAGTTTTTGAAGTAATCGTCTTTTTTATGGCATCAATTGAAATAGTCAGATCTTTTGGATTTATATCTACTAATATTGGTTTTGCTCCGCAAAGATCCACCGCATTAGCAGTAGCGATAAAAGTAACATCCGGAACAATTACTTCATCGCCATGACCAATTCCCAACGCTTTTAAAGATAAAAATATCGCGGCAGTGCCGCTTGTGGTTGCCGTCGCATATTTGGCGCCGACTAAATTAGCGATTTGTTTTTCAAGTTCAGCGGTAAGCGGCCCTTCGTTAACAAAATTAGCATCCAATGCTTTTTTTACGAATTCGCTATCTTCTTTTTCTACTTTTGGCATCCACCAGGGGATCTTTTGGCCGTTCATTGTTAATAGTCAAATGTTAAATGTTATTTATTATTCTTGGCTTTGGTAATGGCATTATAAATTTACCTTTATACCCAAGTTTTCGCATTATTTTCATTAATTCTTCGCCGATGTGCCAGGAAAGTATCAGTAAGTATTCAGGCTGTTCTTTCAGAATTTGTTTTTCATCCACTACCGGAATATGGGTTCCGGGAGTAAGCAAGCCGATTTTGGGAGAACCGGACTTTTCACAAAGATATTCCAATATATCTTTATCTAAATGAGTAAAATTAAGTAGGGTGTTCGCGCGCGCCGGCGATCCGAGGCCAACTACCTTTCCGATTTTAGCGCATTCCAAAACTAAACTCACTAATTCCCGTTTTACCCGGATGGCTTTTTGGAAGAAAGTTTTTAGCCTTTTTAAATTATAAAGCCCGGCGTGGGTTTCTTCAGCGAGTAGTTTTTTTACCCTCGAATTTCTTGGTCGGTTATCCTTTGTGGTAAAAACTCGAATTGAGCCGCCGGCGGCAGAAATTTTTTCTGCATCTACGACAGTGAATCCGGCGCCAGAAAGCAGTTTTATCAGCGGTTTTAATGTATAAAATCTTATATGTTCATGATAAACGCAGTCCAACTCCATTTTTTCAAAAGTATCCAGGAAATATTGGGATTCAGAAATAAATACTCCGTTTTTATCCAAAAGAGAAAAAATATTTTCAGCCAATTCCGGGGCATTGTTGATATGAGCGAAAACATTGGTGGCAGTTATTAATTTTGCCCGGCCATATTTTTTAACGATTTTTTTAACTGTATTTTTATTAAAAAATTCTTGAAGCGTCGCGACGCCATTTTTATTGGCAACTTTGGCGGCATCAGTCGGTTCTATGCCTAAAACTCGCATGTCCCTTTCTTTGAATCCTTGGAGTAGGGTGCCGTCGTTAGAGCCAATATCTATCACTAAATCTCCTGGCCGGAGCCGGTATTTTGGAATTACTAAATTAGCCAATTCCCGGAAATTTCTAATTAACATATTAGTAAGGCCAGTCCGATAGGGGTAATTTAGAGGAAAAACTATTTCTGGCTCTACAATGTAATCTAATTGTAATAAGCCGCATTTTTTGCAATAAACTAAATTTAGCGGGTAGGTAATTTCTGGCTGATACAGTTCTTTTTGCTTAAGATAGGCTTGGGTGATTGGCTGATTGCCATAACGCAAAATCATTTCTAAATTTTTAGAATTGCAGGCCTGGCAATTTTTTACCGGACCAATTGTGTTTTTTGGCTTCATGTTCATATGTATTTTATAGTATGTATAATATAGTATAACTTGAATATAAATATTCAAGTTATACTAGAGCCTATCTCAATAATGGTTTCTAAATAACTACTATGACAACTGCGAGCGACCCGTTTAAATTTAATTCTTCAGAATACAATAAATCTTTGCTGAAATCTGTCGGCAAAGATGTTTTTATTAGCGGTAACGTGGAAATCCGCCGGCCCCAGCTGGTGTCTATTGGAAATCACGTTGATATAGACAGCGGATTTTATATCACCACCAGGGCCGAATTAGGGGATTATATTCATATTGCTCCTTATGTGGCAGTAATTGGCGGCAAGGACGGTCTTTTGAAAATGGGAAATTTTACTAATATAGCTGTAGGCGGCAGAATAATTTGCGTTTCTGACACTTTTACCGGAGAGGGTTTAATCGGATCCCGGGCAATTCCGGAAAAGTTCAGAAAGTTAAAAATAGACCCAATAGTTTTTGAAGACTTTGTTAATGTCGGAGCAAATGTTGTGATTTTGCCTGGAGTGACTTTAAGGGAAGGGACGGTAATCGGCGCTGGTTCGGTGGTTACCAAAAGCACGGAGCCGTGGACTATTTATATCGGAAATCCTGCCAAACCGATTAAAAAGCGGCCAAAAGAAAAAATGTTAGAATATGCCAAGAACCTAGAAAGTTTATGAGAATAGTTTTTCTTACTTCCAAGTTAAATTTTGAAACTTCTGGCGGATCAATTGAAGAAATTGATTTTATCATCAAAGAACTTCAGTCTTTGGGTAATGAAGTCACGGTGGTGACGGTTTTTTCCCGTAATAATAAAATCCCCGCCCCTCTTCCTTATAAAGTGATAGAAGAAAATGTGCGGGCAAATGGTTTATTGGGCATTCAGGCGGCTGGCTTTAAATTGCTTAGAAAGTATGAAAATCAGGCGGATTTTTTTCATATTGACGCCCATCTTTTTATGTACGGAGCCGGGCTTTATAAATTATTAGGCGGTAAAGTTCCCATCGCGGCTTTTTTTAATATGTACTTAATTTGCTGGCCGCAATGGATTTCCAGTTTATTGCCGCAGCCCAAGGAAAATATTTTTACTAAAATTAAAAAGAGTGTCCGATGGCGGGCAGAGAAGTACGTCGGCATGCCGTTGGCCAATCAGATCAACCTTTTTTCTTTTGTCAGTCCAACTTTGCGCGCGATGTATGAAGATTTTGGGATAAGGCACAGCAATAAGGATTTGGTCATTGGCGATCCGATAGATTTTCAAAAAATCAGGCGGGAAAATGGCATTATTGGAGATTCTTATATTAAACGGAATAAAACCAGCGGCCCCATAACTATTTTTTTCTCAAGCCGGATGACGCCGGGAAAAGGATTTGATATTTTATTGAAAGGTTTTTCTAAAATAAAAAATAAGGATAATTTTAAACTAATTTTAGGAGGAACCGGGTCAGAAGAAAAAATGCTGCATAAATTTTCTAAAGATATCGGAGTTAGCAAGTGGGTAACATTTACCGGCTGGGTTTCCAAAGAACAGCTTTATAATTTTTACAAAACAGCGGATATTTTCATTCAGGCGGATTGGTGGCCGGCCGGCACTTCCATATCTTTAATTTACGCCTTGGCTTTTGGCGTGCCCTCAATTTTGCCTGCTGGCGGCGGCCTGCAGTGGAATGCCGGCAAGGGCGCTCTTTATTTTAAGTATCGGGATACGGACGACTTAGCCAGAAAAATTGAGCAGTTGGGAAGTAATCCGGAATTGCGCGCTGAATTATCCCGTCAATGCGCTCTGAGATTAGCAGACAAAGATTTTGATTATAAAGCTCACATTCAAAATCTTAACTCTGCCCTTTTAATATTATGCAAGCAGATTTTTTAAGAGAAAATAAAATTTTTTTAGGACTTTTATTCTTGATTTTTCTCGCCTATCTTTGGGCGGTTTGGCAACCGATAGAAAATTTACTTCCCGGATTTTTATTGGATGACGCCTTTTATTATTTTAAGACGGCTTCTAATTTAGTTAATGGGTTAGGACCTACCTTTGACGGGGAGCATTCAACTAATGGTTACCACCCTTTGTGGATGGGTATTTTAACCGCAATTTATTATTTTTATCCTGATGATAAAGTTACGCCTATTTTTATCGCGTTATTAATTTCCCTGGCTTTTTTATTTTTGACGCTAGCGGTATTTTGGCGCATTCTTTCCCTTTTCTCCCAAGACCGGTTTTTAAAATCAATCTTATCATTATTGTTTATTTTAAATCCTTGGGTTCTGGTAAATTCTTTAAATGGTTTGGAGACGCCGTTGACGATGCTTATTTTTTCCTTATTTTTTTGGTTGTTTTTGCGGATTCTTTCTGGTGAGAACCAGCCAAAGCCTTTTTTCTTTTTAGGCCTAACTGCCGGCTTGCTGGTGCTGGCGCGGGTAGATTACGGATTATTTTTAGTGGCGCCGGCGCTCTGCCTTTTCGCGAAGCAAAATAATTTATTTTGGAAACGGGCATTATATTTTTTCCTGCCGGCCATTTTACTCCCGATTCCGTGGTTTATTTATAATAAAATTTATTTTGGCTCTATTTTTCCTACCAGCGGTCTTGCCTATACACTAATTAATCACCAGCTATTTTTTTACAAAGCCAGGACAGCACTCACGATTTTTCTTTGGTCTTTGTATAATTTTTTTGGAGCAACGGCTTTTAGTTTGAAAACCGCCGGATTGCCGGTTTTTTATGACATTCAGGAACCTCTAAAATCCATTTTCTGGATGGGTGGTTTTTATGTTTTGGCTCCGCTCGCCGCAGTCGCCTATCTTTATCGGAAGAAGCGAGAAAATTTTAAAAAATTTTTAAAAAAACTTTTTAGCTCTCCCGAATGGATTGCCATTGTAATTTTTTCAGTCGGTTATCTTGGCTTGTTAATTGTCCATGGCGGGATTCGCTGGTCTAGCCGGGAGTGGTATTTCGCCCCGTTTCCGATGCTTTTTTTACTTGCCAGCGGCATGGCATTAAATAAAGATTTTTTTAATTTTTATAGAAAAATTATTTTAATAGGGATGTCAGTGGTTCTATTGTTCTTTTATATTTTTAATGCCCCCGCAGTTTTTCATGCAAATGAAGGCCAAAAAGAGGTTTATCGCTTCGCCTTATGGATGCGAGATACTTTTCCTCACGAGGCAAGGATTACTTCTTTTAATAGCGGTATTATCGGATATTTTAGCGATCGATTCGTAATGAATGCGGATGGCTTAATCAATCAATCGGCTTATGAGGCAATGAAAGAGAATCGGTTATGGGAATTTTTTAAGAAAGAACGCATTGATTATATAGTGGACTATGAAGTTACTTTGACTTACCGCTTTAAATCCTTTTTAGGAATTGAAGATCCAATGGCAAGGGTTGTAAAAATTGATCCCCCAGCTAATCTTTCCCAAGTGGGAACTTATGGAGGAAGTCAAATAAAGGTTTATCAATTAAAATAATGAATAACCGCAATAATTATTTTGAAGAAATTAATTTTGATTTAAGAAATCGGATAATTTTTTTAGATATTGACGGCACGCTGGTTCCGGATAGGGGCTTGAATTTTGATTTATCAGTTTTACGGCAATTGGAAAAACTGAAGGCGCAGAACCGAGTCTTTCTTTGCACAAATTCTAATGATAAGATAAGGAAAGCCAAAATCGAGCGCCTGCTTGATTTGCCGATAGTTACTCATCGTTATAAAAAACCGGGCTCCAAGATGCTCGCCGAACTAAATTTAAAACCTCGCTCAAAAGAATTATTGGTAATTGGCGATAAATTTTTAACTGATGGTCTTTTTGCAAAAAATATCGGGGCGGAATTTATAAAAGCAAAGCGTAAAATTTCTGGGCAAGAATCTATATTGATAAAATTAATTAATTTATTCGACGATTTATTATGTCTTTTGCTGGGAAAACTTATTTAATCACCGGCGGTTCAGGATTTTTAGGAATTAATCTTGTTCGCTACCTGTTAGCTCGCGGCCAGAAAGTCCGGTCTCTAGATTTGGCTGCTTTTGATTATCCGGAAAAAAACAAGATTGATTGGGTCGTGGGCGATATCCGGGACAGGAAAGCAGTAGATAAGATGATGCGCGGCGCTGATATTGTCGTGCATTGCGCCGCCGCCCTTCCTCTATATTCCAAAGAAGATATTTTTAGCACTGATGTTGATGGGACTAATAATGTAGTGGAGAGCGCCAAACAGCATGGTATAGACCGCTTGATTCACATTTCTTCTACCGCAGTTTATGGCATTCCAGACCATCATCCGATTAAAGAAGACGATAAATTAGTCGGTGTCGGTCCTTATGGAGAAGCGAAAATTCGCGCGGAAAAACTTTGTTTAGAGGCGAGGAAAAAAGGAATGTGCGCGTCGATTATCCGGCCAAAATCTTTTGTCGGGCCGGAACGGCTTGGGGTTTTCGCGCTTTTTTATGATTGGGCAAAAGACGGACATGATTTTCCAATGATCGGCAATGGTAAAAACCGGTATCAATTGCTGGATGTGGAAGATGTATGCGAAGCGATTTATTTATGCGCTACCAAGCCAAGAGAATTGGTTAATGATACCTTTAATATCGGGGCGAAAGAATTTACCACCATGCGGGAAGATTATCAGGCGGTTTTGGACGAGGCGGGGTTTGGTAAGAAAATTCGCGGTTTTCCAGTGGCGCCAATGATTTGGACTTTGCGATTTTTAGAATTATTAAAATTATCTCCGCTTTACAAATGGGTATACGAAACTGCCTCCAAAGACTCTTTTATATCAATAGAAAAAGCGGAAACCAAATTGGGCTGGCATCCGAAGTATTCTAACAAGCAGGCGCTCATCCGGAATTACCATTGGTATTTGGAAAACCTGCCAAAATTTGAAGGCCAGAGCGGCGTTTCCCACCGTGTCCCCTGGAAGCAAGGGATTTTGAAATTAGCAAAAGTTTTCTTTTAAATTCAGATTGCTTAATAGAAAAAAATAAATTTACGATTGAAGTTTTAAAAAATATGTTAATAGAAATTACTGAAAAAGTATTATATGAGATTGAAGACAAAAATTTTATCTATCAAGCCATTGAGATAACGATATGGGAAGATGAAATTATTGAGCTTGGGTCATATTATACTGGCAGACAATCAACGAAGAGTCGTTATTTTATTTGTAAACGTACCAAAGATAAAGACCATAGTTTGTTGGTATCTAAAGAAGAATTCCCGACAGTTTATTCAATGTTATTAACTTTTCAAAAGAGGTACGATCCTGATGGTAAAATAGTTAATTATTTATGCGCTATTTGCTCGTTCCCGATGTGCCCAGTTTTGAAATACCCCAATCTTATTTGTCGAGAATGCGAACATGAGGCAAAAAATGTTATGGGGGAAGTGCCACAATATAGAGGAGATTTTGATGGCGATAACCCAATTTATATTGATGGTAAAAAATGTTGGAAGATATATAAATTTGGTGGATATGTAACTATATTAGATAAATTGGATTGTAATAATGTAAATGAGTTTTATAGTAAATATTACAGTCCAACTTATTCAAAAATTGTAGAGTTAGTTTCGCAGCATAAATCATCGCAAGAGATTCAAGATTTTCTTAGTTCATTATCTCGGTAGAGTTTTAAAATAAATTTATGAAAAAATTATTAATTAAGAAAATTTTTATTAAAGGTATTCCGCGCGCGCAAAGTGCAACTCGGGGAGATGTGGGTGGTTTAAAAAGGTGGAGCGAGGCAGTTATTCAACAGACACAAGGATTGATAAAAATTACAGAGCCGTGCGAGATGAGGGTATTATTTATGCTTCGGACAAATTCATTTCCTGCTGATTATCCACATGGTCCAGATTTGGATAATTTATTGAAGCGATTTCAAGATGCTTTAAATAAAACGATTTTTGAAAATATGCCCGGAACAGATAGTTGTGTGATAAAACTTTTTGCAGCAAAAGAAAAAGCTCAAAGCGATGCCGAAACCGGCGCATTTTTAGAAATTTATAAAGTATAAATTCACCTTTCTGGAAAGTTTAGAATAAAATCTAGGGTCAGCTAGCTAAGATTTTTAAAGAGAAAAATTAGAAATAATATTTGGCGGTTAAACATTAGGCATTATTTACAACACCCTTACAAACTCCAGTTTGTAAGGGTGTTGTTTGTAATGTAATATAAGGAAATATGAAGAAAGTGAAAACAGCAAGACAAATGGAGCGGCATCTTAAGGGGATGGCTAATCATTACCGAATTGGCATTTTATTACTCATTGGTGAAAATGGCACTATGACTCTTGAAAGTATTATTTCGGAGCTTGGCGCAAATGAGAAAACCATAGGCGAACATGCAAGGCGGCTTTACAATGCCGGATTGATTAACAAAAAATATCTGAGTAAATTTGTAGAACACACATTGTCGCCATACGGAAAAATATTCGTCCGATTTTTAAAATCATTTCAAACCGATTAATTAAGTTATTTAATAACACCCTTACAAACTGGAGTTTGTAAGGGTGTTAGAAGTTATGGGTACTACGCTTAAATATTTATTTATTTCTATGCGGCCGAGGCAGTGGGTGAAAAACCTGGTTCTTTTTGCTGCTTTATTTTTTGTTAAAGCTTTTACGGATTCAGAAAAAGTGTTATTGGCAACCGAAGCTTTTGTTTTATTTTGTCTGGCTTCCAGCGCGGTTTATTTATTCAATGATATTGTGGATTTGCCGAAAGACCGGGAGCATCCATTTAAAAAACTTCGGCCCCTGGCTGCCGGAAAAATTAATTCGCTAACAGCAACCGTGGCGGCAGTATTATCGGGAGCGGCTTCAATACTGGGCGGATTTTATTTAAATTGGTGGTTTGGCGTTACAGTTGTCGGATATATTTTATTGAATATTGCTTATTCACTGCTTTTAAAAAAATTGATTATCTTGGATGTTTTTACCATTGCCATCGGTTTTGTGATTCGGGTGGTAGCTGGCGCAGTGGCAATCAGCGTGCCGTTTTCTTCCTGGCTGATTCTCTGCACGTTTTTCCTGACGCTGTTTCTTGCAATTAATAAAAGAAAAAGCGAACTGGTGTTTAACGCGGCCAGCGGCAATCGGTCGGTGTTAGAAAATTATTCCCCGGCATTTTTAGACCAAATGAGCATGGTCGCTTTATCAGCGACTATTATCAGCTATACTTTTTACACTTTCAGTTCTGAACACAGCAAGCTTTTGATGCTGACAGTTCCGATCGTGCTTTACGGGCTTTTTAAATATCTTTTTATCGTTAATGAAAGCCGGGGCGCGGACGACGGTCCAAGCGATGTTTTTTTGCGGGAACCCAGCTTGCAATTAACAGTTTTGATTTGGCTAATTGCCACAGTGCTGATTTTGGTTTACAGATAGTTAGCTCGTTACTTCTGATGCAGTTTTTGTGCAATATAAATTGATAAAGTTATTATAACTATCAGTAGCATTCGGCTCCTTTACTAGGAATTTTTCGTAACTTTTAGGATCATTTGGATTTAATTTGACGAGTTGATTGGTTCTAATGGCAAAAATAGTAAAGCCAAAAGAGGCAAGTTTTTTTAAAAAATTAAGAGGATTATTCCCCGCAGTCGTTATCCAGTCGGGAGCGAATTCAACAACAATAGACATATCATGATTTTGCTTTAAGATATTCTCCATTCCATTTATAGCCGCGGATTCGCCCCCCTCAATATCCATTTTGATCATATCAAATTTCGTAACCCCTTCTTTTAAGAGTATTGTTTCCAAGTCGGAAGCTGGTACGGTTATTTTTCGCATTTTAAAATTTAGCGGCACATTGGGGAGAATGCTATGGCATCCTGCTTTTTCTTCGCAATGATAAAAATCAATCATACCCGCATGGTCGGTAATCGCCATTTGATATATTCTTACATTTCGGAGGTTTTTAACGTTTCTTTGCAATATTTGGAAATTTTCCGGATCGGCTTCAAAGGCATAAACTACGCCATTTTTACCGACTAATTTGGAAAACAGTTTAGTGAAGTACCCTATATGCGCGCCAAGGTCTACTATGACCATATCTGGTTTTATGATTTTTTTAAATAATAAACAAGTTTCTTTTTCATAAAGTTCCCAAAGCATGTCCAGTTTCCATCGGCGGATATAGTTTTTAGGAAAAGAATAACCCCGCAAATAGCTATAAATATCAGTAAGAAAATCTAAAATTGCATAGATAAATTTATCCAGCCGCGGCCAATGGATATATCGTCGGTATATTTTCCTTAATATTGAAATCATAACGAGTTTATTTTATCAGAGAGAACCCATCTCAATAATAGTTTCTCAACACGATACTAGCCAATTTTGGAGTTGTGGCTAAAATGAATTATCTCTGCGTTATTCCTCCTCGCTGTGGTATTCAACCACAAGCTTGTCGTCATTCCTTGATCTAATTCATTTTAGCGGACAACGCGTTGGAAAGCTATTATTGAGATGGGTTCTAATAACAATTCAAGGCAGAAAATAGTTATAAATTTATATGAAAATCAGCTTTTTTCTACAAGGGAGATTTGCCTACATAGGCCACACGATGAACGTTTTATTTAAAGAACGATATGGCATTGAAGATTTTTGCGGCTATGTTTCCAAAAGATTAAGTCAGAAATTTTTACATAATCAAAAAGAAATTAAATATAGCACTCTGGTCTTAAATGAAGACGTGCATGCAAAATATAAAAGTGAAAAAATCGACCATAATTATTTAGAATATTTAGAGAAAGAATACGGCATTCCTAATTTATGGCCGTATCTTACGGTGGACCGGGTTATTCGCTATAACTTATTTATCCGGGCCTACCCCCACGATACTTCCATTTATTCGCATGAGGATATGATGAAATTGGTTCAAGCCACCGCCCGAGCAATTATAAAATTTTTTGAGGAGGAGAAGCCGGATTGCGTTATTTTTTCTGTTGTCGGCACCCTCGGCAGTCTGTTGCTGTATCATATTGCTAAGAAGAAAAATATCAAGACGATTATAATTGAGGCGGCCAGGATCGATAATAAATATTTTCTAACCGAAGAATATGACCGCCCAACCTATATTTTAAAATCATTGGAATATATCAAAGAACATCCTTCGGAAGAATCGGTTTTAAAATACTTAAAAGAAGCTGAGGCGTTTCTGAAGCATTTTCGCGAGAAAAAAAATTATTATTTTGAAGCTTCAGAATCTTTTGCGGCCCTTACTCACACCCCCTCACGCCTAAAGAATTTGGAATTTTTATTGCCTAAGAACTGGCTTCGTTTCGCGCGGTGGCTGGTCAGATATTTGCCGGAATATTGGGAATATCGGAGTGATTACAGCACTCCCAATCCCCTTTATGTTTTTTGGGATAAAATTAAACGGAAGCTCCGAATAGTCGTTGGTTACGAAGATCTTTGTGATAAAGCAGTTTCCGGCGAGAACTATATTTATTTTCCTTTACAGGCCGAGCCGGAAGCCCAGCCGATGCTGCTTACGCCATTTTACGAAGATCAGATTTGGCTGATTAAACAAATTGCGAAATCTCTGCCGCTCCAGTATAAATTATACGTAAAAGACCACCATTGGATGATTGGCTATCGGCCGCGGAAATATTATCGGGAAATTAAGAAAATTCCTAACGTAAAATTAATAGATGTTTCTGTTAAAGGCATTGATTTGATTCAGAACAGCCGGGCAGTAATTACTACTGTTGGAACGTCTGGTTGGGAAGGATTATTGCTTAAAAAGCCAGTCATTGTTTTCGGTAAAATATTTTATAGTTATTTGCCGGGAGTTAAGCGTTGTTCTTCGGTGGAGGATTTGCCCCATTTAATTAAAGAGTTTTCAGAAAAACCAATGCCGGATTACGATAAGGAAATTATTCAATTTATAGCGGCAATGTTTAAAGAAAGTGTAGATATCGATTTTTACCAGATTTGGGACGTAGAGGGCGGCGGAAAGCTGGCGGAAAGAAAGGGTCAATTGGTTCCGCTGGTGGATTTACTTGCTCAAAAAATGGGATTGCTATGAAGAATATTCGCATCATACCGAGATTAGATATTAAAGGTTTTAATGTGGTAAAGCCGGTTCATACCGAAGCGTTGCGGGTGGTTGGCAATCCGAAAGAATTGGCCGATAGATATTACCAAGAGGGCGCCGATGAGCTTATTTATTTGGATATCGTTGCCAGCCTTTATCAAAGGAATTTAGATTTTGATTTATTGAAATCAGTTTCAGAAAATATTTTTATTCCTTTTACAGTTGGCGGAGGCATCCGAACTATTCAGGATATTAATAATGCCCTTCGTTCCGGCGCTGATAAAATAGCTATTAATACTTATGCGGTTAAAAATCCTGAATTCATAACTAAAGCGGTAAAAGAATTCGGCTCACAATGCATAGTACTGTCTATTGAGGCAAAAAAACAGCCTAACGGGGCCTGGGAGGCCTATACTGACGGCGGGCGGGAGCATTCCGGATTAGATGCTATTAAATGGGCGAAACGGGGTTTAGAATTGGGAGCTGGCGAATTAATGATTACTTCCATAGATCAGGATGGCACTGGCCGCGGTTTTGATTTGGAATTAGTCCAAAAAATAACTGACTTTGCTAATGTGCCGGTAATTGTTTATGGCGGAGCTGGAAACAAGGAATCTTTCTTGCAAGTTATTAAAAATGGCAAAGCGGACGCGGTAGCAGCCGCTTCGGTATTTCATTATCAGAATTTATCAATTTTAGAAATTAAAGAATATTTAAAAAATAATGGCATTAATGTTCGATTGCCTTAAACATGATTAAATCTAAGGTAACAATTCTTGATTATGGCGTTGGCAATTTATCAAGCCTTAAAAAGGCTTTTAGAGTTTTTGATATGGATGCCGATATTTCTGAAGATCCGCAAGCTTTGAAAACGGCTGACGCCGTGGTTTTGCCGGGAGTCGGCTCTTTTGAAGCTGGCATGCGCGGATTAAAAGTCCGCGGCCTGGTAGAAGCGGTCAAAGAATTTGCTGAAAAAAATAAGCCGATGCTTGGGATTTGCCTCGGCGCCCAGCTTTTATTGGGACAGGGATTTGAGTTCGGGATTTTTGACGGCTTGAACATTATTCCGGGAAAGGTTGTCCGTTTTCCTGATTTAGAAAATAATGAGAAGATACCGCAGATCGGATGGAATGCGGTGTATTCAGCGAACGGCCAGCCCTGGCAGAAAACCATACTTGATTCTTTAGACGAGAATTTTAATGCTTATTTTGTCCATTCTTATATTTTAGTTCCAGACAAAAAAGAAAATATTTTTGGTTTAACGAAATATGGAGGTTACGAATTCTGTTCCGCGATTAAAAAGGGAAATATTTATGGCTGCCAATTTCATCCGGAAAAAAGCGGCGCCACCGGGTTAAAAATAATTAAAAATTTTATTGATATTATATGAGTGAAAAATTAGAAGTTAAATACGGATTGCCTCCAGAGGTAAAATTTTGCAAGAAATGCGTTATTTCCAATCAGCGGCCGAATTCTGCTATTGAATTTTCCCACACAAAAGACACCAAGAAAAAAACTATTTACTTTGACGAAAATGGAATTTGCGATGCCTGCCGATTTACAGAAATAAAAAGGAATTCAATTAATTGGGAAGAAAGAGAAAAAGAATTAATTGAATTATGCAATCGGTTTCGGCGCCAAGACGGCCATTACGACTGTCTAGTCCCGGGATCAGGCGGTAAAGACAGTTTTTATGCCGCTCACGTTTTAAAATATAAATACGGAATGCATCCGCTTACGGTAACTTGGGCGCCTCATCTTTATACTGATTGGGGTTGGAAAAATTTCCAAGCTTGGATCCATGCCGGTTTTGATAATTTTTTATTTACTCCTAATGGGCGAGTCCACCGCTTATTAACGAGACTGGCGTTAGAAAATTTATTCCATCCTTTCCAGCCATTTATTGTCGGACAAAAAAATTTGCCGCCTAAAATAGCGGCAGCTTATGATATTCCGTTGATTTTTTTTGGCGAAAATGAAGCGGAGTACGGCAATCCGATTGCGGACAGCGCCACGCCTCAGCGGGATTGGGCTTATTTTACCGCTCCGGACAAATCTAAAGTTTATTTAAGCGGCACTTCAGTTGCGGATTTAATAGAAAAATATGGCTTAGAAGAAAATGATCTCGACGCTTATTTTCCGGCTAATCCGGAAGAGATTAAAAAAATTGGGGCAGAAGTCCATTATCTCGGCTATTATTTAAAATGGCATCCGCAATCCGCTTATTATTATTCGGTAAAATACGGCGGTTTTCAGGCTTCGCCGGAAAGAACGCCGGGAACTTACAGCAAATATAATAGCATTGACGACAAGATTGACGATTTTAATTTCTATACCATTTTTACTAAATTCGGCATTGGTAGGGCGACTTCCGATGCGGCGCAAGAAATCCGTTCCGGCGACATCACCAGAGAAGAAGGCATTTCTTTGGTTAAGCGTTTTGACGGGGAATATCCGGCTCGATTTGAAAAAGAATTGTTTGACTATCTTAGCGTTAAAGAAGAAGAATTTCCTAAGGCGGCAAAAATGTTTAAGCATCCAATAATGACAAAAGAATATTTTATGGAATTAGCGGATAGTTTTCGGTCCCTCCATCTTTGGGAAAAAGTTGGCGGTGAGTGGCGCTTAAGACATCAGGTAAAATAGTTTAATCCTTGTATATGTAAGGATTAAGGAATTTTGATAGATCTCTTTGATTTATTTTTTCTGCAATTTTTTCCGGACTTGGCAGATGATTCAGATAATCCTGCGCCACTTCATCGGTAAAATCCGCTTTTTTCGTGTATTTTATTTCCAAGGATTTATTTTGCGGAACAGGGATTATTCTGTCAATATTTCCATTTTTAATGTTTTCTACCAGGCCTCGATGCGCCGCTTTAACCGCTTTCATTCCAAATCTAAATGGTTCGTCGGCAGATTCCGGAAAGGCATGAAAGAGCATATCGCCGGAATCCAGTCCCTTGCTAAGCAAGTGGATAGTCGCTCCAACATAATCAAAATTTCCTTGATAAGCTGCCCAAAAATTGCAAGAATTTCCGCGATAATATGGGGATACGCCTACATGGATGTTATAAGCTTTTTTTGCCACCAGAAAATCAATCAGCGCGCTTTTTATGTAACTGGCTCCGAAAACAACATACTTTTCCGAATTCATGGCAATTTTAAAAGTTTCTATCGGCAATTTATTTAAATCGCCGATTCTAATCACTAACGGCCTTACGTTTTTAGGAAGGAATCGCGGCTGGCCGAATACGGATTGTTCCGCCGCCATTACCTTAGAAAAATATTCTTTCATAACCGCAGATTTATCGTAAAAATCCGCCACCTCCCCAGGGAAGACAGTTGAGGATTCCATTACGGCATAAACTTCATCAGCGATTTTTGATAAATCTTCAATTAAAGATAAATGCCTCGGTTGGTTGCTGGTAAAAATTGTTATTTTCATTTATTGTTGCTTTCTATTTTCTTTTTAAGATCTGAGTAAATAGTTTTAGCAGTTGTGTTGTTTTTCCCGATACAGACTACGTCAAATCGGCCGGCATCTTTTAGCGCCCCAACATTATATAAAATTATGCCTTCTTTTTTGCCATTAATTGGATAAAGTAATTCCCGGAATTTTTCTTTTAGCGTGGAAAATGGCATACCTTTAAATTTCGTGACGGTAAAGTCGCTGGCAATATAAGAAATCCCTTTTAGTAAACCATTATTTATTTTTTCAACAATAATTCTTGGGTAAAAAGTTCCGGTTTTTCGCATATTGGCTTCTACCCAATACCATTTGTGATTTTTAGTCAGAATCAAGTCTATTCCGAAGAACCCGTTAAAATTTTTGGAAATCAGATATCTGGTAAATTTTCTGACATCTTTTAACACTTTTTTAAGCGGTTCGCCTCGGAGGGCAGTTTGCGGGAATTTACAACCGACATACCATTGTTCCTTTCCTTCTAAAAGCTGGTCATGCATTGAAACTATTTTCCAGCTTTTATCTGGAAAAACTTGTATTTGTATTGATGGGGAGGCGATTACTTCCGGAACCCATTCTTCCGCTGTTGCGCCGCTTCCTTCTTGCGCTTGTTTGAGTTTAAATAACGAGTTTTTTAAAAATCTCTTTTTTTCTTTTTTATTGTAGCTTTGGAATTCAGCCGCGCTTATTTTAGTAATTCCAGCGCCGGAAATTCCCTCATCAATTTTAATCGCAATTTCTTTTTTCTCAAGCTCGGATAATTTTTTAATTGCCATTTCTAATTCCGCGGGAGTTCGAATTTTTTCGAAACCGGCAGGAATAGGCAAGTTTAATTTTTTTGCCAATTTTCTAAAACCGCTTTTCGTACCAAATTTTTCCGATAGCCCGCTATGAGCATAAATAGGCACCCGAACTTTTTTAGAAAAAAATTTTTCTTCTCGAGTGGCATTATAAGTATCCAGATAATGTTTGCTTTGGTTTATGGCGGAAATTATTTTGGGATTATAAAAAATCGAATTGTGAGTTAATTGTGTTTGGCTAGCGGGATTGATAAATCGGCATTCATTAAATTTCCAGCCAAGATTTTCTAAGTAAGCTAAGTAGCTAGCTTCAACGGGCGTTTTAGTAATGCAAACATCTCCGTTATTCATGTAAACCAGGCCACGCTGGTCAAAATCTAAAACTCCGGGCACCGCTTCAATGCCGCGGAAAGTTAAATTATGAAGAATAATTTTTTTGCTATTAATGTCCATTTGACTTTTGTTACAAAATGAATTATTATTTGTATAACCTTGAAAATTTATAGGAGGTATCCATGTGCCGAATCCTGGCGATGTCTAGCGATTTAAAACCTTATCAACAAAAAGCTTTAGAAGAATTTCAAAAATTATCTGTTTGCGGCAAGGTTCCAGCTTCTATTCCTGCGGGCCATAAGGATGGTTGGGGATTAGCAGCTTATGGCGAAGATAAAACCGGGATTGTTTTTTACGTCCGTCGCCCTTATGAATCTTCTTATGACCCAGTTTATCGCAATTCCGTAGATATTATAAGAGAGATGGTTTTGCCGGTTATAATTGGACATTTGCGCAAAGCGTTGGTTGGCAATAATACAACTGCCAATACCCATCCTTTTGTAATTGGCAATTTTGCTTTTTGCCATAATGGCAGCGTGTCCTTTACCTCCGACGATCTTTTAGAATCAGACTATAAAAAACTTGTTAACGGCCAAACTGATTCAGAGAAACTATTTTGTTTTCTCATGCAGTTAATTTTTAAAAATAACGATGATGTTTCTGCGGCGATAGTTGAATTATTAAAATTTATTCGCGGAAAATATGATTATACCGCTCTTAATTTTATTCTTACCGACGGGAAGACAATTTGGGCGCTTAGAGAAGTTAATGAGGACAACGAATGGGTAAAAAAGTTAAATATGCGCGACAGCTATTACACTTTATATCGTGGTTCTGATGATAGCGGTAAAGTTAATTTAATTTGTTCTGAGCCATTGCCGGTATTTGATTTAAAATGGAATTTAATTCCCAATCACGCCCTCGTAAGCACTAGAGCTGATGCGGTTGCCACTTTAATTATTTAGCCGAAAAACGCCCTACTCCTGGGCGTTTTTTTATGGATAAGAATTTTGAGAAACTAAATATATTGGCGCCAGGTTGTAGTCTTTGACGGAAAAATTTTACTCGTTATACTTAGTGTTATAGTTAATTTTAATAGTCGCGCTATTTTTTTAATTAATTTTTGTATAAAACATGCCTAATTTAAACAAACAGAGCATTGCGGAAAATCTTAATAAAAAGCTCGCGGAAAATAAAAAACACTACGGAGAACTTTACGATAATAAAAAATCCTTTCTTCGTTATCCGGCGGATTGGATTATTCGTTTTCATAACATGTACCTTAAGAAAAATTTACCCACTGGCCGGGTATTGGATTACGGCTGCGGCACCGGAAACAACAGCGTATTTTTTTTAGAGAATGGCTATGATGTTTTTGGGGCGGATGTTAATGAGAATGTTTTAAAATTAATTAAAAAGAATTTAGAATTTCGGCACCTCAATCCCAAATTGATTAAAAAGTTTTCTATTATACCGCCAGACAGCACTAAGTTGCCTTTTAAAGATAATTTTTTTGATTTTATTTTATGCAATCAAGTTTTTTGTTATCTTGCGTCCGAAGAACAGATAAAAAAAGTTTGTAAAGATTTATCCAGAGTTTTGCGTCCTGGCGGAATAGTTTTCTTTACCATTTATGGCTTGGAGAATTATTATTTTAAATATCACGCAAAAGAAATACATACCGGCGGAGTATATAAAATTCTTATTGACGACCCGAAACACCGCCTTTATGGCCTGGAAGAGCTTGATTATGTTGTGCGCGATGAGAAGCACCTTAAGGACTTGTTTTCTGAATTCGAGTGTGTAAGTACGGGACATTTCAGTGAAGGAATGCTGGATATGTCCAGTAATTTCCACTGGATTTTTATTGGTAAGAGCAAGAAAAAAGCTTAAAGATGGGTTGATGGAACGTGATCAGATAAGTTCCAAATATTATGGAATATTCTAAGAAAGTGCCGCATGGGATTATGTTCCATCATTTCCATAATGATAAGCATCCTAAAACCCAAGGTTCTATTTCCGCGGAAGATTTTAAAAAAATTTTAAATTATATCGGAGTAGAAAGAATTTTATCGCCGGCAGAATGGCTTGAAAGATTGGTAGAAAATAAATTAAAGCCAGAAGATATTTGTTTAACTTTTGATGATGGTTTGTTATCCCAGTTTGAGGTAGCCCTGCCGGTTCTAGAACTTTTTAAATTAAAAGCTTTTTGGTTTGTTTATTCCGGAGTTTTCGAAGGAAAATTGGAAAATCTGGAAATCTACCGGCTTTTCCGGACAAAATATTTTGAGAATATCGACGACTTTTACCAATTATTTTTTCGAAAAGTTTTAGAGTTGGATCTAGCTGGTGCGGCAAATCCTGAGTTAGAAGAAAAAGCCATTGAAGAATTACAAACCTATTTCCCTTTTTACTCAGTGAATGATGCCAGATTCCGTTTTATAAGAGACCGGGTATTGGGAAAAGAAAATTATGAAAGACTGATGGATTCTATCTTGGCAGAATATGGAGTCAATAAATCAGACCTCGCCAAAAATTTATGGACATCCGACCAAGACCTGAAATTATTAAATGATAATGGTCACTTGATCGGACTGCATTCTTATTCTCACCCTACCGCGCTTGCGGATTTATCTTATCAGGAACAATTTGAGGAATATCATAAGAATTATTTGCATTTGAAGCGAGCTTGCGGGAAAAATCCGATTGCCATGTCTCATCCCGCTAATTCTTATAATGAAGATACTTTAAAAATTTTAAGAGAATTTGGCATTTACTGCGGTTTTCTATCTAATATGGTTTCCAAGCCGCTTGCGGGAAATCGGTTGGCGGCCAATAATTTAGAAATTTCAAGAGAAGATCACGCGAATCTGATCCGAGTTCTTTAAAGTTATATAAATCATGGATAAACGGAAAATTTGTTTTGTTATTCCGGAATATAATTATAAAACTTCAACTCACTTTGCCTATCTTTACGATTTTGTTGAATTGCTCTCAAGAGAGTACGATATTTTTTTAGTTGCCGAAAAAGGCAATGGCAAAGTAAGCGGAGCAATCGATTACTACATCCAGAAATGGCGTTTCCTGCCATTTCGGATAATGGAAAATCTTTTGGTTTTGTTATGGGCAAGGTACCGGGGTTATTCTAATTTTTATGTCCATTATTCTTTTCTCTCGGCTTTTCAGGCATCTTTAATCTCCCGCCTTTCCGGGGGAATAACTTGGTACTGGAATTGCGGCTTACCGTGGCTTTATAAGCGGAATTGGTTCCGCCAGGGTTTTGAGAAATTGGTTTATAGGCTGATTAGCTTTTTAGTAACCGGAACTGATAATTTAGGAAGCGAATACGCGCGGCATTATAAGATTCCGATTTCTAAGATCATTACTTTGCCGAATTGGATTGATGTACAAAAAATCAAAAATCAAAAATCAAAAATCAAAATTGATGAGTTTAAAAATCAATTAAAAATACCGCCAAATGCCAAGGTTTTGTTATTTGTGCACCGGCTGTCTAAAAGAAAGGGGGCTGATCATCTTCCGGAAATTTTAAATCAACTTAAAAATGATAATGTTTTTTTATTGGTAGTCGGAGATGGGCCGGAGCGCGAAGCGCTCAACGTAAAACTCAAAACTTATAATCTACAAGACAAAGTTAAGTTTGTGGGTTGGGTGCCGCAGTCGGAGGTGGCCAATTATTTCATGTTGGCAGACATATTTCTTTTACCATCGGAAGAAGAAGGCTTCCCCCATGTTCTTTTAGAAGCAATGGCTGCCGGTACGCTGTTTGTTGCGAGCGGCGTCGGCGGGATCCCCGAAATTATTCCTTCCGCCGAAAAAAATTTTTTAGTTTCGCCTCGCAATACCAAAGAATTCGCCGATAGAATTAGAGAATTATTGGAGCTGGACGAATCCAAAAGGAATAATTTAAAGTTATCCTTATTGGAATGGGTCAGCCGATTTGATATTAAAAATGCCGCTAACCGTTTCCGGAAGATAATTGAAGATCCATTAGATGCGGTAGCGGGAGAAGGCTAATACGCATAAATATGCTTAAGAAAAAAATTTTGGCGGTTATTCCGGCAAGAGCCGGGTCAAAGAGGATTCCGAATAAAAATATCCGGAATTTTTTAGGCAAGCCTTTAATTGCTTATGCCATAGAGCAGGCACTCAAAAGTCCGATTGTGGATAAGGTGATTGTAGATACTGACTCTTCAAAAATCGCTGCCATTGCCAAAAAATATGGGGCGGAAGCGCCATTTTTACGGCCAGTTCATTTAGCCACAGATACCGCAAGCGCCAATGACGCGCTTTTGCATCTTTTGTTGCAGTTGAAAAAGAAAGAGAATTTTATTCCTGATTACGTGCTGTATTTACAAACCACTTCGCCTTTGCGGGAGTCAAAAGACATCAGTGACTGCTGGAATTTAATGAAGAAAACTAATGCGGACACCGTGCTCACCATTTGTCCAACCCATCCGCGGCTTTATTATTTGGATAAAAATCAAAATATTATTTTAGCAAATGGCTCAGAAAACCAATCTACGAATGTACAGCAGTGGCGGCCGGCTTATATTTTAAACGGCTGTTTTGTTTATCTAGTTAAAACCGCCGCATTTTTAAAAGAAAAAAATATAATTACAAAAAATACGAAAGCGGTAATTTGCGATAAATTGCGTTCGGTGGATTTGGACATGCCGGAAGATTGGGCGTTGGCAGAATTATTGTATAAAAATAAAAAAGCGATTGCCCAGCGGATAAAAAATTTATGAGATTTTTAATAGTCGGCTTAGGTTCGATGGGTAAGCGAAGAATTCGCAACCTTTTAGCCAATGGCGAAAAAGATATTGCTGGTTTTGATATTCGGCCGGATCGGCTGAAAGAAGCCCAAGAAAAATACGGTATTAAAATTATAGGTGATTTTAAAAAAATATCACGGCAAGATTTTGATGCAATGCTGATTTCCGCTTCGCCGGAAGCCCACGGCGATTATATTAGATTTGCACTCAAGCATAAAAAACATTTTTTTGTGGAGCATCCGACCAGCGATGATGGGTATAAAGAGATTTTGGAAAATAAAGATTTAAATATTGTAAAAGCGCCATCCTGCACTATGCGTTTTTATACGCCGATTAAGATGATGAAAAAGATTTTAGATGAAGGAAAAATCGGAAAAATTCTGGCTTTTCAATATCATATGGGGCAGTATTTGCCGGATTGGCATCCGTGGGAAGATTATCGCCAGGTATATTTTTCCAAAAAAGAAACCAGCGCCTGCCGGGAAATGCTGCCGTTTGAGCTGATTTGGCTTAATTGGCTTATAAATTCCAGGGTAGCGGATATTTCCGGGAATATCGCTAAAGTTTCGGATTTAAATATGTCCGCTGACGATATTATTTCGGCCAATATAAAATACGAAAATAGCGTTTTAGGAAACGTGCTTATTGACGTAATTTCCAGAAAACCAGCGAGAACGATCAGAATTCTTGGTTCGGATGGAGTTTTGGATTGGGAAAGGTTTGGTCATGAAATTAAATTATACGACGCTAAAACAAAAAACACCGAAATTATCCCAGTTCCTAAGGACAATCCGGAAAAAGGATATGTGAATGAAGAAGAAATGTACAATGATGAAATAAAAGCTTTTTTGAATGCGATTTATGGCAAGGCCGCGTACCAATTTTCTTTTGAGGAGAATTTGTCGAATCTCCGGGCGCTCTTCAGGATTATATCTTAATTATGCTCAATCTTCCGGAAAAAATTATAATTTTTGATACGGAATTTACTGCTTGGGCGGGGAGTTTAGAGAATAACTGGAGCCGGCCTAATGAATACCGGGAAATTGTCCAAATCGGAGCAATTTTAGTGGACACGGAACAATTGATAGAAATCGATGCCCTGAATTTATTAGTGAAACCAGCTAAAAATCCGATACTTTCGGAATATTTAACTAATTTGACTGGTATTCGGCAGGAGGATATTGATAAAGCAGGAATATCTTTTCCAGAAGCTATTTCCCAATTTGATTCTTGGTGCGGATCATATCCGATATATTCCTATGGAGGCGATGAAGAAAATATTAAAGAAAATTGTCGGCTGCTGGAAATGCCATTTGTTTTCGATGCATTTCGATTTCAAGACATTAAAAATATATTTCTAGATCATGGTATTGCAGCTAATCAATATCAAAGCGGCAATATTATGGAAGCCTTTGGCAAAAAAACCAAGCTGGACAATCATTATGCCCTAAATGACGCCCGGATTATTTTGGAAGGCTTGCGAGAGTTAAATAGCAGCCTTTCTAAAGCATGAAATATATTGTTATTCAGGGTAAAAAAATTAGTTACGGCAAAAAACCTTTTATTATCGCAGAAGCCGGGGTAAACCATAATGGCAATTTAGAGCTGGCCTTGAAATTAATTGATGCGGCGGCTTTTGCCGGAGCGGATGCGGTGAAATTTCAGACTTTCCGGGCGGAGCGGGTAGTGACTACCGGCGGTGAAATGGCGGATTATCAAAAACGTAATCTTGGCAAAACTGAAAGCCAGCTTGCCATGCTCCGCAAGCTGGAGTTAAAAGAAAAATTTTATCCGGCTTTAATCCAGCGGGCGAAAGAGCAAGGAATTATTTTTCTTTCCACGCCGCATGGCGGTTTTGAATCAGTGGATTTCTTGCAGAAAATGAAAGTGCCGGCGTTTAAGTTCGGTTCTGGCGATTTAACCAATTTGCCGCTTTTGGAATATGCCGCAAAATTTAAAAAGCCGATGCTGATCAGCGCCGGTATGAGTAATTTGGAAGAAGTAAAAAAAGCCGTAGCCGCGATTAAAAAAGCCGGCAATAATCAGATTTTAGTATTTCAGTGCACTACTGATTATCCGCTCGCCCCGGAAAATGTCCATTTGCGGGCAATGCAGACCATGATGAAAGAATTGGGTGTTTTGGTTGGTTATTCGGATCATACGATTGGGTCTCAAGCGGCAGTGATGGCCACGGCGCTTGGCGCCTGCATGCTGGAAAAGCATTTTACTTTGGACAGGAATTTGCCAGGGCCGGATCAGGCAGCGTCTATGGAACCGCTGGAATTTAAAGAAATGGTTCGGCAAATAGAAAAGGCAATGGTAATTTTGGGTTCGCCAAAAAAGCGACTACTTAATTGTGAAAAGCAGTATGTGAAAGTGGCAAGGAAGAGTTTAATTTCCGCCAGGGCGATTAGGAAAGGAGAGAAATTTACAGTTAAAAATTTAACAGTTAAGCGGCCGGGAACAGGAATTTCCCCAAGGCGCTGGAAAGAAGTTTTAGGTAAGCAATCTAAAGCAAAGATTAAAAAAGACAGCCTAATCACTGAAGGCATGGTTTAAAATCACTCTGTGTCAGAGAGTGATTTTTTTTATTTTTAGTATTGCTACTTAATGATGTAAAAACTAGTTATAGTTAAAAATAAAAACTATGGTTAAAAAAAGAAAAATTGCTTACGTGTCCGGAACTCGGGCGGATTACGGGCTGATGACTTCTATTTTAAAAGCGATTGATAAAAGCGATAAATTGGAATTGCTGCTTTATGCAACCGGTATTCATTTGATGTCGAAATTCGGAGAAACTGCTAAAGAGGTGGAAAGAGAATTTTCTCAAACCAAGCGCTTGCCAGCGGTTTTTGAAAATGATAGCCGATTAGGAATGGCAAAATTTACCGGCCAATTTCTTGTCAAACTAGTTTCCGCATTTGAAAAAGATAAGCCGGATTTAGTGCTTACGCTTGGGGATCGGGTGGAAATGCTTTGCGTTGCCACCGCCTGCCTTTATTTGGGAATTCCAACAGCACAGGTTCATGGCGGAGAAAAGACTTTTACGGTTGATGAAGTGGCGCGCCATGCGATTACTAAACTTTCTAACCTACATTTTCCGGCGACTAAAGAATCAGCCAAGCGGATTAAAAAAATGGGAGAAGAAGCTTGGCGGATTCACGTTGTCGGCGCTCCGGCTATGGATACGATTTTAAATGAAAAATTACCTTCCCGAAAAAAGGTACTGGGTTATTTGAAACTTGGCAAGGATCAAAAATTTATTTTAATCACCCAGCATCCGGTTAGCGAAGAATATCAAGAAGCCGGCAAACAAATGGAAGAAACTCTCACCGCTGTTAAAGAATTTAATTTGCCGGCTGTGGCAGTTTATCCCCATGCTGACGCCGGAGGTTTAAAAATCATTAAAGTTTTAGAAAAAGAAAAAAATAATCCGTTTTTTAGAATTTTTCCAAGTATTTCATACAAGATGTTTCTTGCTTTGGAAAAAGAGGCGGTAGTTTGGGTCGGCAATTCCAGCGCCGGCATGATTGAATCCGCTTCTTTTAAAACGCCGGTAGTGAATGTGGGCACTCGCCAGCTTGGCCGCCAGCACGGAGGAAATTTGATTAATGTCGGCTATAATCGGAAAGAAATTTTCGCAGCAATCAAAAAATCGCTTTTCGATGCCGGCTATCGGAAAAAATTGCGGAAAGTTTCCAATCCTTACGGCGATGGCAAAACCGGTCCGCGAGTAGTTAAAATTTTAGAAAATTTTAAATTTGATAATAAATTGCTGGTTAAGCAATTGAATTACTAAATGAAAGATAAAGTAGTAGAAAATTTAATAAAAAAAGAGCAAAAGCGGCAGCGGAGCGTGATTAATTTGATTGCCTCGGAAAATTTTGTTTCTAAGGATGTTTTAGCCGCTGTTGGTTCGGAATTTATGAATAAATACGCCGAAGGTTATCCAGGAAAGCGTTATTATCAGGGAAATTCGGTCGTGGATGAACTAGAGGTTCTTTGCCAGGATCGGGCCCTGAAATTATTTAATCTTTCTCCGAAAAGCTGGCAAGTGAATGTTCAGCCGCTTTCCGGTTCGCCGGCGAATTTGGCGGTTTATGCCGGCTTAGTGCCTCCGGGCGGGAAAATTATGGGTTTGTCTTTGGATCAAGGCGGGCATCTTTCGCATGGCCAGAAAGTTTCTTTAACCGGTAAATGGTGGCAATCCATACTTTATGGAGTAGATCAAAAAACTGAACAGCTGAATTATCGGGAAATTAAAAAAATTGCTTTGAAAGAAAACCCGAATATTATTGTCGCTGGCTTTACCAGCTATCCCAAAATTATTGATTTTAGGAAATTCCGTTCTATTGCCGATTCTGTTGGCGCTTTATTAATGGTGGATATGTCGCATTTTGCCGGTTTGGCAGCTGGTAAGGCGTATCCCTCGCCATTTCCATATGCCGATGTGGTAACCACTACTACTCATAAAACTTTGCGCGGTCCGCGCGGGGCAATGATTTTTACAAAAAACGATAAGAGGAACTTGCCGATTTTAATTAATAAGGCGGTTTTTCCGCAGCTTCAAGGCGGTCCGCATCTTAATCAAATTGCCGGCGTAGCCGTTGCCTTAAAAGAAGCCAATAGTCCGGAGTTTAGAAAATATGCCCGCCAGGTAGTGAAAAACGCAAAAGCTCTTTCTGATACTCTTCAAGATTTGGGATGGCGAATTGCATCTGGCGGCACAGACACCCATTTATTGCTGGTTGATACTTGGATGAGTGGCCGCGGTTTAAGCGGCGGAGAAGCGGCGGTGAAACTGGAAAAAGCCGGCATTATCGTAAATAAAAATGCCATTCCTTACGATACTAGAAAACCGTTTGATCCGTCTGGCATTAGGTTGGGCAGCCCGGCGGAAACCAGCCGCGGCAAGAAAGAAAAAGATTTTATTAAGATTGCAAGAAAAATAGATAAGATTTTAAAAAGTTAACACGGAACACGGATTACTTATTAAGTTAAATTAGGGTTATATGCCATATGGATGATCGTTTTCAAAATTGGCAACCGCCAAAAATAGAACATGGAAAGTTGACGGAGTGGAATTGGGTGGTTTATCGGCCGGAAAATTTCAAACTTGGCCAGAAAACCGATATCGGCGCTTTTACGGCCATTTTTGCTCATTATGGAGTAACGATTGAAGATGGGGTGCAAATCGGTTCACATTGTGCTCTTTACTCTGCTTCTACCATTGACGAAAAAGAAGGGCCGGTATTTTTAAAAAGAAATTGCAGAATCGGTTCGCATAGCATTGTAATGCCCGGAGTTACCGTCGGAGAAAATACCATTGTTGGCGCCCAAAGTTTTGTAAATAGAGATTTGCCGCCGAATGTGGTTGCGGCGGGAGTTCCGGCAAAAGTGGTGATGCCCCTTGAAAAATATTTGGAAAAATTGAAATCGAGAAAAAATAAACCAAAATGAATTTATGAAATTTAAGAAATACCCAATCGCAAAACCTTATCTAAATAAAAAAGAAGAGCAATATGTTTTGGAAGTTTTGCGTTCCGGCGTTTTGAGTATTGGCCCGAAAGTTGAAGAATTTGAAAAGAAATTTGCTAAGTTTGCCGGAACTAAATATGCCTGCGCGGTTTCCAGCGGCACTGCCGGGCTTCATTTAGCAATGATTGCGGCCGGTATTGGGCCGGGAGACGAAGTTATTACCACCCCATTTTCTTTTGTGGCGTCAGCTAACGTGATACTGTATGTTGGCGCCAAACCGGTTTTTGTAGATATTGATCCGGTTACCTATAATATGAATCCGGCAAAAATTGAGGAAAAAATCACCAAAAAAACTAAGGCGATTTTGGCAGTTCATATTTTCGGTCAAGCAACCGATATGGACCCGATTTTAAAAATTGCCAAAAAGCACAAGTTAAAAATTATTGAAGACGCCTGCGAAAGTCTCGGCGCGGCTTATAAAGGGCGGAAAGTAGGCACTTTTGGCGAATCGGCGGTTTTTGCTTTTTATCCGAATAAGCAGATGACTACCGGCGAGGGAGGAGTGATTGTAACTAATAATAAAAAATTAGATACTTTATTCCGCAGCCTTCGGAACCAAGGCCGGGCGGAAAATATGCAATGGCTGGATCATGAGCGCCTCGGATATAATTATCGGCTGGATGAGATGAGTGCGGCGGTCGGTTCGGCGCAGCTGGAAAAAATTAAATTTCTTATTTCCGAGAAGAAGAAAATTGCCGGTTACTATAATAAATTTTTCGCTGAATATCCGGACCTAATCCAAATTCCCAGAGTTGCTAGGGGTAATACTCACACTTGGTTTGTCTATGTAATTTTTTTGAAAAGTAAAAAAAAGAAAAGAGACGAAATTATTCAAAGGTTGGCCAGGGAAGGGATTAGTTCCAAACCTTATCTGCCATCAATTCATTTATTCAGTTTTTATCGGAAATTATTTAATTACCAAGAAGGTGACTTTCCAATTTCAGAAATGGTTAGTAATAATGCAATCGCTTTGCCATTTTATATCGGATTAAAAAAAGCGGACATAAAATATGTTTGTGAAAAATTAGTAAAATTGTTGAATAAGTAATGCCCACCCAAAATCAATTTAGGGATAAAACTATTTTAGTGACTGGCGGCACTGGATCTATCGGTTCGGAAATCGTCCGCCAGCTTTTAAAACAGCAGCCGAAAGCGGTTCGGGTTTTTGCCCGTCACGAAGATCGGCATCATAAAATGATGCAGGAATTCGGCCTTAGTCCGGAAAATAATCATCAAAACCTCCGATTTATTATCGGCGATGTCCGGGATAAGGAACGGCTCCGGATGGCAATGGAGGGGGCGGATGTTGTTTTCCATGCGGCAGCGCTCAAGCACGTCCCGATGGCCGAATACAATCCTTTTGAAGTAATAAAAACCAATGTTCTTGGCGTTCAAAATGTAATTGATTTAGCGAGAGATTTAGGAGTAAAAAAAGTTATCAATATTTCCACGGATAAAGCGGTTAATCCGGTTGGCATCCTTGGGGTTTCTAAATTGCTGGGAGAAAAATTAATCCTCGCCTCTTATTATTATAAAGGCGATAAAAAAACCCAATTTTCTTGCGTTCGTTTTGGCAACGTGCTCGGCAGTCGCGGAAGCATTTTGCCGCTGATGAAAAAACAAATTTTGGAAAAAGGAGTGGTAACGGTTACTGATCCGGAAATGACTAGATTCGTGATGACTATTCCCCAGGCGGTTAACCTGGTTTTGAATGCGGCCAATTTAAGTCAGGGGCAGGAAATTTTTGTTTTAAAAATGCCAGCGGTGAAAATGGGCGATTTAGCCAAAGCCGCTATTAAACATTACGCGCCTTTGGCTGGCAAGGTCCCGGCGGACATCAAGATTCAATTTATTGGCAAAAGAGAAGGAGAAAAAGACCATGAAAGTTTATTGAATGGCCATGAATTAAATATGGCGATGGAAACTGAAAATATGTATATTCTGACGCCGCAGCAAAAAGTTGTCGGGCTGGAGTATAATAAAAATTATCCTAACGCTTCAAAATTTAAAGCCAGAAGCAAGCATTATCTATCTAATTACGCTCCGAAGTTATTGCAGAATGAGTTAATAAATTTGATAAAAGAATCTGATTCGCCGCGTTATTATTGAGATGGGTTCTGGCGGACACAATACCTTTTTTGTTTATTGTTAATTTCATGAAATCAAAAAAACCACTGATAATTTTAGGATTTCAAAATTACGCCAACCATGATTCCGGGGCCTGCCTTTTCCGGATTGATGAATCAAACGAAGAGATACGTTACGTAGCGATTTCGGAAGAAAGGTTAAATCGGAAAAAATATTCTTACTTTTTTCCCGCCCATTCCATTAAGTATTGTATGGATGCGCTGGGCATTGAATCGGTTAAGGAAATTGATATGGTAGTAGGCGATTGGGCGAGAATCAAGCGATGGCATAATTCTGGTCCCGCCTACCGCAAAGCCGAATTTGATTACATTAAGTTAAAGTTGAATATTCCTCCGGAAAAATTTTATCAAGTGCCTTATCATCACGATGCGCATGCCGCGAGCGCTTTTTACCCTTCCGGTTTCAAAGAAGCTGCCATCCTTACGGTTGACGGCACTGGTTCGGATTTGGAAACTCAAAATATTTATTATGGGAAAGGTGATCGGATTATTCCGCTTGAAAAAGGCTTGGAAAGCGGCATCGGAAAAGCGTATAACTGGATTGGCTGTAAAGTGCTGCCGTTTGATAGAAATGAGGCGCCCGGAAAGGTAATGGGGCTTGCTCCCTACGGAGAAAAATATAAAATGAAGGTTATTAATTTTCAGCCGAAATACGATGGGATTCATACGGATTATACCGAACTTTTTTCTCGCCTTCCTTATGTGAAGCTCCGGCCCAGCGCCCTCAAATCCGCCAAAGATCAAAAAGACGCCTTAAAACCTTATTTCGCCCGCGCCGCTTACGAGATTCAGGAAGAGTGCGAAAGGGCGATGCTTCATTTAGCAAGGCGCGCTTATCAGCTTACAAAAAGCAAAAATATCTGCTTGGCTGGGGGTGTGGCTTTAAATAGTGTGGCCAATAAAAAAATTCTTGACCAGGCGCCATTTGAAAATATTTATATTCAACCGGCTTCCAGCGATTCTGGATTGCCTCTCGGCCTTTGCCTTTATGCCTACTACATGATAGATAAGTCCCGTCCAAAAAAGAGATTTATAATGCCTAATGCCTATACCGGCGTTTCCTATAATAAAAAAGAAATTAAACAACTGCTTGATTCCAAGAAATTTTCGTATACGGAAATAGGCGAACAGGTAGCGGGAGTTGCGAAACTGATTGCCAAGAATTATATAGTTGGCTGGTTGCGCGGCGGTTCGGAATACGGGCCTAGGGCGCTTGGGGCGCGGAGCATTTTGGCTAATGCCACCCATCCGAAAATGAAAGAAATTTTAAATGAACGGGTGAAGCATCGCGAATCATTCCGTCCGTTCGCTCCGGCGGTCTTGGAAGAAGACGCTGATGAATATTTTGAACTGAACGGCTACCCGAGCCCTTATATGCTTCTGGTGGCCAAAGTAAAGAAGAATAAGCAGAAAGTCGTGCCCGCCATCACTCATGTCGATGGAACAGCGCGGGTACAGACCGTTAACCGCCTTCAAAATGCTTTATATTATGATTTAATTTCTGAATTTAAGAAGCTAACCGGAGTGCCGGTAATTTTAAATACTTCTTATAACGTAGCCGGGGAACCGATTGTGGAAACGCCAAGAGACGCCTTGATAACTTTTCTGGGAACTAATATTGATTATCTTTATTTAGAGGGATATTTAATCAGCAAGAAGAAAAATAAAAAGCGCGCCGCCGGGATCCGTGAAGAACTTTTACAAGAACGGGCCGCTGATCTGGAGCGTGATTACAGTCATATTGTTACTAAGGTGCTTTGCCGAGGATATAAAAAAGAAGAAATTCAGCCATACGTAGATGAGGATAATAAAATTGCCAATTGGTGGCGCGATTACCGGTCTAAATACGAATTGGAAAAAGCCGCGCACCGGTGGCTTAAAGATAAATCAAAAATTTTGATTATCGGATCAAAAAATAAAACCAAACTTCTTTATGAATATATTAATGAATTCGCTGATTTAAACGTGGTTGGCGCTTATTATCCGATTAAAGAAGCGGATCATTCAGGAAAATGGGAAGCGCCTTTTCAAAAATATAAAGTGCTAACTTCCCGTCAATTGAAACGCGCTTCTTGCGATATATTGCTGATTGCTTCTTATCGTTATCAAAATCAGCTAGCGGAGCAATACGGCCCGCTTTTGAAATCAAAAGAAGTTTATAAAATTTACGATAATGCCAGCGAGGACCTGCTTTTTGTGCTGCCGAATAAATGGCCAAAATATCGGGAGGCATTGGCGGATAAGTAACCGAGATAGCCTAAAGGAAGTTTTATAATTATTATGGCTCAAGGAAGCAGATACAAAGATTTGCCTAAGCGGATTAAGATTGGCAATAAGTACGTTGGCGAAGGAGAGCCCTGTTTTATTATTGCTGAAGCCGGGATTAATCATAATGGCGATGTTGAAATCGCAAAACAATTAATAAAAGCCGCGAAAGAATGCGGAGCGGATGCGGTTAAATTTCAAAAACGGAGCACTGAAGACATATTGACCAGAGTAGCTTTGAAAAAGCCCTATGACAGCCCAAATGCTTTTGCCGCAACTTACGGCGAGCATCGAAAGAAGTTAGAATTGCCGGAATCAGCCTGGCAAGAATTGAAAAACTTTTCTGATAATGAAGGAATTATTTTTTTTGCCAGCGCTTGGGATAAAAAGAGCGCTGACTTTTTAGAAACTCTGAACCTTCCCGCTTATAAAGTGGCCTCCGCCGATCTCACTAATCTTCCTTTACTTGAACATATCGCTAAAAAAGGCAAGCCGGTAATTTTGTCTACCGGTATGAGCGTTTTGGAGGAGGTGGATGAAGCGGTAGAAACTATTTTGAAACATAATAAAGAATTAATTTTGATGCACTGCGTTTCTGATTATCCTTGCGATAATGATAAGGTTAATCTTCGGGTTATGAATTTTTTAAAAGACCGTTACGAGGCTATTGTGGGATATTCTGGGCATGAAAGCGGAGTGGCCATACCGATCGCGGCAATGGCAATGGGCGCCGCGGTTATCGAGAAGCATTTTACTTTGAACCGGGCTGCGAAGGGGTCAGACCACGCGGCTTCTTTGGAGGCGGATGGCTTGAGAATGTTGGTTAAATTTATAAAAAATAATATTGAGCCGGCGCTGGGTGATGGTATTAAAAGGATTACTGATATGGAAAAAAAGATGCGCGTTAAGCTTGCTAAAAGCATTGTTTCTGTTTCTGCTATTCCCAAAGGCACGCTTATTAAAGCTGAAATGCTTACTGTTAAAGGTCCGGGAGACGGATTAAAGCCGAATTTGATCCCTAAAATAGTTGGGAAATGGGCTAAATCGGATATTCCGGAAGATTCTATTCTGACCAACGATCAGATTATATGGGAAGCTTAAATTTAATATGTTGGATCAAAAGCTTAAAGAACGCCTTAAAAATATTCGAGCAGTGGCGCTGGATGGCGACGGAGTGATTTTTACCGGTCAGATTTTGGAAGGAATTAACGGCAGTTTGGGAAAATTAAGAAGCCATGCGGATGGGCAGGGGATTTCGCTGCTTCGTTCCGCCGGGATACCAGTTGCCTGCATTACCGGAGAAAAAGAAATTGACGCCCTTTTTTTAGGTAAATTGGTGGAAAGGTGGAATAATTTTCCAGCTGCCAAAGCGGGCAAAATGCCTCCGGTGAAGCTGTTTAGCGGCGTGCAGCGCGAACAGAAAGCCGTTGCCGCTGAATCCTGGCTTCGGGGATACAATTTGGCTTTATCCGATTGCGCGGCTATCGGAGACGATATTAGCGATTACGATCTTTTGCAAGCAGTTGGTTTTTCTGCTGCTCCGGCGCAGGCAGAGGAAGTGATTAAAAAGATGGTCCATTATGTCACGCCGCGCCGCGGAGGCGACGGCGCGGTCCGGGATCTGGCCAATTTGATTTTAGAAGCCAAAGGGATTGATATCACTACTTTAGTTATTCGTTAAAAATGAATAAATATATTGAAAATTTATTTGATCTTACTGGGGAGGTGGCGATTGTGACCGGCGGTCTTGGCCAGCTGGGCAGCGAATATGTTAAAATTTTGGCTGCGGCTGGCGCCAAAGTAGCCGCCTTTGATATAAAGCCCGGCGAATTTCAAGCAGATATCACTAAAAAGGAAGAAGTAAAAAAGGCCTATCAGAAAGTAGTGGAGCAATATGGCGCGCCTACGATTTTGGTAAATAATGCTGGAATTAACGTGGTGTATGACTCGGAATCAAAAGATGGCGGCCGATATGAGGATTATCCGGAAGCTTTTTGGGACGCGGTATTAGATTCCCATCTCAAGGGCACGCATTTTATGTCTCAAGAATTTCTGCGGATTATCCGGCCAACTGGAAAAATGGGCAGCATTATTAATATTTCTTCCACTTATGGGGTAGTTTCTCCAGACCAGTCAGTTTATGATTTTCGGAGAAAAAGCGGCGAAGAATTTTATAAGCCGGTTGCCTACAGCGTTGCCAAATCCGGCGTGCTTAATTTCACTCGCTGGCTGGCGGAATATTGCGGACAAACCGGCTTGCCAGTGCGAGTGAACACGCTGGTGCCTGGCGGCGTGAATCCGCATCGGGATCCGGCATTTGCCAAAGAATATAATAAGCGCACTATTTTGGGACGGATGGCGGAAGTTAATGAATATAACGCCGCAATTTTGTTTCTAGCTTCCAATAAAGCTTCTTCTTATATGACCGGTTCCACTTTGGTTATTGACGGCGGCTGGACCGCGAAATAATTTTTTTTATGGCTAAATTAAAAATTCTCGGTCTTATTGGCGCCCGGTCCGGTTCCAGGGGCGTGCCGGGTAAAAGTATTCGGCCCCTCGGCGGCAAGCCGTTGATGGCTTGGATTATCGAAGCGGCCAAAGCGTCTAAATACTTAGATCGAGTAATACTTTCTACTGATTCCGAAGAGTATGCCGCGGTTGGCAGGCAGTACGGCGCAGAAACGCCTTTTTTACGGCCGAAAGAAATAGCCGGAGATAAATCGCAGGATATTGAATATATAAATCACGCTTTGGAATGGCTTAGGCAAAAAGAAAGTTTTTTTCCGGATATCGTTTTAAGAATGCTCCCCACGGTTCCTTTTCAAACCGCTGAAGACATAGATTGCCTTATTGAAGAGCTGCTAAAAGATCCCGAGGCAGATTCCGGAGTAGTTATCGCGGAAGCCAGGCAAAATCCGGCAAAAGCGCTGAAGTTAGTAGATGACGGGAAAGGCGGTAATTACGTTGTAAATTATTTTACTGGCAGAGGAACCGACGCTACCCCGACTGACCGCCAGCGGCACGAGAAGGCCTATTTTAGGGCCAATATCATTGCTTCCAGGGTTGATTTGATAAAACGCGGATTTTTGCAAGGCGATCGGTGCCGTTATCATATTATTCCTCAGGAGCGGGCCGTGGATATTGACAATGAGGTAGATTTTTCCATTGCCGAACAGCTAATGAATAAAATGAAAATAAAATGAATTACCCGAAACAAGTTTTTCATTGGATTAATAATGAAGAAATCGGATTCGAATCCGGGAAATTTTTTCCAAAATTTAATCCGGCCACCGGAGAAGTTTTAGCGGAAGTCGCAAGCGGCGGCAGGGAAGAAATTCAAAAAGCTGTTACTGCCTCCGGCGCGGCTTTTGAAGATTGGAGCTGGACGCCGGCAGCGGAGCGCGCCGCAATTTTAAAAAAAGCCGCTTTATCGGTAAAAAGCCAGCAAGAGGAAATTGCGGAAATCGTGGCTTTAGAAAGCGGTAAATCTAAGAAACAAGCCATGGGAGAAGTTGGGGCGGTAGTGGAATGCGGCTTGTTTATTTCCGGGCTGGCCGATGAATTTTCTCAAGAATTGAAATTGCCGAGCGCGGTTCCAAATCGGGAAACTAAGTTAATTCGCCAGAGTATTGGCGTGGGAGCGCTTATCACTCCTTATAACACTCCTATTGTCGGCGTTGCCTGGAAATCCTTTCCTTCGCTTTTGTGCGGGAACGCGGTAGTTTTAAAATCTCACGAATTAACACCTTATGCCGCGATTATTTTCGCGAAGATTTTAAAAGAAGCTGGATTGCCAAAAGGAGTTTTTTCAGTCGTGCAGGGACTCGGTCCGGAAGCGGGCTCGCCATTAGTGGAAGATCGGCGGGTAAAATTCGTGAGTTTCACCGGTTCCGCCGCTACCGGCGCAAGAATTTTAAAATCAACCGCTGATCGCCTGGCCAAAGTTTCCATTGAAGCCGGCGGAAAAAATCCTTTTGTGGTTTGCGATGACGCGGATTTGGAACGGGCGGCAAGACTGGCGGCTGCCGGAGCATTTGTGGATGCCGGCCAGCGTTGCGCTTCTACCAGCAGGATCATAATTTTTGAAAAAGCGTATGACGAATTTAAAAATCTTTTTCTTGATAAAGTTTCCAAATTGAAAGTGGGAACCGGCGATACCGATGATTATGGCGCGATTATAAACGAAAG